>OLPQ01000735.1_pt1 | contig 26701 bp, 21 predicted proteins | sample 1672451 | NCBI WGS metagenome assembly OLPQ01 (sample SAMEA3136687, study PRJEB25190) | human gut metagenome | biome: human gut; feature: human-associated habitat; material: faeces | place: Austria | collected 2013
ACGACGACGGCACCATCGCCAAGCTGTGCGAGAAGTGGGGCGAGTACGGTATCTCGATCGACAACTGGGTTCTCGTTGATTAATTGCTTCGCAATTAATCAACGCTGACGCTGCGGTTCCGACGCTTTGGGTTCGTTCGCCCTGGCGGGACGAACGGACGAGCCGATGCTGCAGGTGCGATTGCGATTGCACAGTCGCAACCTCGCTGATTTTCTTGGGCGAATCCGGGATGAGATGAAGATGGAACAGAAAAGTCACTACATGTACGTGTTGGAATGCGCCGACGGCTCGCTGTACACGGGCTATGCCGTGGATGTGCAGGCACGGCTGGCGGCGCACAACGCTGGCAAGGGAGCGAAGTACACCCGCGCCCGGCTGCCGGTGAGCTTGCTTGCCTATGCCGAGTTTGCCAGCAAACATGATGCCATGCATGCGGAATACATCTTCAAGCAGCTTTCCCGCAACGAGAAGGATGTCCTGCTCTCATCTGCCTCCCATTCAAATTTCGAAGAGGCCTTGACAAGCATACTCACCTGACATCGCTCAACGGGCGCGACCTAGAAGAAGCAGCAAGTCACATCGCCTTCGTGAATCTGGTGGCAAATGCCAGTTCGACCCCGAAATGGTAAGAGGGGGGAGGCCATTTCGGCTATGAAGTGGCACTTTCTGGCCATTTCGGCCTTCAACTGGCAGTGCGGTACGCCATTTCGGGGTCGAACTGGCATCTGCCCCTTGAATTTTGAAGATACCTAAGCTGACGGGTGGCGTTGATCGGTTGGGCCGGAGATTTGCTTGGGGCCCAGGTTCAATTCCTGCAGGTAGCTGCTGGGCTCGATGTCGCAGGTGCGGACGCCGTTGCGCAAGCGGATGCGGGGGATATGAAGACGCAGGCGCTCGGCGGTTTCCAAATCGCAGCTTTCGAAGCTGGTGAAGAGAAGCCGTCGGGTGGCGCGCTGCTCGGCCAGCGCAATGGTGTCCCGGTCGGTCGCTTCCTGGCGGACACGGGCGCCGCCGACGATGACGCCGGGGTCGCACATATCGCGCGAGGGGATGAAGCCGTTCACGAAGCCGCCGAAGATGACGACGTCGAAGGTGTGGCCGAAGAGGTCTTCGGGGGCGGCGATGGCGACGGCCGGTGCGGGTGACGTTGGAGTCGCCGCTGCATCGTTTTCACGCGTTTCAGTAAGGTTGGCGAGGGAGAGGGCCGTGTCGGCTTTGGACGAAGAAGAGCTCTCACGTGCTCGATTGGCTGCGGCCGCCGGCGAGGTGACGATTGTCGGCTGGTCGTTCCCGCTGCGCTTTGCAAGCAGTCTTTGCGCCTCGCGATAGGGGGTGAGCAGGCTTTGGGTGAAGGGGCTTGTTGCGGGAAGGCCGGGCAGGGCGTCGGCGTCCAGTGCGGCGAGAGCTTCGGCAAGATTGAGGCCCTGGGGTTGCGCGATGCGCCGCAGCTCTGAGACGGCGGCGGATCGTCCGAGGGCGTCGTCGAAGCTGAGCCATTGGCGCCAGGCAACGGGGTCTCCTGCAGGGGAGAAGGCCGCTGGCGCGTTATGGGTGCCGGCGTTGTTGGGGTTGGCGGCAAGCGGGTCGGACGGGTCTGCAGGTTGCGAGGCGCTTCGATAAAGTTGCCCCAAAATGCGTTCGCGCTCGTCGTCGCTGACGGGGGCGAGGTCGCCTTTTGGGGCCTTGAGGGCGGGATGGCCCAGCGAAGTTGCGGGAATACCCACGGACGCGAGCGCTCGCTGTAGATTGGTACGCCAGATGCGGTTAGTGCCCACGACGGCGATGACGCGCGGGTCGGTGCCGCAGGTCAGCTCCTCGGCAATGGCGCAAGCGATGAGGCCCATCTCGCTGGCAAGGTCGGGTGCCGCCTCCCAGGCGCGGTCAAGGGGATGGAAGGGCGTCTCCAGCGTCACGCGCTGCAGCGGGGCGTGGGCCGCTTCAAATTCTTCGAACCCCGTGGTGCAAGGGTAGGGCTCGAAGGCGGGGAGAATGTCGTCTTCGCTGCCAGCTATGGCGATCTTGTCGGTGGCGAGCAGGTTCACCAAGTGCTGGGAGGCGCGACTCATCAGCAGATAGTCATCCGCCAGCACGACGGGCGAGCCGAAGCGCTGGCGCAGCGCCGGTTCGGCTTCCAAAGCGCGCACGGCCAGGTTCACGGCTTCGCCCGGCAAGACGGCCTCTTCGAAAATGAGGATGCTGCGGGCCAGATCGAGAACGGCCTGTTCTTCGGTGGTCTGAATCCAGTCGGGGTCGCTGTCGCCCAGGTTCGCAAGGCCGCATTGCAGAAAGGCCCACAGCTCGCGCAGGCGTCGGCGCTTCAGGCCGCACGTTTTCAGATCCTCGTAGAAAACGGCCTCCTCGGCTTGGCTGAGCACGCGGCCGCCTCGGCCCGTGGCCCGCTGAGCGAGAGGATCGGCCAGAATGCGGCAGGCGTAATCGAAGGGTGTGGTTACCAGGCCCGTGCACAGGCCCGTGCGTGGGCCGTGCTGACAGGCGGCGGATTCGGCAGGCCCTGCGGCCTCTGCGGGCGCGTCCGCCAGTCCGCGCTGCGAAAGGCGAAGCGCGGCGTCATCAATCGTCACAGGAGATGCGCAGAAGAACAGAAATGGCGGCTGGGTGTTGGGGCTCGCGGGAGCCGCCTCGGCCCAGGCCGCGGCGCGTTCGACGAGCGCACCCGTTTTGCCCGAGCGGGGATCGCCCGTGATGCAAAGCGCTTCAGCTGCTGTTGGCGATAGGGTCATAGGTTGCCTTCTGCTCGAAGTTTCGGGAAAGGGAGGCCCAGCAGTTCGAGGACATTGGGGAATCGAGACCGCCGGGCTCCCCCTGAACGGCCTTTCGCAGGGGCGCAGGAAGGGGAGGCGCCTGATGCGGTAGGGATCCGAAGCGAAGGGAGGGGAAGAGAAAGCTTCGGGAAATGGGGAGTGCCGCATCGAAGGAGGAGGGGAAAGGCCGGTCAGGGAGAGGCTGGGCTGCGGTGTGATGGTCGTGCAGGTAGAAGGGCTTGCCTGCACGGGCGCCGCGCCCAGCTTCTTCCCAAGGAGAGGAGGCGGGCGTTACGAGAGAGCCTCGGACGGCTCGTCAAGGTCGAGGTCGGGCTCGACAGCCGGAGTGCCGCTCGCCCCAGCCGGCGTCGGCTCGAGCGCCGGGGCGCCGGCTTTCTTGGGGGCGATGAGCGGGAAGGTGATGGCGTGGCCGGGGCACGCGTCGGCGCAGGCGCGGCAGCGGGTGCACTCGTTGAAGGTGGCGCCCAGCTCCGGATGACGCGGGTTGATGGCCACCTCGCACACCTCTGCGCAGCGTCCGCAGGTGGCGCCATGAGCGGTTTCCAGGCATTTCTCATCGTCGATGGCCGGCTGGAACGTGCGGTTGGCGCGACCGATGAGGCTCATGAACGACGAGATGGGGCACAGGTGCGAGCACCATTTACGGAAGAAGATCACCTCGACGGCTATCAGCGCCGGGATGATGAGCACCGACCAGGTGACATCGCTGCCGCCGAACAGCGCGATAAGCAGAAACACCATGGCGAACGACAGACCCACGGGGCATACCAGGCAGAATACCGGGAATCCGAAGATGGCGGCGGAAAGCAGGGTGCCGCCCAGGATAATGTGGCGGGAATCGGCCGGCTTTCGGTCGGCGCAGGAGGAGCATCCGCCCGCGCACGAGGTTTTCAGGGCGCGCTTCTCGGCGGCGGAAAGGGGCGTGGCCTTCGTTGCTGGCGCCGCTGAGGTAGCTTCGGTTGCGGAGGGGCGACCGAGGTCGCCCCCTACGGAGGAGATCCCAGGGGCAGCGTCGGGCGCGGAGGAGATCCCGGAGGCAGTCCCTGCCGTAGAGGTGCCGCCCTTCTTGAAGATGCCGCGCAGCTTGCTCCACACGGGCACAGGGCAGAGCCACCCGCAGAAGGCGCGGCCCAGAAGCAGGATGGCAGCCACGGCCAGCACAATGGAGATGACCGCTCGCGGCACGAGCATCTTGCTGGCGAGCATGGTGCCCAAGGCTCCGATCGGGCAGATAAGCGAAATGGATTCCCAGCCGAAGGCCGACAGCGTGCCCGCGCTGACGTGGGCGGCGTAGGCCACGCCGGCCGCGCCCAGCAGGGCCAGAGGGATGATGATGCGAAGTTTCTGGCTCATGACGACTCCTTAGGCCTCGCTCTCGGGAACGACGATGATGGCGCGCGAGGTGGCGCCGGTGGTGTAGGAGCCCTCTTTCTGGGACACGCACACGCTTTGGCAGGCACCGCACCCGTTGCAGTGGTCGGGTATGACGACCGGGCGCATGTTCTCGTCCAGCTCGATGGCCTCGTAGGGGCACGCGTCGTAGCAGAACCGGCAGCCGTTGTTCTTGTCCCAGGCCAGGCACCATTCGCGAATGAGCACGGCCTTGCCGATGATGGTGGTTTCGGCGGTCGCGTCGGCGGGCAGCGCCAGCGCCTCGGTGGGGCAGGCCGCCACACACAGCGGAACCCCGTCGTTCTCATCGGCGCAGAAGTCGCACCAGCCGTCGTTGAAGTTCGTCGTGGGAGTACGCACGGAGACGATGCCGTCCTCGATGTGGGCCGGACGCAGCGCGCCGCGCGGGCAGGCTTCCACGCAGCGTTCGCAGCGAATGCACGACGCCACAAGCCGGCTCTCGTCCTGGCCTCCGGGTGGCCGCACCTGGGCCTCCGCGGGCACCAGCTTCAAGCCGCCCATGGCCAGAAGCACGCCGGCTCCTCCCACGCCCAAGGCGAAGGTGCGCCGGGACATGCCCGCGCCTTCTCGTTTCTTCTCGTCTCCCATGTCTTCTCCTCTACTTAGAGGGCCGACGCGACGGATGCGACCGGCCCGAACGCTAGTCCTCCGCGAGCAGCTCTTCCAGTACCTCGCGGTCGGTCTCTAGAAAGCCCTCCGTGAGGAAGGCGAGTCCCCGGTAGAAATCGGTCTTGGCGAACTTCTTCACCTCGGCGGTGAGCAGCGGCGCCCAGCTGTCCAGGTGCACGTCGAGGAAGTTGTACTGCGCGCGCACCCACGACGTTGCTGTGTCGGTATCGCCCTTGCAGAGCGCTTCTGCGGTGCGGTCGGAGAGAATTTGCAGGTACTCCAGCTCCAGCGCAATGTGATCCTCGCCCTCCTTCCAGCTCTCCTGCTTGGAAAGCCCAGCGGCACGGTACAGCGCGAGCACCTCGTCGCGGGCGCTCTGCATGAGCAGGCGCTTCTCGCTGGAGTACACGCTTTCGAAGGGATAGGCCGCCGCATGGCCCGAATAGCCGTGGCCGAAGAAGGTGCGCATGTAATCGGCGGCCAGCTCGGTTAACGTGTTCTCCCAAATGCCGGAGAGGTAGGTGGTGATGAGGCGGTTGCCCGTATCGCCGGCGTCGGTGCCGGTCTCGATGGGCCACAGCGTGTCGTGCAGCTCGTCGAGTAGCTCGGCGTCCACTTCCTTGGCGTACAGGCGCGACAGCAGCCCGTAGGTGGCACTGCGGTGCTTGAACAGCTCGATCAGCTCGGACGGCGCGAGAGCCGTCTCTTCCAGAATTTCCTCAGTCATGGCTCCTCCTTACCAGTTCACGCCATCGGTGAGGGTGGGTACATTGGCGCACGTCACGTCGTCAACGGCGGGCACTTCGTAGTCGTCGACCACCTTGGCCAGCGCGCCGGCCAGCGCCGCACGGCCCGCATCGGTGGCGTGCCAGGCGCCGTCGGCCCAAACGAAGGCGCCGGCGCGCTCCAGGCTTTCCACGAAATGCTGCACGTAGAAGCGACGGTTCTCGGCGATGGCCGGATCGGTGTCGACGGCCACGGACATGAGTCCCATGCCGGTGCCCTCTTCGGTGTCGGCCATGAGCAGAATGCGCTTGTACACGGGGAGGAACTCGGGCTCCTTGGCGAAGAGGCGCTCGATGCGCGCGGCGGGGTCGTCCTCGGCGAGCACCGTGGCGCCCGCTTCGGTGGTCTGCCAGTACACCGGTGGCGGGGTGGTGGGGCGCCAGAAGGTGCGGCCGTCCACCTCGACTTGCTCGGGCGCGCGCACCTCGTCGGTGTAGGGCTCGCCGGCATCGGTTACGCGCGCAAGGCCGCCGGCCACTTCCAGCATGGTGCAGAAGTTAGAAGGCGTGTACACGGAGAACTTCCGGCCGCTGATGCGCTCGACGGCTTCCTTCATGGCGCTGGTTGCCATCGGCGCCTCGCAGGCGGCCAGGATGCCCAGCAGCGTGGCGCGGTGCGGGCGCATCTGGGACAGAAGCTCGTGGGTGCGCTCGTCGGCAGGGCGGGCGGCGTAGGCCGGATCATCGGTGCGCACCGAGTTCTCGATGACGGGCACGCGATCGGGGTCGGGGGGCAGAAACTCCGTGCGTCCCTCCACGTTGGGCAGGAATATCTCGGAGGAGTCCAGCTCGGCGGGCTCATCGCTGACGGCCCAGGTGTCGAGGGTCGGGTCGAAGCTGAAGTTGAACGCGGACAAATCCGGTGTGCTCACGGGAGCTCCTTTCTAGTTCAGGCCGGCATCGCGCAGAAAGCGCTGGCTGCCGACGGTGGTCGGCCGTGCCGCTCCCATCTCGCTGATGAAGTGCGTGGGAGTCAGACAGGCAAGGGAGACACCGTCGCGGGTGATCGTGCGGCGGTAGGGAAGGCGAATCTGATCGGCCAGGGCAACGTCCGCCTGAGCGAAATAGGAGAGCACCACATGGGGCCGATCGCCGGCGACAAGGCGGGCGAAGGCGGCGCGCTGCTCCTCTTGGGCCGCCCGGCTCGCTTTGTCGTCGCCTGTGGCCGCCGCCGTGGGCATAAGGCCTTCAGTGCAGCCGACAACGAACAGCCACTCGACGTTTCTCTTCGGGGCGCGGAAGTCGAAGATGACGGCGGCGCTACCGCTCGGTACTTCGCCGGCCTCTGCGATGCAGGCGCGCACGCCCATGACCTTGCAGGCCTGGGCCAGCTGTACGGCCCAGGTGCGGTTCGGCACGGAGAAGCCGATATGATGGGGCAGCACGGCGTGATCGCGCAGCAGCACGGCGGCTCCTGCGGCAATGCCGCGCACCTCATCGGCGGGGCTTTCCCACTTCACGAGGGCGTGCACGCCACGCATCTCTTGGGGCTGCTGGGCCGCTGCGGACGCGTCGTTGCGCGAGACGGGCGAGTTGGCGGAAGCGTTCTCGGGTGCCATGGGTATCTCCGCTAGCCGACGAAAGCCGCTGCGACGGAATCGTAGGTGCGTGTTGCGCCATCGGCCCCGATGACGGCCCACAGGGTGTAATCGACGGGGAAGTCGAAGGGGTCTTCCTCCTCTTCTTCCTCTTCGCGCTGGGGACGCGGCAGTGCCTCGGAGTCGGTGGGAGGCACGGCGGTGTTTTCGTAGCTCTTGGCGATGACGTCCTCGGCGAGAAGTTCCTCGCGGGTCTTCTCCGGCGCGGGTTCGGCTGCCTCGTCGGCAACGCCGCCGCTCGGCGCCTCCTCGTCGGTGTCGGGCTCTTCCAAAACCTCCGGATGCTCGGCTGCCCAGGCCTCCCAGGCGGCGTCGCGCTGAGCGTTCCATGATTCGGCGCAAGGCAGCTCCACGCGCACGGCCTCGGCGAAGGTGCCGTCGTTGCGCAGATTGCGAGCGGCGGTGACCCGTTCGGCTACGGCTTCGTCGACGGCGCCTGCGCCCTGGGGCCGCACCGCGACGGTGAAGGCTCCGGCGCCCAGTTCGATATCCAAGGTATCGAAGTGCACTTCCGGATAGCCGATCTTGCGCTGGCGATCGTTAAACACCTTCATGTTGTTGCCGATCTTGCGCAGCATGTTGCCGATCCAAGGCCCCACGATGGTTTCCCACCGCTCGTCGGCGCCTTCGTCGGCAGAGTTAAGATAAGAGTAGGTGCCCATGTTCACGATGAGACGCGCCGTGTTGCGCACGGGGGCGTCCTCCGTGCTTTCACACGCATGGGTGCGAATAACGGGCGTGCCGATGTGGGCATAGCTCCGATTGATTTCGAGGATGGTCTGCTCGGCGGCGACGCGCTCATCCAAATCGAGCACGAGCGTCAGCGACGGTCTTAGCAGTGCCATGTTCCCTCCTTTTCTCTCGATTCCCCAATACGCCGAGAAGTTTAGGAGGGCTTTCATAGCCAGAATAATATGGCTCCTATGATTTTGCCTATGAAATGGCCTTTATGATGACGAAAACGCCAAGGGGGCTGCGCCCCGCGGCCTTTGTTCCGCAGCGGCTGGGACAAAGGCCGCGGGTCGCGGTTCCGGTCGATACGCAGAGAGGACGCAAGGGGGAATCATGGCGAGCATCGATACCATGCTGGGACTCATCGGGAAGCTGGAAAGCCCGTACATCACCGTGCACCAGGAGCGGTGTGCGCTTGTTCGCAACCGTCACGCCGACTGCCTGCGCTGCGCCGAGTCCTGCGCGTCGGGCTGCATCTCCTACGACGGCGAGGTGCTCACCGTGTCGCCGGAGAAGTGCATCGGCTGCGGCACCTGCGCCACGGTGTGCCCCACCTGCGCCCTGGAGGCCCACCACCCGAGCGATGCGGCCCTCACGGCGGCGGCCCGCGCATCGCTTGCGGCCAACGAGGGCGCGGCCTATCTCGGTTGCGGCGAGCTTTTGGAGCGGGCGCGCGGCCGCTACGATGAAGAAAAGATCGTGCGTGTGGAATGCCTTGGCCGCGTGGACGAGTCCCTCCTGGCCGATCTTGCCGTGGAAGGCGCCCGAGAGGTGGTGCTCATCCACGGCGACTGCGAGCGCTGCGATCACGGGCGGGGTCGCGCCTGCGCCGAGGCGGTGGTGGAAACCGCCGAGAAGCTGCTGGAAATTTGGGGCGCGCCCATGACCGTGCGCTTCTCGGGAAAGCTGCCGGCCTCGGCCAAGAGGGCCGCCGACTACGACAGCGGGCGCCGCGCCGTGCTCGCGGAAGGCGCCGCGCTGGCCGCCCGTGCCGGGGTAGTCGTAGCGGAAACGGCGGTGACCGAGGCGCTGGGTGACGCCAGCAACGCGGATGCCGAGGGCGCGTCGGTCGCCGATGCCCGCGACGTGGGTCGCTATCTCAAAGTGATGGACGACGGTACGCTGCCCCATTTTATCCCCGACCGTCGCGAGCGTTTGCTCGACAGCCTGGCGGCCTTGGGCGAGCCGGAGGACGTCATGGTGGACACGCGCCTGTGGGGTCACGTCGTCATCGACACCGATGCGTGCGCCTCCTGCCAGATGTGCGCCGTGTTCTGCCCCACCGGCGCTTTGGCGAAGTTCACCGACGCCGACGGCACCTTCGGCGTGGAGCACCGTCCGAGCGACTGCGTGAAATGCCGCAGCTGCGAGGCCATCTGCCCCGAGCACGCCATCGAAATCTCCGAGGAGGTCTTCGCCGTGGATCTCCTGGGCGGCGTCACCGACCGCTACGTCATGCGCCCCCGCGCCGTGCAGCACGACACCCCCCACACCATCTGGCACAAAGCCCAAACCATGATGAAAACCGACCAAGTCTACGAGCGCTAATCCACCACCATGGATTCCACCAGATCGATGAGCTCGTGCTGGGAGTGGACGTCCAGCTTGCGGTAGATGTGACGCATGTGGGTGTTGGCCGTGCCCGCGGAAATGTAGAGAGCCTCCTGGATGGCGGCGGAATTGCGGCCCTTCGCCAAAAGGAACAGCACCTCGGTTTCCTTGCGCGACAGCAAAAAGGTATCGGCCACGGCGGCGCACTTCCGTTTGAAGCGTCCGGCGCGCTGCTCGGGAGATTCTTGGACGGCGGGAGTGGCTGGCTCCGGAATATCGCCCGGTGCAGAAGAGACGGCTCCCGGCGTATCAGATGGCATCGGCACCACGGCTTCTTCGACGGAAGGTTTGCTTGCGGCAACTTCCCCGCCCATCAGCTCTTCCAAGTCGGTCTGGTCGTCCAGCAGAGGGCAGAGGCGACCGCGTATGAGCGTGCTGCGCATCTCGGCGCCGTTGGGCAGCGTCGCAACGCCGAGGGTCAGCGCGATGAGCCCGACCAAAGCCAGCATCATCGGTTCGGTCGACGCCGCTTCCAAAAGACCGCCTGGCTGCAGCATGAGAAAACCGGCGAGGGAGCCGGCGGACAGAAGGCCGTGACCGAAGCCGAAGGTGGTAAAGGCGCTCACACGGTAGCTCTGGGCGATGTCGGCGTACATGACCCACAGGCACGCTTCCAGCATGAAGTAGGAGCCGAACAGGGCGAAGCAGCGGAAGGTGCCGTCGGCGCCATAGGGGGTGCACAGCGTCACGAGCAGTACGGCGATGAGGGGCACGAGCACGCGGAAGGCGAAGTTGCGCGACTTGCGCAGCGTGAGCATGGCCATGATGAGGGCTGCGCAAGCGAACAGGCTCGCCGCGAACACCGAGAAGGAGAAGGCGCTTTCCGCACCGCCCGCGGCCAGAAGCAGGTCCAGCAAAGGCCCGGTGAGCGCGCAGCAGCGTAGGATGCCCAGAAGCACGCCGAAAACGACCGAGGGAACACCGAGGCGCCCTACGAAGGAGGCGGTGCGCACGGGCATGGTCATGAACGAGAACTCCAGCTTGTCCACCAGATCGGCGGAGCATTTGTTCAGGCAGAGCAACTCGAGGAATGGCAGAGCCAGACATAGAAGGGCGCCGGCCGGCACAAAAGCCGCGCTCACGACGAGGGTGAGGGCGAACGCCAGCGCGCTCACCACCATGGAAAGCGCCGCGCACAGCGCAATGGTGGGCAGGTCGCACACGCTGAAGGAGACACCGAAGCTCATGAGCAGCATGGCCGATCCCACGCCGCTCGCCACGCCGGCAAGCACGAAGAGCGCGGCAGCCAAGGGCCCTACCGAGACCATGTTCCCCGCCATGCACAGAAGCGTCGCGCAGGCCACCAAAAACGCCGCGATCGCACGGTTGCGGCGGATGTGCGCCGGCGTGTCGAAGAGTTGGCGGGCCTGTTTCAGAAACACGGCGTACAGCAGCAACGCCACGGCGTGGAAGACGCCGGAGGTGGCGGAAAGCAGCAGCTGCATTGAATCCGCTTCGGGAAAGAGGATGTACTGCCCGTTGAACATGAAGAGATAGACCCAGGCCCAGTGCAGACCGAATCCCACGATAAGCGCCGGCGATACTTTCCCGGGCGCCCCGGTCTCCTCCTCGCGGTATTCCACTTCAACTTTGATATACGGCAGCTTCATAGTTCCCCTGTTCCAGCGCATCATGCAACAAGGTGCCCGGTATGGCGGCCCCTTGCCTTTCGTCCATGCAGCTGCTCCCCCGTATGTCCGCAGCAGAATTATGTCCTGCGATGATAACACAGAGTCAGCAGCCGGCGCGAAAAATCGTGCGGATGCGGGCCGTTTTAGAGAATCCGCAGATCAAAACGGCTCATATGATCCTCTCCCCTCAGAATAATAGTCCCAAATCATAAGCCTCCTATGAAGGGGGACGATGCGCGCCTCCGTAGAATGGCGGCCGTAAGGCACCGTCCTGTCAGCGTCCCGGGGAAACCGGCGAGGGCGCGGAGGTAGCGGGCGCAACGCACAGCGCCAGCCTTCCGCCGAGTCGGGGGACAAGCCGCTCCATTTCGGTGCAGGAGAGAAACGGCAAAGGAAAAGGAAAGAGAGAGGTGGGGATTTTATGGCACAGCTAACCATGTCGCGTCGCAACTTCATGAAGACGATGGCTATCACCGGTGCGGCTGCAGCAGTAAGTTCCTCGGCGGTCGCGCCCATGCGAGCTCTCGCCGAAGATGCCGACGCTACCGCTGGCGAGCTGAAGCACGTGCGCACGTGCTGCCGTGCTTGCGGCAAGGTGGAGTGCGGCGTCTGGGTGACGGTGCAGGACGGCAAGGCCATCAAGGTCGAAGGCGACGAATCGGCACCCCAAAGCCGCGGCCATTGCTGCGCGAAGTCGCAGTCGTCCATGCATGCGGCCTATCACCCCGATCGTCTGCGTTACCCCGTGAAGCGCACGAACCCCAAGGGCTCCGATGATCCCGGTTGGGTGCGCATCACCCTGGACGAGGCCTTCGAGCTGTCGGGCCAGGGCCTGGGCGAGGTCGTCGATAAGTACGGCGGACAGTCCATCTTCGTTATGTGCGGCACCTCGCGCGTGTGGTCGCTTGGCCCCTACCAGGGCATGAAGCAGCTGTTCGGTACGCCGAACGCGCACTTGGCCTACCAGGTCTGCAAGGGCCCGCGCCACTGGGCAGGCATCATGACCGACGAGATGGGTTCCCCCTGGATGGAGGTGGAGGCCGAGCCGAAGGTGTACCTGCAGTGGGGCACCGCCGTGGAGTACTCCAACTACGACACCACTAACCGCACCATTTCGGACGTGGCCCCGCATGCCACGGCGCACATCTGCGTCGATCCGCGCGTGACGCCGCTTTCCAAGGAAGCCGACATCTGGCTGCCGCTGCGCCCCGGCACCGACGGCGCGCTGGCGCTCGGCTGGTTCAACTGGATCATCGAGAACGAGGCCTACGACGACACCATGGTGCGCCGCTGGTCCAACGCCACCTTCCTGTTCTGCGACGACAAGCCCTGGAAGACCGAGGGCTGGCTTGTGGAGGGCAACGGCGGCATCGACATGCGCACGAAGCTCATCACCGAGGCCGACATCATCGAGGGCGGCAAGTACCAGCGCTTCATGGTATGGGACGAGAACAACAACCGTTTGACCTACTGGGATGCCGAAGAGGGCAAGTGGGAAGGCGAGATGCACAAGATCCCGACCACGGGCTCCTTCATCGAGCATCCGCTCGAGGGTCTCGTGGCTCCCGGCTGGCTGCCCGACCCGTCGGTGTGGTGCGACCCGGCCGACGCCAAGTTCGACGCCTATTGGGATGAAGGCAACGAGAAGGGCAAGGTCACGAATCCGGCCGGCCTGCCCAAAAAGCCCGCGCTGTTCCCCGGCGAGGTGGCCGTTACCCTGAAGGACGGCAAGACCTACCAGTGCCGCACCGTGTGGGACGGCTTCCACGATCTGACGAGCCAGTACACCTGGGACAAGGTGGAGGAGATCACCGGCGTGCCCGGCGAGAAGGCCGAAGAGGCCGTGAAGGTGTGGACGACCCGCGTCGATCCGCGCCACGGCAACGGCGGCATCCACTTCCAGCTGGCCACCGACCAGAACGGCAACTCCATCCAGAACTGCCGCGTGCTGCAGATGCTCTCCTGCGTGACGGGCAACTCCGACGAGCCCGCCGGCAACCGCGGTTCCTGCAAGAGCCAGTTCGACGGCAACCCGGGCCGCTCCAACATGCAGAAGGCGGCGCCGTGGGGCGATGCTGCGAAGGTGTGGCCGGGCCGCGACTACTCGCTGGAGGAAGTCGCCAAGCACATGCAGGACTTCGTGCAGTACCTCATCGACGAGGACTCCCCGCTCGCCGAGCGCTACGGCAACAAGGTGCCCACCGACGAGGAGGCCATCGTCATCGCCAAGCGCATGGGCGGTGCCATGCTTCCCTCCCAGGGCTGGCCGAACCCGACGACCATCTTCATGCGCCAGGCCGGCCAGGTGGACGCCGATCGCTTCCCGCTCAACCGCTTCTGGGCTCGCTGGGCCGACGCGAACTGCATCTGGGACGCCTGCCTGCAGGATCCCGATTGGTCGCTGGCCATGGAGAACGAAAACAAGGAAGTGGGCTACAACGTCAAGGAGACCCTGTACGCCCTGCACGGCGGCGTGTGCCAGTCCGGCGACATCATGAATATGGGCAACATTGCCCGCGCCTGGGACGCCACCACGCAGCTCGACTTCTTTGTCGACATCAACCTGTGGTTCTGCCCCAACAACGGCAACGCTGACATCATCTTCCCCTGCCAGCATTGGATGGAGCTCGATTCCACCCGCGTCTCCCAGGGTTCCGGCGGCATGTTCGGCTGCTGCTGTGCGGCCATCGAGCCTCCGGGAGAGACCATCTATGACCCCGACTGGAACGTGGGCATGTACAAGGCCATGGGCGTGCCGTGGAACACGAAGGATCCGGACGCCGCTCCGGCCGAGAACCTCAACTATGCGCCGCAGTGCCAGACCTTCATCGACAAGTGGACCGAACAGCTGGGCGACGACTACGACGCCTCCGGCGCGCCGAGCTACCTATGGCCCGACCACGACCGCGTGCTGAAGGACAACGTGGACAAGTGGTGCACCGCCGAGTTCCCCGAGGGCCCCACCTGGGCCGAGGCCAAGCAGTGGTTCACCGATCACGGTTGGATGGACTGCCGCGAGTGGCATCCCGAGCGCTGGGGCACCTTCCGCCGCCACGAGATGGGCTGGCGTCGTCAGCAGGGCGGCTTCAACCTGTTCCCGCTCGTGGACTTCCATCCCGGCTTCATGACCGCCTCCGGTTTGGTGGAGATCTGGTCGCTCGTGTGCGAGGCCTACATCTGCAACATGGGCGAGGTGCCGGAGGGCTCCGACAAGTGGGCGCACTCCGACCTGCCGCAGTTCCAGGGCGACGACGACCGCTTCCCGATCTACCGCGAGCCCACCGACTCGCCGGTGGCGAAGCCCGAGCTGTACGATGCCGCGCTCGTTGACCAGGCCGATGACACTTACTTCATGAACCATGGCTACAAGGACACCCTGAAGGCCATGCCCGACAACATCTTCCTGATGACCACGGGCTCCCGCCAGCCCACCTACTTCCACTCCGAGCATCGCCAGCTGCCCTGGTGCCGCGAGGTGTGGCCGTCTCCCCGCATCGAGATGAACCCGAAGGATGCCGAGCGGTTGGGCCTCAAGCAGGGCGACTGGGTGTGGATCGAGACGCCGTGGGGCAAGGTCCGCGAGGTGCTCGATCTGTACTACGGCATCTCCCAGGGCGTGGTGAATGCCAACCATGCCTGGTGGTTCCCCGAGTTCGACACCGCCTCTCACGGCTTCGAGCTGGTGGGCATCAACGTGGTGAACGACCCCTACGGTCAGGACACCGTCGGCGGCTGCGCCACGATGCGCTCCACCCCGACCATCGTGTACAAGGCCACGGCCGAGAATTCCCCGTTCGGCAATCCGGTTCCGTGTGATCCGAATGGCGTCGAATGTATCCATGATGCCTCCGACCCGCGCCTGCGCGAGTGGGTGCCCACGGGCAAGGGCGTGCGCGCCCGCTTCGAAGGCGAACCCGAGTGGGATGGGAGCGTGATGTAAGATGGCTCGCTACGCTATCGTTACCGACCTGAACCGTTGCGTGGGCTGCCAGGCCTGCTCGGCGGCCTGCAAGACCATCAACGGCGTTATGCCCGGCGATTTCTGGATCAAGACGCTGCGCATCGGCCCCACCCCCAAAGAGGGCGGTTCCGGCGACTGGCCCGATGTGGAGATGTACTTCCTCCCCATCCAGTGCCAGCACTGCGAAGATCCCGAGTGTGTGAAGGTGTGCCCGACCCAGGCGTCGCACGTGACCGAGGACGGCACGGTGCAGATTGACAAGGACAAGTGCATCGGCTGCCAGTTCTGCGCCATGGCCTGCCCCTACGGCGTGCGCTACCTGAACGAGGAGGAGCGCGTCGTTGAGAAGTGCACGCTCTGCCAGCAGCGTACCGCCCAGGGCGAGCTGCCCCAGTGCGTGGCCCAGTGCGGCTCGCGCGCCCGCTTCTTCGGCGACTTGGACGAGGGCTTGGAGTCCTTCCAGGCTTTGGCGCCCACCCATGATCTGGCGACTCCCTACGAGGAGATGATGCAGAACCGCACGACGCTCGGAGAGTGGGTCGAGCCCTTCACCGAGGCCGATGTGTACCATCTGACCGACACGGGCAACGGCCCGAAGCATTGCTACATCCTGCGCAATCGCAAGTGGCAAGGAGAGGAGTAACGAGGTTCCGGCGGCGCTAACGCGCCGTCGGACCGCTCGACGCTGCGGCTCCGACAGGCACCTGGCCTTGCCCCTTGTTTCGCGCACGGCGTTGGCCAAAGCCAACTTGGCGCGAAGGCGGGGCAATTCCAGGCGCCTGTCGGACCCTCGCTGACTTCCTTGGGCATACCTATGATTAGTTAGGAATTGATTATGGAATTACAATGGCCTCTTATTCTGTTCACGACGCTGCTCGCTTGGGCGGCGGGCGTGTTCGGTGCGCAGTGCCTCTACGCGCTGCGCGGGCAGGGCACCCGCGCCCAGATGCCGGCGCTCATCACCTCGGCCGTGCTGCTGGTCGTGGGCGGCATCGCGGTGTTCTTCCATCTTGAGCACTGGGAGCGCATCTTCAACGGCTTCGGCCACCTGAGCAGCGGCATCACCCAGGAGCTCATCGCCATCGTGGTGCTCGCGGTGGTCATGGTGGTGTACTTCGTGTACCTGCGTCGCGGAGGCGACGAGGCCAAGGTGCCCGCTTGGCTCGCAGCGGTCGGCCTAGTGCTGGCCGTGGTGCTCGTCGCCGTCATGGGCCACTCCTACATGATGGCCTCGCTGCCCGCCTGGGATTCCGTGCTGCAGATCGGCTCGCTTCTGGGCGCGGCTTGCGGCTTCGGCCCGGCCACCATGGCGGTGCTGTGCGCCGTGAAGGACGAGTCGCTCGACTATACCGCCAAGGTGAACGTCATCGGCCAGATCGTGAACGTGGTGCTTGTGGTGGCCTACCTCGTCGCTATGCAGGCGACGGTGGGCGCCTACACCCAGGTGGACTTCTGGTTCGACCCGACCCAGCCCACCATGGACATCGCTCCGACGGGCGTCACCGAGCCCCTCTCCGGCGCCTCGCTGCCCTTCTCGGTGGTCGCGCTCATCGCCGCGGCGTGCGGCGTGGCCGGCGCCTTCGTCGGCAAGGCGAAGAAGGATTGGAAGGTGTGGGGCGCGGTCTGCGTGGCCTGCGTGCTCGTGAGCGCGCTCGCCCTGCGCGTCGTGTTCTACATGACCGGCATCTCCATCTACCCGTTCTTCTAGAAGCAGATGGGGCGCGTGCCCGTGCGGCGCGCGTCCTAGCTTTGACGGACAGGCTGTCCGAACGGACTCAGCTTCCCGCAAAATGTCACAACTGAGAAGGCCTCCCCAGCGGGAGGCCTTCCTTGCGTTCGGAGATGGTGCGCGGCTTAGATGCGGCCTAGCTCAGCTTGCTGCCGAGATCTTTGACGGCGGCTACCTTGTCAGGCACCGTGTCTGAGCTGCCTAATAGTTGAGGCCGAAGGCCCACAGCGGCACGACGTTGGCGAAGCCGTACTCGATGTCGTCCTTGACCACATATCCCTTCTCCGCATTCTGCAGCTGATCGAAACCTTTGCTCTTGCCGCCCACCTCGAAGGTGATGCCGTCGATTTCGAAATCGGATACGGGGGATGCTGTCACCAGGTGGTTGACGCGCATTTGGTTGAAGAAGAAGGTCTCGCGAATCGTCCCTCGGTCGGAGCTCTCGTCGCCGAGGTTCATGAGGATGTTGGGATTGTCCAGATACACTTTCTCAACTTTACCGAGAAGGTTGATGGACGAGCCGGATTGCCTGAGCCGGGCTATCATCCCCGCTTTCTCCATGAACATGAAGTAGTCCTCAAGATTGTTGCGGCTCACCTCGATCTTGCCGGCAATGCTCGCCATGCTCGGCTTGAAGGGGGCCATGGTGCTTATGAGGGCCATCAGACGTTTGAGTTTGCGGCCGGTCGCGGCGTTCATGTTGGCGAATTGCGGTATGTCCACTTCCAAGGTGCGCATGATCACCTGGCCGAGTTCGATCTCGAATTCGGGATCGCTTCCAAACGGGTAGTAGCCGCTTGCGAGGTATTCTCTGAAAAGGGGAAGGGGGTGCTCGACTTCTGGGATTGCGGCCTTGTGGGCGAGTATCTCCTCGAGCGTGTAGGGCTCGCAGCTGATGTTGTGGCGCATGGCGAGAAACTCTCGGAAGGAGAGGCCCTGCAGGTGGTACTTGGGTGCCCGACGGCTGAGGTCTGCCTCGCCTTTTTCGATGTCGAGCACCGAGGAACCGGTGAAGCGCACGTGCAGGTGGGGGAAGGAATCGTAGATCGCTTTCAGTTCGCGTGACCACCCTTCGTATTTGTGCACCTCGTCGATATAGAGAAAGGTGCCGCCGTTTTTCGAGAAAGCCTCGGCGGTATCGAAGAGCGTGTGCTCCGAGAAGTACATGCTGTCGGCAAATACGAAGAGGGACTCATTTGTCTGGTCGCTGTTGAGGATGTGCTGAAGGAGAAGGGTCGTCTTGCCCACGCCGCGAGGGCCGACAATGCCGAGCATGCGGCTCTCCCAATGAATATGCGGGTAGAGATACCGAACAAATTGGTTCGGCGTGCTAGCGAGCAGTCGATACATATTTTCATAGAGCTGATCCACGGGTGCCTCTTTCAATATTGCACTCATTGAGTGCAATATTTTAGCATATTCTGCACTCAATGAGTGCAACTTTCCTTTTAACTCTTTTAGGTTGCTCTAAAAGTTTTAGGTCGCTTTAACTCATTTAGCGAAGAAAGGCCTCCCAGTTGCGGGAGGCCTTTGAGGTCGCAGGAACGCTCTGCCGGTTGCCGCTAGCCCAGCTTACTGCCGAGCTCCTTGGCGGCGGCTGCCTTGTCGAAGTTGCCGCCGGTGCGCTTGGTGAGCTCGCCCATGACGCGGCCCATGTCCTTCTTCGTGGAAGCGCCCGTGTTAGCGAGCACTTCCTCAATGAGCGCCGCCAGCTCGTCGCCTTCCACCTGCTTCGGCAGGTACTCCTCCAGGATGGCCACCTGCTCGGTGAGGGTGTCGGTGCGCTCTTGGTTGTTCCCCGCTTTGATGGAGCCGTCGAGTGTCTCCTTCGTCTGCTTGATGGTGCGCTTGAGCATGGCGTCCACGTCGGCCTCGGTCACCTCGCGCCGCTCGTTTACCTCGATGGCCTTAAGCTCGGTGTGCACCTGGCGCAGAATGTCGCGCCGATGGTTGTCGCGCGCCTTCATGGCCGCTTTGATCTCATCCTGCAGCTGCTGGTATTCCATGAGCGTCCTTTCTCGGAAAATGATTGCCCTTATTATAGCGCGCTCTGCCGCTTCCCTGCCCCTCCCCGTAGGGGGCGACCTTGGTCGCCCCTCTCGACTGGCGAGATCACCTCGGTCGAGGAGGGCTGACCAAGGCCAGCCCCTACGGGACAAAGCATGCGGGGTTATGGTGGAAGGAGACTGGGGGCTATCCCTGTTGCAGCGAGCCCTTCACGATGCCGCGGGCGGCAAGGTAGGTCACCAGCATGTAGCCGCCGTAAATGACCAGCGTGAGGCCAGCGGCCATCATGATGGGGCCGACCGAGGACACGCCAATGGCGTCCAGCAGGGAATCGGACAGTACGCCGATGGCGCAGACGGAATGGCATACCGCCAGCCCCAGCGGCACGAGGAAGTACACGAGCACTTGGGCGAGCAGCGACCGATAGATCATGCCTCGGTCGCAGCCGAGCTTCCACAGGATGCGGTAGCGCGGTGTCGAATCGGACGCTTGGGAGAGCTGCTGGATGGCCAAAATGGCTGCCGTGGAAATGAGGAAGACGAAGCCGATGTAAAGTGCCAGGTACGTGATCATGAGGCGCAGCCCGGCAGACTGGGAGAGCATTTCGTTCGCCGTGAGAATGCGCGTGACCGGCCACAAGAGGCTCGCGTAGGGGTCGTCGGCGCCGCTCGTGCCCTTCTCGAACCCGCCCATGTCGCGGGGCTGCAGGGCGGCCACGATGTCGGCCAAGGCCGCGTCGTTCTCGCCGGCAGTCTTGCCGTTGTCGGCGTACATCACGTTCAGGTACTGGGTGTCGGGAATGCAGCCCTCTGCGCGCAGGGCTTCCACGGCCTCGTCGGGGGTGATGACGACCAGGGCCGTGGCCGCCATGGCGTTGTCCTCCAGCTGCGTGTCGTACAGAGGGCCGGCCAGCGCGTAGTCGGTGCCGGCGATGGTCACCGTGGGAGCCGCATCCAGCACGGCCTGGGCCAAGGGCGTCACCATGTCCATGTTGTTCGCCAAGGCGCAGGTGCCCGCTGCCAGTTCCACGGGATCCTGGCCTTGTAGGGCGCGGGCGCCGTTGAAGTCGGAGAGCGATACCACGGTGAGATGCGTTGTGCGTACGGAGCCCAAGTCGTCCAAGCGCAGTGTCGACGGATCAACGCCGGTGGCCTCGGCAGCGGCAACGAGGGGGTCGTAGGTCATATCCGGGGCTGAATAGGCGCTCACCTGGGCGAAGGCACCTACGGTCTCGGCCCACAGCTCCGGTGCGGCCTCTTGCAGGGCGGCGGCCATATCCCAGGTGTAAGCTTCCGCCTGGGACAGGCGCTCCGGTGCCTCGGCCTCCATCTCGGCGCGGCGCTCAAGCGGGTTGCCCGACGAGGAGGTCTTCGACCCGTCGGGTCCGTACCACACGGCCGCCTCCAGGGTGGCGGAGTAGGGGTTCGCCGCCTCAGTGCCGCCAACGAACACCTCCACGAGCCCCATGCCCGAGGAGAACACGGTGATGGAGAAGAACAGCAGAACGCACACGGCCCATAGCGACAGAAACGCTGTGTTCACCTTGCTAGCGATCTGGCGCACGGTGAACAGGTTCAGCTTGCGCAGGTACACGCCGCGCAGCCGCGTGAGCACGGCAATGGCGAAGCCGGCGAGCGACCAGAAGAACAGCAGCGATCCCACGAGCATGGCGATGGTGGCGCGGATGAACTCGGGCTGGTCCAGCATCACCAGACCGTTTTCGATGAGCTGCTCGTAGGCATAGACGAGGATAGCCACCGCTGAGACGAACCCCACGAGGCAGACCCACGGGTTGCGCACGCCGGCGCGCTCGTTCTTCTCGCCGGCGCGGATGAGGTCGATGAGCTTGCAGCGGCTCACGGTGATGGTGTTGAAGGCGGCCACCACCACGTAAATGGCAGCGAAGCAGGCGAGCGTGACGAGGAAGGCGTCGGGGGAGAACACGAACTGGTAGTTGGTCATCGTCGTGCCGAACAGCGCGGCGGTGAAAAACGACAGTCCCTGGGAAAGCAGCACGCCGCAGATGAGGCCCACGGCCAGGGAAAGCAGCCCCACGAGCACCGTCTCGTACAGCACGATGCGCGACACATGGCCCGGCGTCATGCCCAGCACCAGGTAGGTGCCGAACTCCCGCTTGCGGCGGCGGATGAGGAACTGGTTGGCGTACAGAATGAGGAAGCCCAGCACGCAGGCCACCACCACGGAGAACATGCCCAGGATGTAGGTGGTGGAATCGAACACGCTGCGCGAGGCCGAGGTTTCCATATCGAAGAGGATCTGCTGGCTGCCGATGGAGTTGAACGCGTAGAACACCGCCACACCGAACAGCAGCGTGATGAAGTAGACGGCGTAGTCGCGCACCGATCGGCGGATGTTGCGCAGGGCGAGCTTAAGATACATGGCCGGCCTCCCCGCCGAGGAACGACACGACCTCCATGATGCGAGCGAAGAACGCGTCGCGGCTCTCATCGCCCCGACGCAGCTCGTTGAACACGGCGCCGTCCTTGATAAACAGCACGCGGCTGGTGTAGCTGGCGGCGAAGGCGTCGTGGGTGACCATCATGATGGTGGCGCCCATCTGGGTGTTCATCATCTCCATGATCTCCAGCATCACCGTGGCGGCACGGGAATCGAGGGCGCCGGTGGGCTCGTCGGCTAAAATGAGCTTCGGGTCGGTGACCATGGCACGGGCCGCGGCCACGCGCTGCTTCTGGCCGCCGGACATCTGGTAGGGGTACTTCTGCAGCACGCCATCCACACCGAGGCGCGCGGCCATGGCGTTCACCTTGCCGGGAATGGCGCGGGCCGGCTCGCCCTTGATGGTGAGGGCCAGCGAGATGTTCTCGAAGCCGGTGAGCGTGTCCAGCAGGTTCGAGTCTTGGAAGATGAAGCCGAGGTCGTCGCGGCGGAACTTCGCCAACTGGCGCTTCGACATGCCGGTGATATCGCGGCCGCCCACGATGATGTGCCCGCTCGTGACCGTATCGATGGTAGAGACGCAGTTCAGAAGCGTTGTTTTGCCAGAGCCCGAGGGACCCATGATGCCGACGAACTCGCCGGCGGCCACGTCGAAGCTGACGCCGGCCAGCGCGTGGGTGACCGAGTCGCGGCTGCCGAAGACTTTTTCGATGGAGCGCACCGAGAGGATGGGGGAGCCTGCGTTGACGGGGCGAGCGGCTTGGGGGGCGCGGAAGGGGTCGGCCGCACGGTGGGCGCCATGGGCGGTGTGGGCGCCCCTTCCGCCGGCGCTGGCCGCGGAGGCGGCGCCGGCCACGTAGTTCTCGCGGGAGAAAGCGGCGGCGATGCCGTCGAGGGTCGTCGTGCCGTCGCCATCGAGGGGCACAGGCGTGCCAGGATCGGTCGGACGCGGGCCGAAGGCCGAGGGGGTGGGTTCGGTGTACACTTCGGCCATTAGTAGCTCCTCTCGGTTTTGGGCAGCTGGTGGGAGATGAAGGCTCCCACGGCCCCGATGATAGCAAGCGTCAGGATGATTTTCCCTGCAGTGTTCACGACAGTCCTTTCTCTCGGATGTGCGGCTCGCGTTCCGTCTGTCCGGAGGCGGCTCGATGGATCGTCCCATCCCTCCGGAGACGGCTACGCGGCATTCCGATTCGCTCAGACAGTCCTCGCTGGTATCGAAGGCGTTGGGATTGCCTGTTCCCTTTCATGTTCTGCCTTCGATACCATCTGCGGAACTCGCTCGGTCGGAACGCCGCGTATCCGTCTCCTGCACTTGACGGATCGCGAGCTTGAATTCATCCTAAAGAGGAGGCGCGCATGGTTCCATCGATCGGGCTTACGGTTGACTTACGAATGTGTTAGGTTGCGCGGGTTTCTACCTGTTTCTACCTGCGCCGTGTCTCCTATGCACCGAAGAGTTCCTTACGGGTGCGGTCGTGGGGGAAGGTGAGGATGACGCGGGTGCCCGTGCCCTCTTCGCTGGCGAGGCCTACGTGCAGTCCCATGGAAGCGCACAAGCTCGCTACCAAGTAAAGGCCCATGCCCGTGGCCGAACCATGGGCGCGGCCGACCTGGCCGGTGAATCCGCGCTCGAAGACGCGGGGCACGTCGGCGGCGGGGATGCCGCAGCCGTTGTCGCGCACTTCAAGCACCGTGCGGCCGCGAGAGGTGCCCGCCTCCTCTTCGCGGGCGGTGAAGATGAGGGCGCCCGCGCCGTATTTCGCTGCGTTGGTGACTACTTGCCCTAAGATGAACACGAGCCAGGGCTCATCGGCCAGCACCGTCATGGTGTCGGGAATGTCGAATGTGGGGACGCATCCCTTCTCGATGAGGAAGCGGCTGTGGCGCTTGCAGGCCTCGCGCGCCGCCGAGGCCAAGTTGATCTCGCGGATGGCGTAGTCGCGCTCGACGGAAGTGGAGCGGGCATAGTAGAGCGCCTGGTCCACCTGGGCCTCGATGCGCTCCAGCTCGCGGGCCACCTTGGCGGATTCCGGCCCGGGATGGTTGGCCAGCATGAGCTTGATGGCGGCGATGGGCGTCTTTATCTCGTGAATCCACAGCTCCACATAGCGGCGATAGGCGGCCGCGTCGTCGCGCAGGGCCGCTGTCTCCTCGGCGGAAAGCTGGGAGAGGCGACGGGCCACATCGTAAGCGATCTCACCTTCCAGAAAAGGCGGCTCGGCGATGAGGGAGGGAAGCACGCAGGCTTGGCGCAGCTGCTCGGTAAGGTGGCGCAATTCGTGATAGAAGGCGGCTTTGCGGCGGTAGTCCAGAAAGCCGGCGCCCAGCGCGATGAGCGTAAGAATGTCGGCGACGAGCAGAACCCCCGACGAGTTCACGCCGAGCGCAGGCAGAATGAGCACGGTGCTGGCGAGGGCGAGCAAAAAAGCCGCGAGACCGATGACGTTGTCGCGCACATAGGAAGCGGGCGTGAAGGCGGCGATGGGCGCATTGGCGGTGTGCGCGTTGACGCGTTCTCCTGCAGCGCTCGCGTCGCGGCCCCCTTCCGCAGCATGCGACGCGCAAGAGATCTCGCAGTCCTCGCGTGCCACTGTGTTGTGCCCGCTCATACCGTGTACCCCACACCGCGGCGGGTAGCGAGGAAGTCCTCCGGAACGCCTAGGGAACCGAGGGTTTTGCGCAAGCGGTTCACATTCACGGTTAGCGTGTTGTCGTCGATGAAGGCGTCGGATTCCCACAGGGCACACATGATCTCGCTGCGAGGCACCACCACGCCGGGGTTGCGCATGAGTGTCTGCAGGATGCGCAGCTCGTTGCGCGTGAGTTCGGCGGTGCGTCCTTGGAATTCCACGGTGCCGGCACCCATGTTCAACGTCACGCCTTTGTGGAGGATCGTCATGCCGGCAGCAGGGCTCGCGCTGCGCCGCAGCAACGCCTGCAGATGCGCGAGCAGCACGGCGGGCCGATAGGGCTTGGTCACGTAATCGTCGGCCCCCAGGTTCATGGCCATGACCTCGTCGAACTCGCTTTCCGAGGAGGTGAGCATGAGGATGGGCACCGAGCTTTTGCCCCGGATGTCGCGGCAGATGGAATGCCCGTCGGCGCCGGGCAGCTTCAGATCGAGCACGATGCAGTCGGGCTCGGCAGCGAGGGCGCGTGCCGCGGTGTCGCCCCAGGTGCCCTCGTAAGCCGCCACGGCGTAGCCGGAAAGCTCCAGCACGTGGGCCAGCTCCGTGCGCAGGGCGGGATCGTCTTCGATGAGGTAAATGCGCTGGGCCATGGCTGCCTCTCTTTCGGCGGTGTTCGCAGGTGCCGTCCGCGCAGGGCGTGGCGCTCAGGCATAAGGCCCAGGCGCGAGGTTCGGACGTGGGGCTCGCGCGCAAGGCTCGGGCGCGGTAGCGTGGGCGCGAGGTTCGTGCGCTCAAGCGCGACGGCAAGCATCGCAGCCTATTGTAAGCCTGCGCGCCGTTCCCGCCCCCAGCAACTTCCAACCTTACGCAACCGTAAGTTGGTTACCAGCTTCCTCGGAAGGCGTGCTCGACTGCTCGATAGTAAGCGAATGGGCAGAATTTGCCTGAGATCTTGAGTTATAAGCGTCTGCAGAAGAAAAATGTGGATGAAATTAACGAGTAATGTATAAAGAAGGGGTGAAAATGTGTGCTCAGGCGCTTATAACTGGCGATCTCGTGCAATTCAGGGCTGGTTCGCCGCCGGACGAGGCGTGCGCCTGGACGTGTTCGCCCGGGGCGACGGGCGGGTCTACGACATCGAGATGCAGGTCGCCAGGGAGCGAGACCTGGGGCGCCGCATGCGCTACTACCAGGCCGCCATGGACGTGGGGGAGTTGGGGTCGGGCGAGGACTTCGGCGCGCTGCCCGAGAGCTACGTGCTGTTCTTCTGCCGCCACGACGCCTACGGCAAGGGCAAGCCCGCGTACGTGATCGAGCGCAGGTGTGGGGCCCATCCCGACCTTGCTGTGGGCGACGCCTCCCCGTGGGTAGTGCTGAACGCCTCGGCGTGGGAGGCCTCCGCCGACCCCGGGCTGCGGGATGTGCTACGATACCTCCGGACCGGGGAGGCCGAAGGGCCCTTGTCGTCGGAGATCGACGCCCTGGTCGGCGTGTTCAACGAGGACAGGGAGTGGGTGGACCGCGTGCTTACCTACGAGCAGGAGACCGAGATGCGCTGCCGAAAGGCGCGGGAGGAAGGTCGGGAGGAAGGTCGGGAGGAAGGTCGGGAGGAAGGCGAGGCCCGTCTCGCCGTGCTCGTGGGCGCTCTGCTGGCCGACGGCCGTTCCGAAGACGTGGCCGCTGCGGTGGAGGACAAGGTGCGTCGCGAGGAGCTCTACGCCGAGCTCGGAATATGAGGCCAACGCGCCTATACCGTGCGCATTACGCCTGAAGGCGATACGCTGGCCGAGAAGCGCTGCGCCGCGCAGTCCGAGGTAGCCGATCGCATCCTGTCGACCCTGACGCCCGAGGAGGTCGAGTCGTTGAACGTTCTCACGGAGAAGATCATCCACCAGTGCAAGGACATGGGCGTCCGCGGTGAGCGCAAGCATGGTCGCCATCATCGTCATGGCAAGGGCCGCAGCTGCCGCAAGTAGCGTTCGGCACCCTTCTGGCACCTTCTCGATAATGGCCTCCCAGGGGGCCATTATTTTTCTCAAAGATTATTCTTAACATAGAATAAAGCATCGTTATAATAGATTTCGACAGAGCGGGAGATGCGAAGTCTCCTCCTCTCTCCTCTTCTCTCGTCCGCACGCGCCTCTCCCCTCGGGCGCCAAGGACACTCATTTGCGAGCCTGGGATCCCCCCTCCCCGGGCTCGCAGCATGTCAGGGGCCGGCTGCTTCGGAGGGAAGCCGGCCTCTCGGCTCTCTGCCGCTCTCCATCGAGGCGCACCGGCGCGTTGGCGCATGCGCTTTTCTTCCTTAAGAATCCCTGAGGTTTCGTTGCGAAGGCGAAAAGTGGGGTAGTATGGTCGAGAAAACGTGGCGCCCTTTGCGGGGCCGCCTGCACGTGGCAACTTCCAGAGGCACCAGACCGGGGAGTCGCCTGGATAGGGAAGGATTCGGCTATGCGAGAAATGCCCGCCAATCAGTTGAACCCGCGCATTAAGAGCGTTTGGCGCATCAACGATGCCATTTGGATCGTTGTCTCATTCCTGTGCTGCTTTCTGCCCTTCGCTATCATAGCGTTGGTGGCGCCAGAAGAAGCGTGGGCCGGGGTGGTGGCTCTTATTGTCGCTATCTTGTTCGTGGCGCTGCTTGTGCTGTGCGTGGTGGTGCTGCCGCCCATTCGCTATGCTCGTTGGCGCTACGAGCTTACGCCGGATTACCTGGATATTGCTCGCGGCATCTTCTGGCGCAAGCGCTTCGTCATTCCGTTCATCCGCGTGCAGAACACCGACACGCGCC
>OLPQ01000746.1_pt1 | contig 26395 bp, 20 predicted proteins | sample 1672451 | NCBI WGS metagenome assembly OLPQ01 (sample SAMEA3136687, study PRJEB25190) | human gut metagenome | biome: human gut; feature: human-associated habitat; material: faeces | place: Austria | collected 2013
TTCCGAAGTGAGCACCCTTTTCACAAATAGCACATTTAGCCATCACAAACACCTCCTAACAATTTGAAATAGTCTATAATTAGACTCACAACACTGATATTCTAGCAGAAAGCTGCAATGAATGCAAGCGTTTTTTTGAATTAGTGACATTTATTTTTAATTTTCTCGATATTTTTTAAAGAAAGATGGTTCACAGAATATAGTTTTCATGCTAATATAATCATATCTGTATTAAAAAGTATAGGTTTGAAATCCATTTGAAATTGGAGGTATATAGAAATGAAAGGTAGTATGAGTACAGATCTGGGGATTATTACAATCAACCCGGAAGTAATTGCGAAGTATGCAGGTTCCGTTGCAGTAGAGTGCTTTGGAGTTGTAGGTATGGCAGCGGTGAATATGAAAGATGGTCTTGTAAAATTATTAAAAAAGGATTATCTTCATCATGGTATCTCAGTAAAAATCGAAGAGAATAACCGGATCACATTAGATTTCCATGTGATCGTATCATACGGTGTAAGTATTTCCACCGTATCAGATAATCTGATTTCCACTGTAAAATATAAAGTGGAAGAATTCACCGGCATGAAGATTGAGAAGATCAATATCTTTGTAGAAGGTGTCAGAGTCATTGATTAAGGAGGAATTGAGTGTGGATATACAGACAATAGATGCAGCACTTCTGTCAAAAATGTTTTTAGCGGGAGCGAAGAATCTGGAAGCAAAGAAAGAGTGGATCAACGAGCTGAACGTGTTTCCGGTTCCGGATGGTGATACTGGTACAAACATGAGTATGACAATTATTTCTGCAGCAAAAGAAGTTGCTGCTGTGGAGAAACCGGTGATGAAAGATCTTGCAAAAGCAATTTCTTCCGGATCACTGCGCGGGGCAAGAGGAAACTCAGGTGTTATTCTTTCCCAGCTGCTCCGTGGGTTTACAAAGACGATCAAGCATTATGATCAGATTGATAAGATTGTTCTTTGTGAGTCTTTCCAGAAAGCATGTGAAACTGCATACAAGGCAGTTATGAAACCAAAGGAAGGAACAATTCTTACGGTTGCCAAAGGCGCTGCTGAGAAGGCACTGGAACTTTCCTGTGACGACAGCTATAACATGGAGCAGTATATTGCTGCTATCATTGCTGAAGCAGAGCGTGTACTCGCATTGACGCCGGAGATGCTTCCGGTATTAAAACAGGCCGGTGTAGTGGATTCTGGTGGACAGGGACTGGTAGAAGTTCTGAAAGGTGCGCAGGATGCATTCCTTGGAAAAGAGATTGATTATACAATTGAAGCTGCTCCTGCATCTTCCGGTGTTGTAAAAATTTCTGCACAGACAGAGGCTGAGATTAAATTCGGTTACTGCACGGAATTTATCATTGTATTAAATAAAACGCTGACAGAAGCACAAGAGGACGAGTACCGTGCGTTCTTGCAGTCTATGGGTGATTCTATCGTACTGGTAGCTGATGAGGAAATTGTCAAAACTCATGTACATACCAACGATCCGGGACTGGTATTACAGAAAGCACTGACTTTTGGATCTTTAAGCCGCATTAAGATTGACAATATGCGTGAAGAGCATCAGGAAAAACTGATCAAAGACGCAGAGAAACTCGCAAAAGAACAGGAAAAAGAAGCGGAAGGAAAAGCAAAAGCAGCTGTAGGTCCGAAGAAGGATATGGGATTTATTGCTGTTTCCATCGGAGAAGGAGTCAACGAAGTATTTAACGGACTTGGTGTGGATTATCTGATCGAAGGTGGACAGACTATGAATCCGAGTACCGAGGATATGTTAAATGCGATCGAACATGTCAATGCAGATCATATCTTTATTTTCCCGAATAATAAAAATATTATTCTGGCAGCAAATCAGGCAGCAATGCTGTTGGAGGACAAAGATATCATTGTTATTCCGACCAAAACGATTCCTCAGGGTATTTCTGCCATGATCAACTTTATTCCAGAGCAATCTCCTGAGGAGAACCGGGAAAATATGCTGGAAGCGATTGCAGCAGTAAAAACCGGACAGGTTACTTATGCAGTGCGTGATACTGTGATTGACGACAAGGAAATCAAAGAGGGCGACTACATGGGAATCGGTGATTCCTCTATTCTTTCTGTAGGTGCAGATCGTGAAGATGTTACAAAAGATATGGTAGCGCAGATGATTGATGAGGAATCTTCCTTTATCTGTATTTATTATGGAGAAGAAGTGCTTCCGGAAGCAGTCAATGCATTACAGAAATATTTTGAAGAAACCTATCCGGAATGTGAAGTAGAAGTACAGTTTGGCGGTCAGCCGATTTATTACTATGTCATTTCTGTAGAGTAAGGAGACAGTATGAACTTAAACTCCCCTATTCGTGAAATAAAAGGGATCGGGGTAAAAACAGAACAGTTATTTCAACAGTTAGGAGTATACACCGTCGGTGATATACTCCTATATTTTCCCCGTGATTATGAAAAATATCCAGCCTTGTGTGAAGTAGAACAGTTATTAGAAGACAGAAAAAATGCCCTTTATATCTGCGTGAAAAAGTCTCCCACCGTAAATACCCATTCCCGCCAGCAGGTGGCACTTTTGGACGTAAAAGGAGAAACGAAGGTACTGCGTCTGATCTGGTTTCGCAGTCCTTATATCCGTTCCCTGATCCGCCCCGGAGGCTGGTATGTTTTTTATGGAAAAGTAAGCCGGAAAGAGGGGCGGCTTGTAATGGAACAACCACAGATCTTTAGCCTGGGGCAATATGAGGCATTACAAAAGACGTTGCAGCCTCATTACAGTCTGACCAAGGGTATTACTAATAATCTGATCGTAAAGACAATGCATGCTGCCATGGCGGAGATTCCGTTGGAGATGGAGTATCTGCCTGAGGACATCCGTGTCCGTAATCATTTGAGTGAATATAATTTTGCTTTAAAAAATATGCATTTTCCGGAAAGTGAGGAGAACTGTATCATTGCAAGAAACCGTTTTGTGTTTGATGAGTTTTTCTTTTTCCTGCTCAGCATGCAGTTGTCAAAGGAGAATACACAGAGACTAAAAAATGAATTTACTTTTGCAGAAGATTCTTTTGTGGAAGATTTGATGAATCATCTTCCTTATGAACTGACAAGTGCACAGAAGCGGGCAGTGGCACAGATTCGTTCTGATCTGCGGGAAGCCTGCATTATGCAGCGGCTGGTACAGGGAGATGTTGGGTCTGGTAAGACAATTGTGGCTTTTCTGGCAATGCTGGAAGTGGCACATAATGGTTATCAGGCGGCACTCATGGCACCTACGGAGGTGCTGGCGCAGCAGCATTATGAAAAACTGACACATTTTTTGGAAGCCAATGGCATCGAAATCCCGGTAGTTTTGCTGACCGGATCCATGGGAGTAAAAAAACGTCGGGCAGCCTACGCAATACTGGAATCGGATCAGCCGGCTCTGGTAGTGGGAACTCATGCACTTATTCAGGAAAAGGTACAATATCGTAATCTGGCGCTGGTCATTACCGATGAACAGCATCGTTTTGGCGTAAAGCAGCGGGAAACCTTTTCGTTGAAAGGTTCGCATCCGCATATCCTGGTTATGAGTGCAACACCAATTCCGAGAACATTGGCTATCATATTATACGGAGATCTGGATATTTCAGTAATTGATGAAGTGCCGGCGAAGCGTCTGCCCATCAAAAATTGTGTGGTAAATACAACGTACCGTAAGACGGCGTACAAATTTATGGAAAAAGAAATCCGTGCAGGACATCAGGTGTACATCATCTGTCCCCTGGTGGAAGAAAGTGAACTGGCAGAAGGTGAAAATGTTCTGGATTATGCACTTCAGCTTCAGCAGATTTTTCCATCGGATATTAAGGTTGGTATACTTCATGGAAAAATGAAACCAGATGAGAAAAATGCTGTGATGCAGGCATTTCAGGCTGATCAGATCCAGATTCTTGTATCAACGACAGTTGTGGAAGTCGGTGTAGATGTACCGAATGCCACAGTTATGATGATTGAAAACGCCGAGCGTTTCGGACTTGCACAGCTGCATCAGCTGCGAGGTCGTGTTGGTCGTGGCGATGCACAGTCTTATTGCATTCTGATGCAGGGAAAAGAAGAACAGACAAAGAACAAACGTCTGGAGATTTTAAATAAGTCTAATGACGGATTTTATATAGCAGGAGAAGATCTGAAACTGCGCGGCCCCGGAGATTTTTTCGGAATCCGTCAGAGTGGGGATTATCAATTCCGGCTTGCAGATGTCTTTCAGGATGCGGATGTGCTGAGTAAGGCGTCCTATGAAGTGTCTGTCCTGATGAAAGAAGATCCACATCTGGAGAAGGAAGAACATAAACGGTTGCTCATTCGTCTGCGACAGTATGCCGGGGAGCAGTTCTCCTTGCTGAATTTGTAAACAGCCAAAGTTCAAGAATGCCTGGGTATTCCTGCTGCTAGATACGAGTCATTAATGTGTCTTCCGGTTGATATATTCTGTTTTGTATTTGGAATAGATGATCTTCTGACTGCTGTACAGTCCGTAATATCCGGAAAGCATATAGCTTAAGGCAATGGCAATAAGAAAATACGGCATTCCGTCAAAACCAAACAGTTCGAAACAGATCATGAGAGAGGTGATCGGACTGTTAGTGACTCCGCAGAACACGGCTCCCATGCCGACGGCAGCACACAGTGGGATGGAACATCCGAAAGCGGAGGCAAAAAAAGTTCCGAATGTGGAGCCGATGAAAAGGGTTGGTACGATTTCACCGCCTTTATATCCGGCTCCCAGGGTTGCCGCAGTAAAAACCATTTTTAACAGGAAAGCCAGTGGAAAGACAGTTTTTCCTTCCATACATCCGGTGATGATATTCATGCCGGTTCCATTATATGTCTGATTCCCCACCAGCATGGTCAGACCAATTACAATGAGACCACCTGCCAGTGCACGTACATACGGATTTTTAAAAAAGCGTTTGTACAAGCGTTCCGCATTGTGAAGTGTCGTGCAGAACAGGATGCTGACCAAGGCACACAATACAGCAAAAATCCCGATGATCAAGGCGTTTTTTGCTTTGAAAGCCGGGATGGATGCGATTGGAAAGATTTCCGGTGCAATACCGCAGGCAGATGCGATGCCATGAGCCGTCAGGGATGCGATCACACAGGGAACCAGTGCGGAATAGTGCATGATACCGACACTGACTACTTCCATAGAAAAAACCGCCGCTGCCAGTGGTGTGCCAAACAGTGCGGAGAATGCAGCACTCATCCCACACATGATCATGATATGTTGGTCTTTTTCGTCAAAATGAAATAGTTTTCCAAGTGAATTTCCAATGCTGCCTCCTAGCTGCAGGGCAGCGCCTTCGCGTCCGGCAGAACCACCGAAGAGATGGGTCAGCAGAGTGGCGATGAAAATTAGTGGTGCCATGCGCAGGGGGATGTTTTCATTGGAATGAATGGCTGATAATACCAGATTCGTTCCGGTATCTTTTTCATCGTGCAGCAGATGGTAGAGCCAGACAATCAGAACACCGGCCAGCGGCAGAAAAAGGATCAGCCACGGATGATCCAGCCGCATGGCAGTGACGGTCTGCATACCATAGTAAAAGGCAGTACCTACAAATCCCAGTACAATCCCAGTTAAAACGGCAAAAATGATTGCCCGCAGTGATGTCACCAGATGGGAACCACCTCTTTTTAGTACATTTTTATATGATTCAAACATATCTTTTTCTCCCCGTAATAGAAAAAACTCCTGTCGTACAGCGGACTGCGAACGTCCACTTAACTACTTAACTATAGAAAGCATATTTTCTTATTTTCCTGACATTGCAAGAAAATTCAAAATGATTTATACTTTACTATTATAGAGAAAACGGGAAAAAAAGCAAACAAAAAAACAAAATCCCGGGAAGCAGGTTATATAAATGAAGAGAAAATTGCAGGAAATCATACAGGAAAAATTTAATTATGAAGAAACATGTCTGCTGCTGCCAGATATGGATCTGAGATTTTCAGCGGTTGAAAACGAAGTGTTTGAGGGAACGTTTCTGTTTCACAGCAGCAGTGCACAGGAAGTGCGCGGAATAGTAACCTGCGAAAATCCCCATGTGATATGTGAGACAAGAGAATTTCACGGAACCGAAATCCAGATTCGGTTTCAGTATCATGCGGATGCTATGTTTGAGGGGATGTCTGATCAGGGAGTTTTTGTGATCACAAGTAATGTGGGAGAGTATTTGCTGCCATTCAGGGCCGATATCACCAGACATTATCTGTCATCTTCTATTGGAACAATTAAGACGTTAAATGATTTTACAAATCTGTGCAAGCTGAACTGGGAGGAGGCACTGCTTGTTTTCAAGTCCCCTTATTTTGTGAATGTATTGCAGCATGACAATGGTTATCTGCAACTGCTGTATCGTGGACTGACTCAGCACGGCAGAGGAACTCATGAGATGGAAGAGTTTCTGGTAGGATGCGGCAAAAAGAAACGAAACAGTATCCGTATTGCACGACCGGAGCGGATTTATAAGGCAAGTCATAAGATACAGACCGATTTTCTGGATATTGAGAAACAGGAATGGGGAGCCATTAATCTGGAAGCTTCCTGTGATGCATCATTTATCCGATTAGAAAAACATCAGATCGGAATGTATGATTTTATCGGAAAACATGCGGAACTTGCTTATCAGATTATTCCCGGTAAGCTCCATGCAGGAAAAAACTATGGCCAGATCACACTGAAAACGGCCTTTCAGACAGAGGCGGTGCATATTGAGGTTACTTTGCCTGTACAGCATCCGGAAAAATCTGCTGAGTGGAAAAGTACAAGACTACGTGCGCAGATGGAACAGAATTATCTGGAGTTCTGCCGGGAAAAATTAACGGCAGCAGAATGGAAAACGGAGATGGAACTGTTGTTTACAGAAGCTGAACACATTCATCCGGATAATGAGTGGACGTTGCTGTATCGAATCTATGTCCGCTTACTTTGTGAGGAAAAGGAAGAAGCAGACCGGCTTTCACGTAACATGGCAAGAACGATCACGAGCCAGCGTACGCCGCTGAGTGCATTTTATCTGTATCTGACAACCATAGGGGAGACGCCATCCTATATCCGGAATGTGACGAAGCGGATCCGTGAGATTTATCTGAAATATCCCAATCATCCGGTGCTAATATGGATTTTACTTCGGACAGATGAAGCATTGGTGCGTAATCCGGAGCGGAAATATCAGTGGTTGCGTAAATATATGATTTCCGGAAGCAGCAGTCCGGTATTTTATGAAGAGACAGCAAAGCTTCTGTGTAATCACCCGGAACTGCTGCGGCAGTTTGATATTTTTGAACGTCGTGTACTTGTATGGATGATGAAACAGGGGCGGCTTACAAGTGGACTTGTACAGCGCATTTTTGCAATGGCACCCGGTCAGAAGCAGTTTGAACCGCTTTTTTTCCAGCTTTTATGCCGGGGATATCGGATGGCTCCGGAAGAGCAAGCGGTAAGAACCATCTGCGGATATTTGATTAAATGCAACCAGTATGGAGATGTGTATTTTTCATGGTTTCAGAAAGGAATTGCACAACATCTGAAAATTGCCGGATTGTATGAGGCATACATTCTTTCCTGGAACAAGGCAAACGGTATGCTGCCCAATGAGGTTTTACATTATTTTTCCAGAAACAGCTCCCTTCCGGTAAAACGGAAAGCCATGCTGTATGCACACATGGTGAAAAACAGGAATCGGCTTGGAAAAAGCTGGGATGCTTATCTGGTTTTGATCCGTAATTTTGCAAAACAGGAACTGATGGCAGGAGAAATGAACGAAGATCTGGCAGTGATCTATGAAGAAGTGCGGCGTCACTGCACAAAAGCGGAATGGGACAGCTGGAAGAAACAAGCGGAGTGTTGCTATCGTATCCGTGTCATGAACGATGCGATGCCAAATCTTCAGGTTTTGCAGGCAGGGAAGAAAGATATCCAGCGGGTGCCTGTGTTTGATCAGGGGACTTATATTTACCTGGAGAAAAAGCCTTTTGTAGTTCTGTATGAGAGTGTCGGCGGAAGGCTATATACGGCGCGTGATCAGTTCCATTTGAAAAAAATGCTGTCCGGCACACACATTTATCAGAAAGATGAGGAACCGGAGCAGAAATTATCTTCAGAACCGGTAACAGACAGTCAATCCTTAAAAGAACAGTTGGAGCTGTTTGCTGCACCGTTGTCTGTGATGGCAAAGCGGATTCGGAAGGCCAGAGATCTTGGAATGGACGTGCAGCCTTATGAAGAAAAACTTATGTTGTATATGCTGTTTACCGGAACTTTTCTTCCGGAGCATGAAACAGTTTATCAGAATCTGGCAGAATGTGAGACGGAAGAACTGCTTTTACGTGCATATGAGACATGGTTTTCCTGGCAGTATATGATAGGAAAAGAGCCGCTGCCGCAGGCAGTCAGTGTACATCTGTGTCAGATATTTGCAAAAGAACCGGTTCGGCAGAAATTTTGCAGAGCAGCGTTTTTGAAATTTTGTGTATGCAGTGGTCAGAATCAGACAAAGGAAGCGTGGGAGATTGCAGAAAGGATTCTGAAAGGTTTTGTATTGGAACAGAAATCTTTTGCATTCTATGCGATGCTGCCGGAAAAACTGCAGCGGAAGTATCTGCTCTTTGGATGTGATACGGTGACCTGTGTGGCGGTTCCCGGAAAATATCTGCGTATTTACAGAAAGAAACCGGGACAGCCGGATAAAACCGGGGATATGAAAGAAGTACTCCCGGGAATTTACAGCTATACCTGTCGGGAAATCCGTTCCTGTCCGGAGCAGTATGTGATCCGGGCAAAAGATGGCAGCTGTGTAGTACAGGGAACACTTGCAGCATCAGAGACGGAACGCTGGAGAGATACCAGGTACGGAAAACTGGTACATCTGTCGGCAACAGGGAATACACAGGATGCTTATCAATATGCAGAATTAACAGATTTGACAGATGTACTGTTTCAGGCAATAGAGGAGTAAATGACTGGTGGAACAGAAGAAAATATTATATATGGGAATTGATCTTACCGATGAACAGGCTATGGTAAGTTTGTTTGGCAGGGGAATGGAAGAACCGGAAACTATAATGACCGGAGCTTCAAAAGAGCGGTATGGCATTCCGGTGGCCATGTATCTGGCAGATTCCGGACATATTTTTTATGGGGAAGAAGCATTGCGGCGAAAGGAGAATCCTCAGGGTGATTTTTTTGATCATCTGTATCAGCGGGCACTGGATGAAACAGAGAGTGAATCGAAGTTTTATCAGGGACTGCTTCGTCAGTTTGTCCAGCGGCTCATTCAGTTAAAAGACAGGTATCGTTTTGACGCACAGGAGTTGTGTGTATGCATTACAGTTCCGGAGATTACAAAACAGGTGGTGACAGTTTTTCGGTGGATGTGCAAGGAGCTGGGACTTTTCGGAGAACAGTTTTTTCTGATGGATCATGGAGAAAGTTTTTTTGGACACACCTATCATCAGGAAGCACTTTTATGGCAGCATGATGTGGCATTGTTTGACTTTTCATCAGAGCACGTTACCTTTTATCTGCTGCACCGGAGGCATGGCGCGAAGATTCAGATAGTGACCGCAGAGAAAAAAATGTGGAATGTTCCGGCATATGTGCATCAGGATGCAAGTGTGAAAGATGAATTTTTCGCTAACATCATCCGGGAGGCATTTGCCAGTCATATGATTTCTGCGGTGTATTTCGTGGGAGATGGATTTGACGGGGATTGGCTGAAAGAATCCTTGCGGGTGCTTGGCGGCAACAAACGAGTATTTTTAGGCAAAAATCTCTTTACAAAAGGGGCTTGTTATGCAGGGTACCGATATACAGATGCTTCTTTCTGGGGATTTTTCTATAACTGCGATTACAAAATGCAGGGAGAGATTCGAATGCAGGTGCAGTGCGGAGAAGAAAATATAGAAATCCGCCTGGTGGAAGCCGGGAAAAACTGGTTTGCGTCGATGCCGGAATATGTGTTGCTGTATGATGGAACACCGGAACTGTCTGTGACAATCGGTGAAATCGGACAGATTCATGCACAGACCCGTGTATTTCTGTTAACGGATCTGCCGGACCGGCCGGAAAAAACATTGCGTTTTCGAATCCGGGCACTGACTGAAAATGGACGCAAGGTTGTATTGCACCTGGAGGATGACGGATTTGGTGAACTGTTTGAAAGCTCCGGAAAAGTCTGGGAGTTTCCAGTCACATTTGAGCCGGAGGAAAAACGATCCTTGTACGACCGAAAATACAGAAAAAATAGTTGAGACAGGAAGGGTAGACAATGGGTGCATTGAAGTTATGTACATATAAGAAAGCAGAATATCCGCTGTATCTGGAGATGTTATCTTTACATGTATACACGATGGAAGAATTGTGTTATGCCATGGAATCCAGTCTTTTCCTGCTGGATGAAAGCTGGATGGGAACAGAATTTTTTCAGTGGATTGCAGAGGGAGTTGGGAATGCAGAACTGGCGGGACAGTTGAGACGACTGTATCAGCGGCATCGGGATGTGTATGAATGTGCCGCATTTCTGTTTTCAGCATCTGGGTTCTATTCCCGGCAGGAACAAAAAGAACTGGAACGGATCATTGAAAAAATGAAGGGAAAGAACTCCATGGAACGCAGAAAGATGAAAGCGGATTACTATCTGGCAAAAAAGAGATACCGCTATGCCGCTTGTGGGTATCTGGAACTACTTCAGCCGGAGTTTCTGCAACAGATGACAGAAGAACTGCAGGGGCATATTATGCATAATCTCGGTGTGGTTTATGCCAGATTATTTTTGTTCCCGGAGGCCGCCAGGATGTTTTCGATGGCATATCAGAAATCGCACACGGAATCTTCACGACTGTGTTATCTGTATGCCATGAATTATATTACAGAGGATGATTCTGCGGACACAAGAGTGCCGGAACTTCAGTTCAAAACGATGAAAGAAGCATATGCCCATTTTTCCGATGTATCGGATCAGGAGGAATATTATACTGAGCGAAAAAAAGTGGCAACGGCTTCCCATGCTTTTAACTGGAAGGGGCGGGAAGCGGAAATTCGTCATCGATGGATTTCGGAATATGAGCAGATGTATTCCTGATGAATTATTTATCTCAGTCTGAGTTGAGACTCCCACTTCTGCAAGTGGTGAGTAATAACAAGTGTTGTGAATGTTATGAAAAAACGTCAAAAAGGTGGTTTAAAAATTCCTTTACGAAAACCACTTGCAGTGGTATAATGTCGAGCGGATGGTATTCCGAAAGGAAACGATACCTTGTATTTATTATTTTGAAACGGAGCTTGTATTGCCGGATGCAAACGAGACTCACTGTCCCGCCATGAAGAATGGAGGGATGCTTATGAATATTGGATTTATTGGCGCAGGAAAAGTCGGATTTTCCTTGGGAAAATATCTAACCGAGCGCAACGTCAGGGTGACCGGATATTATAGTCGTAATCCGGATTCATCCAGAGAAGCAGCAGATTTTACGAATACCAGACAGTATATGAATTTGCGACATCTGGTAGAGGACAGTGATGTCCTTTTTGTAGCAATCCCGGATTCGGCGATTGCTCCAATGTGGGAACAGTTAAAAATGCTTCCGATTCAGAATAAGATTATAAGTCATTTCAGCGGCTCCTTAAGTTCCGCTGTCTTTTCGGATATTGAGCGTTATCACGCTTATGGATATTCTATCCATCCGCTTTTCGCCATTAATGATAAGTATGAATCTTACAAAGTGATCTCCCAGGCTTTTTTTACCATTGAGGGTGATCCGAAATATCTGAACTGGTTTCAGAAACTTTTTGAAGGTTTTGGAAATCCGGTGGAGATTATTTCCGGGCAAGACAAAGTGCGATATCATGCGGCGGCAGCCATGGTCAGCAATCTGTATGTGGGATTGGCAAATTTGTGCGAGGAAATGTTGCGGAATTGCGGATTTTCCGCTGCAAATGCGCATCGTGCATTGTCACCGCTGATGATGGGAAATACGGAAAACATTGTTAAATACAGACCGGTTGGCGCCTTGACAGGTCCAATTGAGCGAAATGACCTGTCAACGGTTATGGATCATCTGGACAGTTTATCCGGCGAGGCACGGAAAATCTATCAGGATCTTTCTGTGGAAGTGCTGAAAGTTGCCAGAGAGAAACATCCGGAGCGGGATTATTCTGAGATGGAAAGGATTATTAGATCATGAAAACGACAGTTTCTACCTTGAAAAAACAAAAAGAGAATAAAGAAAAAATTACAATGCTTACCTGTTATGATTATTCCATGGCAAAACTCATGGATGAAGCAGGGATTGAGATATTGCTGATTGGTGATTCCCTTGGAAATACTATGCTTGGGTATGACACTACTTTACCGGTTACCATGGAAGATATGATTGCTCATACAGCAGCAGTCAGCAGAGGCGCAAAAAATGCTTTTGTGCTGGCAGATATGCCATTTATGTCCTATCAGACTTCTGTCTATGATGCAGTTGTAAATGCGGGACGCCTGATGAAAGAGGGTCATGCACATGGCGTAAAACTGGAAGGTGGAGCCAGAGTGTGTCCACAGATTGAAGCAATTGTGGCAGCAGACATCCCGGTGTGTGCACATATCGGACTGACCCCTCAGTCCATCAATGCCTTTGGCGGATTCAAGGTACAGGGCAAGAGCGAGGAAGCAGCCCGTCAGCTGGTGGAGGATGCCAAAAAAGTTGAGGCAGCAGGTGCCTCTATGCTTGTTATGGAGTGTGTTCCGGCCAAGCTTGCGGAGATTATTACAAACACGATTTCGATTCCGACAATCGGAATCGGAGCCGGTGCAGGCTGTGATGGACAGGTACTGGTAAACCAGGATATGCTTGGTATGTTTCATGATTTTACTCCGAAATTTGTAAAACAATTTGCAAATGTAGGTGAGATCATGATGCAGGCATTTAAAGATTATTCCGCGGAAGTAAAAGCCGGTACATTTCCGGCACAGGAACATACCTATGCGATTTCAGACGAAGTCATTGATAAATTATATTAAAAATGATTGCTGATCGTGTCAGTTAACTTTACAAGTTATTATTAAGATTAAAAATATGAACGGGGTGCAAAGCGACTGCGTTCATGAGCAAGTAGCGAAAGCGGATTGCGAATGTCCGCTTTACATTTAAAACAGGTAACAGAGGAGAATAAAACATGCAGGTTGTATCAACAGTAAAAGAAGTAAGAGATATTGTGGCAGAATGGCGAAAAGAAGGAAAAACCGTCGGATTTGTTCCGACTATGGGTTACCTTCATGAGGGACACGGCAGTCTGATCAGCAAAGCAGTAGAACAGAATGACAAAGCAGTTGTCAGTATTTTTGTCAATCCGATGCAGTTCGGACCGACAGAGGATCTGGAGAGCTATCCGAGAGATCTGGAAAAAGACAGCAAATTCTGTGAGAGCCTCGGCGCAGATCTGATCTTCCATCCGGAACCGGAAGAGATGTATCATGAAGGATTCAGTTCCTTTGTGGATATGACAGTTCTGACGGAGGAACTCTGCGGACTGAGCCGTCCGGTTCATTTTCGTGGTGTTTGTACCGTAGTCAGCAAATTATTCAACATCGTTCAGCCGGATCGTGCATATTTTGGTCAGAAAGATGCACAGCAGCTGGCAGTCATCAAACATATGGTGGATGATTTGAATATGAACGTGGAAGTTATTGGATGCCCGATCATTCGTGAAGAAGACGGACTGGCAAAGAGCTCCAGAAACACATATCTGTCCGCAGAGGAGAGAAAAGCAGCTCTGATTCTGAGCAAAACCATTTTTATGGGACAGAAAATGGTTGAAGAAGGCGAGACAGATGCAGTAAAATTAGTAGAAGCAATGAAAAAGAACATTGAGACAGAACCGCTGGCAAAAATTGACTATATCAAAGCGGTAGATGGTCTGACCATGCAGCAGGTAACAGAACTGAAGAGTCCGGTACTGGTAGCAATGGCAGTGTATATTGGAAAAACACGTCTGATTGATAACTTTGTATGTTAATGAGCAGTGCAAAAATTCATAGGATTTCAATTTGGCTGTTGTACAGACAAGATTGAAAGACTGAATTTTTATTCGGCGAATGCCGATCAATGAGAAAAATCAGAGATTTTTCGAATGTGCACTGCGAAAAAAAGTAAAAGAGAGAGGAAAAAGTTTTATGACCCTTCAGATGTTAAAAGGAAAAATTCATCGTGCAACTGTGATACAGGCGGCACTTGATTATGTAGGAAGTATCACCATTGACGAAGATCTTCTGGATGCTGCCGGCATTCTCGAATATGAGAAAGTTCAGATTGTAGATGTCAATAATGGCGCACGTTTTGAGACATACACCATTGCCGGAGAGCGTGGAAGCGGAATGATCTGTCTGAACGGAGCAGCAGCCCGCTGTGCCTCCGTCAAAGATAAAGTTATCATTATGTCTTATGCGGATATGACGCCGGAAGAAGCAAAGGTACACAGACCATCGGTTGTCTTTGTAGATGAAATCAATCGGATTGACCGTGTGACCAATTATGAAAAACATGGTCAGTTATTTGATAAAGCAAGACTGAATGAGGAGTAGAAAGATATCATGTTAAAAGGAAAAACCGTTGTACTTGGTGTGACAGGAAGTATTGCAGCTTATAAAATTGCATCACTGGCAAGTATGTTGATCAAACAGCATGCAGATGTGCATGTGATCATGACGCAGAATGCGACAAATTTTATTCATCCGACAGCATTTGAGACATTGACAAGACATAAATGCCTGGTGGATACGTTTGACCGGGATTTTCAGTTTAATGTAAAGCATGTAAGTCTGGCACAGCAGGCGGATGTGATGATGATTGCACCGGCTTCTGCAAATGTGATCGGAAAGCTGGCACATGGTATCGCGGATGATATGCTGACGACCACAGCGATGGCATGTAAGGCACCGATGCTGATCGTGCCGACGATGAATACAAACATGTATGAAAATCCGATTCTGCAGGATAATTTAAAGGTGCTGGCTTCTTATGGTAAGAAAATTATTGAACCAGCCAGCGGTATGCTTGCATGCAGAGATGTGGGAAAAGGAAAAATGCCGGAACCGGAAGTGCTGTTTCAACATATTCTGCGCGTGATCGCCTTTGAAAAAGATCTGGCTGGCAAAAAAGTGCTGGTGACTGCCGGACCGACGCAGGAAGCGATTGATCCGGTGCGTTATATCACCAATCATTCTACCGGGAAAATGGGTTATGCCATTGCAGAAAATGCCATGCTGCGTGGTGCGGATGTGACTTTGGTAACAGGTCCGTGTGCCGTGGAGCCGCCGATGTTTGTTAAGGTAAAACCAGTGATTTCCGCACAGGATATGTATGAGGCAGTGACAGAGGAATATGATCAAACGGATATTGTAATCATGACTGCTGCAGTGGCGGATTACCGTCCGGCACAGGTCAGCACGGAAAAAGTCAAGAAACAGGATAGTGATCTTTCTATTCCACTGGTACGGACAAAAGATATACTGGCAACGCTTGGTGCATCCAAGACACATCAGTTTTTGTGTGGTTTTTCCATGGAGACACAGAATATGCTGGAAAACTCCAGGGCAAAGATTGCAAAGAAAAATCTGGATATGATCGTGGCCAACAATTTGAAGGTAGCAGGTGCCGGATTTGGCACGGATACCAATGTGATAACACTCATTGCAAAGGATTTTGAGAAAGAACTTCCGTTGATGAGCAAGAAAGAGGCTGCAGGCTGTATTCTGAATGCGATTCTGGAAAGAATGTAGGTGTTAAGAACGCGACCGGAAAATACATTTTTGATATTTTTTATCATTGATGTATTTTCCGGATTTTTATACTTGACATATACCCTGAGGGGGTATAGTATAGGCAGGAACAAAGGCATATCGATTATTTGAAAGGAAGTGGATTGATTTTATGGAGCAAATGAAAAGTACTCTGGAGCAGGAAGCGGTTTGCTGCTGTCATAAGAAAAAAGAGCGGGATGAGAAAGAGTATAAAGACCTTATGAATCGGCTCAGCCGGATTGAAGGACAGGTACGCGGCGTGAAAGGAATGCTTGAGCGGGATGCATACTGTGTGGACATCCTGACGCAGGTTGCAGCTATTAATGCCGCACTGAATAGTTTTAACAAAGTACTTCTGGCAAATCACATCAAAAGCTGTGTGGTGGAGAATGTGCGAAACGGAGATGACAGTATCATTGACGAGCTTGTTGTAACGATACAGAAGCTGATGCGATAATGTATGCGGATAAATCAGTAGCGATTAAATTATTAGAAGCGCAGACAGGAAAAAGCATATAACCAGAAGGGATGATGAGGTGGATTTTTATGGATAAATTTTCAGTAACAGGCATGAGTTGTGCAGCCTGCAGCGCTCATGTGGAGAAGGCAGTGTTGGAGGTGCCGGGTGTGACATCTGTTGCGGTAAGTCTGCTGACAAATTCCATGAATGTGGAAGGAACAGCAGCACCGTCAGATGTGATTCAGGCTGTTATCACGGCAGGATATGGTGCATCTTTACAGGGTGGTGAACGGAATAATGTTACACCGGGATTCGATGAGGAAGGACTGAAAGATCATGAGACACCGAAATTGCGAAAACGTCTGATTTCATCTGTTGTGATCCTGATTCCGCTGATGTATGTATCTATGGGACATATGATGTGGAACTGGCCATTGCCGTCCTTTCTGGCAGGCAATCATGTGGCAATGGGATTGTATCAGATGCTTCTGACTATTCTGGTCATGGTCATCAATCAAAAATTTTTTATCAGTGGCTTTACAAGTTTGCTGCATAAAGCTCCGAATATGGATACGCTGGTAGCACTAGGATCCGGTGCATCTTTTGCGTACAGTACGTATGCATTGTTTTCTATGACCGGTGCTCAGGTGCGTATGGACATGGATGCTGTGATGCACTACATGGATGAGTTCTATTTCGAGTCTGCCGCCATGATCCTGACTTTGATCACAGTGGGAAAAATGCTGGAAGCATATTCTAAGGGAAAAACGACCAATGCACTAAAGAGCCTGATGGAACTGGCTCCGAAAAAGGCAACCATTTTCCGGGATGGCGAAGAGGTATTGGTTCCGGTGGAGCAGGTACAGATCGGCGATATTTTTGTCGTACGCCCGGGTGAGGGTGTTCCGGTGGATGGTGTGATTCTGGAAGGAAACAGTGCTTTAAACGAATCCACCCTGACCGGTGAGAGTATTCCGGTGGACAAGACAGAGGGAGACAGTGTATCTGCGGGTACGTTAAATCAATCCGGATTTTTAAAATGCCGGGCAACCAGAATCGGAAATGACACAACCTTATCCCAGATTATTCAGATGGTCAGCGATGCGGCAGCCACCAAGGCACCGATTGCAAAAGTGGCAGATAAAGTATCCGGTGTGTTTGTACCTGCAGTGATTACCATTGCAGCAGTGACCATTATTGCATGGCTTCTGGTAGGAGCAGACTTTGGTTTTGCTTTGGCGCGCGGTATTTCCGTACTGGTTATCAGCTGTCCGTGTGCATTAGGTCTTGCCACACCGGTTGCTATCATGGTTGGTAATGGTGTCGGGGCGAAAAACGGTGTATTGTTCAAGACAGCAGTATCGCTGGAAGAAACAGGAAAAGTAGATGTTGTGGTTCTGGATAAGACAGGAACTATTACCCGTGGTGAGCCAAAGGTGACAGATATAATACCAGGTGAGGGTATTGCGAAAGATGCTCTGGTGCGGACTGCATTGGCGCTTGAGTTAAAGAGCGAACATCCGCTGGCGAAAGCCATTGTAGTTTATGGAGAGGAACAGAAGATTGCAATGACAGCTGCAGATGAATTTCAGGTGATGCCGGGAAATGGTCTGTCAGGACTCGTATCCGGCGTGCGCGTATTTGGAGGGAGTCTGAACTTTATTTCTGAAAAGTCGACTGTATCCAAGAATATGCAGCATCAGGCAGAAAAACTTGCAAAACAGGGAAAAACACCGCTGTTTTTTGCGACAGAACAGAAATTGCTTGGCATTATTGCGGTAGCGGATGTGATCAGGGAAGACAGTCCGCAGGCGATTTCACAGCTTCAGAATATGGGAATTCAAGTCGTTATGCTGACCGGAGATAATGAATGTACGGCACAGACCATTGGTGCACAGGCAGGAGTAGATCAGGTCATCGCGGGTGTTCTTCCAGAAGGAAAGGATCGTGTGATCCGTGAACTACAGCAGCGTGGAAAAGTTGCTATGGTTGGTGACGGAATCAACGATGCTCCGGCACTGACCCGTGCAGACATGGGAATTGCGATAGGTGCAGGTGCGGATGTGGCACTGGATGCGGCAGATGTGGTTCTGGTAAAGAGCAGCCTGTCTGATGTACCTGCAGCAATTCGATTAAGTCGTGCAGTACTTCGAAATATTCACGAAAATCTGTTCTGGGCATTTATTTATAACGTAATAGGTATTCCGATTGCCGCCGGAGTGTGGTATCATTGGTTTGGGTTGAAATTAAATCCGATGTTCGGTGCGGCAGCCATGAGCCTGTCCAGTTTCTGCGTAGTGACAAATGCACTGCGTCTGAACTTTGTAAAAGTATACAGTACCAGAAGAGACAGCAAGAAAAATAAGAAAAAAAATCAGCAACAGTCAGAATTACAGATTGTCGTAAATACAGATGTAATGTCTGAAAAACAGAAGGAGAATAGCATGGAAAAAATAATCGAAATTAAAGGTATGATGTGTGGACATTGTGAGGCACATGTAAAGAAAGCATTAGAGGCACTTGATGGTGTGACATCCGCAGAGGCAAGCCATGAAAAAGGAATTGCGGTGGTACAATTATCTGCATCAGTAGATGATACTGTACTGAAAAAAACGGTAGAAGAAGAAGGATATGAGGTAACCGGTATCCGTTAAGGCAGGAAAATTATGGCAAAGATAAAGCATTTGATATTTGATATGGGAAACGTACTGATGCGTTACGACCCGGAAGTTCCACTGAAGAAATTTGTAAAGACAGAGAAGGCACGGAATCTGATCCGAAGAGAATTGTTTGAGGGACCGGAGTGGGTAGAAGCAGACCGTGGGATGATCTCGGAAGAAGAAATGTATGAGAGCGTAGCAAGACGGATTCCGGAAAAATATCATGAAGAACTGAAAAAATGTGTGTATGAGTGGAAAATTTGCATGAAGCCGTTGGAGAAATCTGTAAAACTGTGTGAAGATGCCAGAAAATGGGGCTATCAGACGTATGTACTTTCCAATGCCGCACAGAGTTTTTATGAGTATTTCCCAAAATTTTACAGGATGGAAGATTTTGATGGTGTGGTGGTATCCTCAGATGTACACCTGATCAAACCGGATGTGCGGATTTATGTTTATTTGCTGGAAAAGTACCACCTGAATCCGGAAGAATGTCTGTTTCTGGATGATCGGGAAGATAATGTGGAAGCGGCCCGGAAAGCGGGAATGCAGAGCATGCTGTTCACGGAAGATTATGAGACTTTGCGGGCATTTCTGAAGCAGAATGCAGGAATTGAAGCGTATCAGCAGAAAAAAACTATTCGAAAAACGGTAGCGAAGACATTGCGGACGCTCCTGCTTCCGCTTTTTGTGGCTGCTGCCGTCCTGACTTCTGCCTGCACAATAGCACCGGAGCCGCGGACAACGCAGGCACAGGAATCCGGGCAGGCGGTTGTTGGTACGGATGCAACGCAAAGCAGCAGTGCGTCATTGGACAGTGTTCCGGCGTATTCCGGACAGCCGTATGTGACATTGAATAACAATGTGCCGGATTTTACAGATGCAGACATGCAGACAACTTCTTACGAAGAGTATTCTGATTTGGACAATCTGGGCAGATGTGGTGCGGCAAATGCCATCGTTGGCATTGATCTGATGCCGACAGAACCACGCGGAGCCATTGGTCAGGTGCGTCCAAGTGGCTGGCATACAGTAAAGTATGAAGGAATCGACGGAAATTATCTGTATAACCGCTGCCATTTGATTGGATACCAGCTCAGCGGGGAGAATGCGAATGAGAAAAATCTGATTACTGGAACACGCTATTTGAATGTGACCGGTATGCTGCCGTTTGAAGATGAGGTGGCAGATTATGTAAAGCAGAACAATGCACATGTGCGTTATCGTGTGACGCCGATTTATGAGGGTGATAATCTCGTGGCTTCCGGTGTGCAGATGGAAGCAAAATCTGTGGAAGATGATGGTGCCGGAATCTGCTATAATGTGTATGTCTATAATATACAGCCGGGAATTACCATTGATTATGCAACTGGAGACAGTCAGAAATCCGCAGATATGCAGACCGCGTTATCTTCTGATACAGACAGCCGGCAGTCACAGGAGAAAACCTATGTACTGAATACGAATACTATGAAGTATCATACACCGGACTGTTCCAGTGTGTCTGACATGAAGATAAATAACCGGAAGGATTATATCGGAACTGCGGCTGAACTGCAGCAGCAGGGGTATGAACCATGTGGCAGATGTCATCCGGAATAGAATGAAATTGTGAAATGAGAGCAGGAAGGGAGAAATCGTCCCTTCCTGTTTTGTTTCAACGAGTGTTACGATACTCCCTGGGGGTACATCCGACAATGGATTTAAACGTTTTTGTGAAATAGCTGGGGCTGGAAAAACCGCAGCTGTTGCTAATATCAATGATACTTTGTTCCCCGGAATCCAGCATATGACAGGCTTTTTCAATCCGGTAATGGATCAGGTATTGAATGGGAGACTGTTGGATGATGTTGTGGAAGGAACGCTGTACTTCCCGTTCACAGATATTGGCAGTCTCAGACAGTTGTTTTAAGGAAATGGATTCCATATAGTTGTTCTGGATATAACGGATCATTTTTTTTAGGTGCTGCATCTCCTGGGAGCTATCCTGCCGATTGTCAGATTCCAGTTCCGTACGGTTTTTGGCGAGAACCAGGAACAGGCGGGACAGTTTTTCACGGATTTCATATTCATAACCAAAGGGTTTTTCACGGGCAACGGTGGTGGCATCTGCAATCAGTTCTAAAATTTCTTTTTCCCATGGGATGGATGTACGCAGGTGAATGTAAGGCAGAGAATGTCCGGAAGTAGCGATAGGAGCCATGTATTTCTGCCAGAATACTGTGTACTTAGAACCATAGATCAGACGTCCGTGAAAAACGAGATCTTCTTTATAAAAATCACTGGTGGCCTTGGTGGTTTCCTGGGAATGCAGCGTTCCGGTGTTGATAAATATACCATCTCCTGCATGAAGTACCAGATGATCCGTTCCAACAGACAGCGGACAAGAGCCGCTTCGTACAATGGAAACTTCATATTCTTCGTGCCAGTGCCAGCGGATATCGTGGGTTTTGGCATCGGTGAAGTAAGCAGCGCACGGAAATGCTGTGTCACCGTGGGCACGATTTTCCAAAAAATCGTCTTGAACCGAGATTGTTATAGTATTTTCCATAATCAACTCCATAAAAATATTAAAATGTCGTGTTTGTTATATTATATGTCCGTTCTGTTATGGATGCAAGGTTTGTTTTGATATAGTATATAGCTTGCTTTTGAAAATGTTGATTTGAGGGAGGAGTATAAGATGACAAAAGACATGACTTCAGGTTCTACCCTGCGGCATATTATAAATTTTGCAGTTCCGCTGTGTATGGGAATGCTGTTTCAGCAGCTGTATAGTATGGTTGATACGATGATTGTAGGAAAAGTGCTGGGTGTGCAGCCTCTGGCCGGAGTCGGAGCGACCGGTTCGTTAAATTTTATGATCATCTGGTTTTGCATCGGCATTTGTAATGGATTCTCCATTCCGATCGCACAGGCGTTTGGTGCAAATAAGGAAGTGGAACTGAGGCGTTATGTGGCAAATAGTACCTGGCTGTGTATTTTTTTCAGTATTGTGATTACTTTTTTTGTAGCCATTTTTACACGAAATATGCTGGTATTACTGAAAACACCGGAGGATATTTTTGAGTATGCTTATATTTACATACTGATTATTTTCCTTGGAATTCCGTGTACGTTCCTGTACAATTTCCTGGCGGGGGTTGCACGGGCACTGGGAGATTCCAAAACACCGCTGTTTTTTCTGATCTTGTCTTCCGTGATAAATATTATATTGGATTTTGTTTTAATGATCCCAATTCCGCTTGGGGTAGCAGGTGCTGCGATTGCGACAGTGATCTCACAGGGCGTTTCCGGTTTGATCTGCCTGTTTTACATGAAAAACAAGTTTGCGATTTTACATGGATCGCGTGATGAATGGAGAATCCGTGGAAGTTATATGAAACAACTTTGCAGTATCGGCGTTCCAATGGGATTACAATATTCTATTACAGCCATTGGTTCTCTGGTTATTACAGCAGCTGTAAATGCACTGGGGGCCACAGCAGTTGCAGGCGTGACTGCAGCGCAGAAGATTAGTAATCTGATCACCTGCCCGATTGAATCTCTCGGACAGACTATGGCACCGTATGTGGGACAGAATATTGGTGCAGGTAAGAAAGAGCGCGTTAGTGATGGGTTGAAAAAGGCATCTGTTTGTGGATTTATATGGTCTGTGATCTGTATTCCAATCGTGCTGTTCTTTGGAAAGCCGATGACTCTTCTGTTTTTAAGTGAACCAAATGCGAAAGTAGTAGAATATTCATTTTTATTCTTATTGGTAAGTACGTTAGGTTTTTGTTTACTGACACTTGTTAATACCGTGCGTTTTTCTATTCAGGGTATGGGATTTTCCAGTTTTGCCATGACAGCAGGTGTGCTGGAGATGGCGGCCAGAACCATTGCAGGTATTGTGCTGGCGCCGATGTTTGGATATATCGGAATTTGCCTGTCAAACGTACTGGCATGGATCTTTGCAGATGCTTTTCTGCTGCCGGCGTTCCGACATTGTATAAAGAAATAATGGTACATTTAAAAAGGAAAGAAGCAGAAAACTGCAGTATAGAAGCGATACAATAAGAAAAGCCTTACGGCATGGACGAACAGGATCGTCTGCCGTAAGGCTTTTGCTTGTTAACATAGCGATTCAGACCTGGAGAATAGAAATTATACTTCTTCCGGAATGAACTCAATGTAGTTTTCAGCAAGTTTTGAAATTCTTGCCAGAGAATATACATGGATTCCCTGCTCTTTTAATTTATCACGGCCCGGTTGGAATGATTTCTCAATCAGGATACCAAGTCCGGCTACGGTTGCATGTGCTTTTCTTAAAAGGCGGATCGCACCGGTGGCTGCTTCGCCATTTGCCAGAAAATCATCAATGATCAAAACATGATCAGTCTCATCGATCTGTTCTGCGGAAAGTGTCAGCTCGTAGCTTGTTCCTTTTGTGAATGAAGTAACCATTGTCTGGTAAAGATTTTTGTTTAAGACTTTGGATGGCTGTTTTTTGAGAATAACCATCGGAATCCCCATCTCAATCGCAGTGGTAAGGGCAGGAGCAATACCTGAGCTTTCAATGGTGACGATTTTTGTAATCCCATGATCTGCAAAATGCGCTGCAAAATCTTTTCCAATCTCTTTCATCAGAAACGGGTCAACCTTGTGATTGATGAAACTGTCCACCTTTAAAATATCTTCATTAACGGCTATGCCGTCTGTCTTAATCTTTTCTTCGAGTAACTGCATGATATTCCTCCAATATGTTTTTTCCGGAAAAACCCGGGCGAAATAATTTAAAGCCATTATAGCACATTTTTTTCATATAAAAAAGTCTAACACTTACTTTTTTATATCTTTTTAAAAAGCCTTTTTAAAAAGATATTTCGCAAATATAACAGGAAGAAATTTTTCTGTTTTCCCTTTACATAGAAATGTTCCTGTGAAATAATAGTTGGCATGAATATTACAATTTATGCCGTAGGAAAAATAAAAGAAAAATTTTACCGGCAGGCCATGGAAGAGTATGAAAAGCGCCTGGGGCGGTACTGTAAGTTGAAAATTGTGGAAGTAGCGGATGAAAAAACGCCGGATCATGCCAGTGAAACTGAAAACAGACAGATTAAAGAAAAGGAAGGAGAACGTCTGCTTAAACAGATGAAAGACGGAAGTTTTATCATAGCATTGGCTATTCAGGGGAAAAAACTGGATTCGGTTGCATTTTCGCAAAAAATCGGGACACTGGGTCTGCATGGGGTCAGTGATATTGGTTTTGTGATCGGAGGTTCTTTGGGACTTTCGGATGCCGTGCTGTCCCGCGCGGACATGTTACTCAGTTTTTCGGATATGACATTTCCACATCAGCTGATGAGGGTGATTTTGCTGGAGCAGGTGTACCGTGCGTACCGGATCAGCAGCGGTGAGCCGTATCACAAATAAGAAAAAAAGCGCAGGAGAAAACAGAAGAAAGAGTGATACAGCTACATTTTTTTCATATACTGTTAGCATGAGAAAAGAAAAAAGAGAACAACTGACCAGACAGCTGACAAAGAGCCTGGAACTGCCCGGAGATCTGATGCTTGGGGCATCCATAGTTACCGTGACCGGACGAAGGGATCTGGCCATTGAAAATTATAAAGGGATTTTGGAATACCGGCAGGATAAGATCCGGTTGCTGCTGAAGAACGGGCAGTTAGAGATCACCGGCAGAAATCTGAAGATTGATTATTATACCAATGATGATATGAAGATCACCGGACAGGTCGATAAACTGGAATATGGCATGTAAGGAGATGTCTGCATGGTATTAAAGGTGATGAAATTCTTTCGCGGGTATCTGTTTGTCCGACTGACCGGGTATTCTCCGGAACGTTTTTTTAATCTATGTGGAAATGCGGATATTGTTTTATGGAAGATCGAGCCGGCAGAAGATGGTTATACTTTTTTTGTCAGTCTGCCGGCTTTTCGGAAGTTGAAGCCGATGTTGCAAAAAAGCGGAACCAGAGTTACGATTTTGAAACGTGTCGGTGTTCCGTTTTTACTGTATCGATACCGCCATCATCGCTTTTTCTTTGTGGGGTTAGGCAGTCTGTTTGCAATTCTGTTTTTGATGACACAGTTTATCTGGGCGGTAGAAATATCCGGAAACAGCAGTTATTCCGGACAGGTATTACGAGATTTCCTGGCAGAATCCGGTATCGGTTACGGAAGCTGGAAACGCAGTATTGACTGTGAGAAGACAGAGACACTGTTACGCCGGAAATTTGATGATATCACCTGGGTGTCTGCCCGGATATCCGGTACACGGCTGTATGTGGATATCCAGGAGCGATTGATGGAACAAAACAGCCCGGAGTCTGCCGATGAGGCAGGGGATATGGCGACAGATCTGGTGACGGATGTGGGAGGCGCCGTGGAGTCTATTGTAGTGCGTAAGGGAACGCCGCTGGTTATGCAGGGAGATCTTGTGGAACCCGGGACGATTGTGGTTTCCGGGAGCCTTCCTTTGGAAAATGACAGCGGAGAAATCAGTGGTTATGAATATTGTTCTTCAGATGCAGATGTCTGGATCCGTACAACGCTTGATTATAAAGATGTCTTTTCTAAGAGGAAGAACGTATTGCAGAAGTCCGGAAAAAAGCGGTATGGTATTTCGCTGGTGCTTGGAAGGTACCAGATGCATCTGTTTGATACAGTCAAAAAGAACACCTTGTGCACTGGGGAATATTATGATCCACGGATTGGACGTGATTTTTATTTGCCGTTTCAATTGATCGTAAGGACCCAGGAAGACTGCAAATGGCAGGAAATTCCTTGCACCAGAGAGGAAATTCGACGGATTGCACAACAGCGTCTGGAAGGTTACTGTAAGAATTTAGAAAAAAACGCTATTCAAATACAGGAAAAAAGTGTTATTATAAAAGCGAGTGTCACAGAAATATCTGTGGAAGGAACTTTGGAAGCGCTGGTGAAAGCAAGCCGGCGGACAGAGACAGAAAAGATAAAGAAACAGGAAGGAACTGGCACATATGGAATTGACACAACAAATGTTGGACATTCCGATTGAACATATGTCAAATGTATTCGGAAAGTTTGATGCCTGGCTGAAGCAGATTGAAAAATATCTGCAGGTTACAATGGTAGTTCGTGACGGAAGTCTGAAAATTATGGGAAATGACAACAATGTGCAGAAGGCACAGTCGGTGATGAGTGATCTGCTTGCTATGTCCCGGAAGGGCAATGATATCACAGAGCAGACCGTTACTTATGCATTGGAAATGTGCGGATGTACGAAAAATCATCCACTGTTAGAGGCAGACAGTGAGATTATCTGTCATACAGTTCAGGGAAAACCGGTAAAACCAAAAACGCTGGGTCAGAAAGACTATGTAGATCAGATTCGCGATAAAATGATCGTATTTGGAATCGGACCGGCGGGTACCGGAAAAGCATAT
>OLPQ01000749.1_pt1 | contig 26343 bp, 20 predicted proteins | sample 1672451 | NCBI WGS metagenome assembly OLPQ01 (sample SAMEA3136687, study PRJEB25190) | human gut metagenome | biome: human gut; feature: human-associated habitat; material: faeces | place: Austria | collected 2013
TTGAGGCAGACAAAGGCCAGGTGGTGGTCTGCAATAAAAAAGTGAATAATGCGATCATTGAGAATCGAAACAAGATTATCAAGTGTATCAAGAACAACGCCAATGGCTACACCAACTGGCTTCGCTTCCGCAATCGCGTAATGTATGTACTCGATTCAAACGCAACATTCAGCCTGAAACCAAGGGAGAAATAATCATGGATGCACAAGATATTATCGAATTGATCGAATACTTCAGAAATCTACAAGACAATGAAATGAAATTTGAAATCGAAGAATTACGCGGATACATTGATATAAGATTCGAAGAATTATATGATAAGTTAACTGAATACATTGATTCAAATCACCCATTATAAAAGAGCAGAGATTTAAACATCTCTGCTCCCTAGTTAATAACCCTTTAAACACTCATAGGGTTTTCAACCCTACAATTCTTGAAGCCAACTTTTAGTCGACCCTATCTAATTGCGGATTACCCAAAAAGAATGCACTCTTCCCTTACTAGGTTTAATAGTAAACGGAATGCTTGATTTATTCAAGTAAAATAATTGATTTCTAACCATTTTTTAACATTAAATACACAAATGTTAATATGCAAAATTGTCTTTGTAAACATGCTCTTAAATTATATAACCACTTTTATAACTATAGTTATAATCTTAGTAACTAATTATTCTAATTTCATAATCGCATCAACGAATAATTTCTTAGTAAAATAGCCATTGTTGATTAAATATTGTACTTGTTTTAAATTAGAAACCATTCGATTATATTCTTCTTCAGAACAATTCTGAACAACTTGACTAGCTTCTTCTAAACTCGATACCACAAATCCTATACCTTTTTCTTTAATGAAATCTGCATTGGATAAATAATTTGGAATTATAACCGGTATACCTGCAGACAAATAAGAAGCCAGCTTATACGAACAATTCATCTTATAATAATCTCTTTCATCCTCAGGATTTTCTGAATTTCCCCAAACAAGGCCAAAACCACCTTTAGATAGTTGTAATAATAATTCATATTTATTTAACCAACCACCAAAATTAACATTTGTAGAATCCGTAATATCTTCTTTTCCAAACACATATAAAGGTGTTTCTTGATGCCAATTCTTCACAAAAGGAAATCTAGACGCTTCTCCTGTGAAATATAGTTTTCTTTCAAATTTAGGATCATGTAGACGAATATCATTTTTAAAATCCCACATCTTTTGAATTACATATTTCTCATTCTTAACACCATGTTCCACTAAACACCTATACATTTTTTCTGAAGGAACAACTAAAACATCACACTTATTACATATATTCACAAACTTATCCATCAAATAATAATTGGATTCAAATTGAAGTGGCACAATATCATGAATAAACAAAATAATTTTAGCTCGATATAATTTCATTCGATCAATTAATGAATCATCCCATTCCATCGCATTCCACGTGGGAAACTGAAAAATGACAATATCCCCTTCTGTGATTCCAGAAATCAATCCATCAAAACGAGCACTCATTTCATTCCAAGGCTCCTTTGAACTATCATATAAATATATTGGAAGTTCTACTGCATCTAATGGACTTAATATTTTCACCACTTCATTTTGAGCCATTTTCGCAACACTCCAATATACCTGATTCGTAATATTTGTTACATGTACTTTCAACTTCATCCCATCCTTACATTAAACATGTCTCTAAATACATAAAAAATGGACATGTCCTTAAACATATCCATTTTATCACACTATTCAATTAAGGTGACTCCCACTTTCCATATCTGATTCAAGAAATTCAAATTCAATGTAGCCAAACGATTATGCTTATCATACTTAATAATATAATCATCCATATTTACAAGTGGACCTCTTGTCACATGAATCTTATTATTGAGTAATACACCATAAGACATACGAAGAATCTTCTTGTCATCCATCAACATCGTAAGAATACGAATCTCTTCATCTGTTAATGCAGAAATATCCTCTTTATATTTTAATTCATGAATAAAAACACTCTCCAAAGGAAACTTTCTAAAAATACGATCCACTTCTACCTGTGACAATTTACTCACCACAAATACATAGCCACCGAATAAAGTTCGCAATTGAATCTGTTTAGAAACCCTATGATAAAACTCCATCTTAGGACTAAACGCAAAAATACCCTCGTTTTCATTCAAGTATTTACATACTTCCTCTTCCTTAGAACGTATGGTCAATAATACATACCAATGTTCATCCAAATTCATACATAAAACCCTTTCATTTCCTATACTAAATGTATAAGGTGGTTATTTATTTGTGTCAAATCTATTAAAAAGGTAAATCGATTTCTGGCTCTTCCTCTTCTTCAAAAGTCGGTAAATTCTTTAAATCCAAATCATCCAATCGATTAAAGTCAAAAAATGGTTCTTCCATGAATGGATCCCAATTCATACAATGACTATATACATAATTTACTTGTGCGTCCGTCAAACCACTTAGTAATTCATCAAGTTCTTCTTCCTCACGCAATTCATACAACCACTGTAAATCATACGCACTATGACCTGCATCTACCCACATATGAAGTCTTTCCTTCTCTTTCTTTGTGAGTTTATTTTCCTTTTCAAATTTTCTTAATTCATTCTTACGAATTCTATATTTACTCTTCTTTTTCATACACCAAAAAATAAGGGTATACACTAAGTATACCCTAATATCTACTATAAACTTTTCAATTCTTCTGTAATAGCACGGATAGCTTCATCGACCTTAGAAGCATCCTTACCACCGGCTTGAGCCATATCTGGCTTTCCACCACCATTACCAGAACAGATTTGAGCCGCTTTCTTAACCAATTGACCCGCATGTACACCAGCCTTAACAGCCTCTTTACCTGCACCAGATACAAAGACAACCTTTTCTCCATTTGTGTTCACAAAGAATACAACCATCTTGTCATCATTAGCCTTTAAGTTAGAAACAATATCCTTCAATGCACCTGCATCCATTCCAGAAACAGATTTGATCAATACATTTACTTTTCCAAAATCTTTAGCCTCAGTAGCCCACTCTTTAGACTTCAAAGTAAAGATTTGGTTTTTCAAGTTATCGATTTCCTTTTGCATATCATGCATAGTCTTATAAGCAGCCTCAACCTTTGTATCAATATTCTTAATACCCTTTTGTTTAGCACTTACCGCAATATTTTCTAACATTGCATGTTCAGACGCAAAGTCTTCATAAGCCGCAAACTTAGTCTTAGCCGTAATACGACGAGAATCCGAACCAATACTTTCCTCACTAATGATCTTACATAGACCAATCTGAGCTGTGTTTTCTACATGACATCCCGCACAGAATTCCTTAGATACATCACCCATTGTTACAACACGAACTGTATCTCCATACTTCTCATCAAATAATGCAGTAGCACCAGACTTTTTAGCCTCTTCAATAGGCATTACTTCTTTCGTTACTGGATATGCCGCACTAATATATTCATTCACAATACGTTCTACTTCAGCCAATTGTTCAGCCGTAACCTTTTCATAGTGATTAAAGTCAAAACGTAAATATTCAGGACAATTATAAGAACCAGCCTGGTGAATATGATCACCCAATACCTTAACTAAAGCCGACTGCAACAAGTGTGTACAAGAGTGGTTCGCTGTAGTTGCCAAACGATCTTTGACATTCACTTCACCATGTAAAGACATACCCTTTTCTAATACACCACTATTGATTTTAACTGTGTGAATATGCTGTTTATTACGCGTCTTTTGAACATCTAATACTTCTACTTCTACACCATCCGCCGTAAATGTTCCCTTATCGGCAACCTGTCCACCACTTTCAGCATAGAAACAAGTTTCATCTAAAATGATCATACCTTCATCTTCTAATGAATCAACCATCTTACCTTCTGCATTAAATAACGCAATGATCTTACCATCACAAGATAAGTGATCATAACCAATAAATTCACTAGGTTCATTGAAGTTCATCAATTCTTCATTTTGAGACGCAAAAGAATCCTTTACATTACGCGCATTACGAGCACGCTCTTTTTGTTTGTTCATTTCTGCATCAAACTCATCATGACTTACTGTAATACCACTTTCCTCGGCAATTTCTTGTGTCAATTCAAATGGGAATCCATACGTATCATACAATTTAAAGACAACTTCACCACTAAGCTTACCATCCTTAGCCTTGCTGATCTCTTCGTCTAGTAATGCCTGACCAACCTTTAAAGTCTTTTTGAAAGTTTCTTCTTCAACCTTAATCAATTTTTGATTGAACGCAACATGCTCCTGTAAGTATGGATAGAAATCCTCCATTAAATCCGCAACAACAGGAACTAATTTATATAAGAATGGTTCATCCAAACCTAATTTTAAACCATAACGAACAGCACGACGAAGAACACGACGAAGTACATATCCACGACCACTATTTGAGAAGTTAGCACCATCACTTAACGCAAAAGTTACTGTACGAACGTGATCCGCAATTACACGGTAAGCCATCTTATATTCACCTTCATAAGGATGTTTCGCCATAGCTTCTGTGGCACGAATAATAGGCAAGAATAAATCCGTATCGAAGTTTGTTTCTCCATCCTGAACTAAGGCAACCAAACGCTCAAGACCCATACCTGTATCAATGTTCTTCTGAGGAAGTTCCTTATAATCTTTACGATCAATACTTGGATCACAATCATATTGAGAGAATACAACATTCCATACTTCTACATAACGATCATTTTCCATTTCATCAAAGAATAATTTTTCTCCCAATCCCTCAGGATCATATTTTTCTCCACGATCAAAGAAAATTTCACTGTCAGGTCCACCAGGTCCCTTACCAATTTCCCAGAAGTTATCATCTGTCTTTAAAATATGACTAGGGTCTACACCACAAATTGTAGTCCATACTTCATAAGCACGCGCATCATCTGTATATACAGACACATACAATCTGTCCTTATCAATACCCATCCATTCTTCACTTGTTAAAAATTCCCACGCAAACTGAATGGCTTCATCCTTGAAATAATCTCCAATTGAGAAGTTTCCTAACATTTCAAAGAATGTGTGGTGACGAGCTGTACGACCTACATTTTCAATATCATTCGTACGAATTGATTTCTGCGCATTCGCAATACGATTTGAGGCCGGTTTTTCACTACCATCAAAATATTTTTTCAAAGCCGCAACACCCGCATTGATCCATAATAATGTTGGGTCATTGTGCGGAATCAAACTTGCGCCCGGCTCAATCATATGCCCTTTAGATTTAAAATAATCCAAGAACATCTGACGAATCTGATTACCAGTTAATTGTTTCATCTTTTTTTCCTCCAATAAAAAAACGCTCCTATTTCTAGGAACGTATAATTACGCGGTACCATCCTAGTTCATTTTTCAAAATCGAAAAATGCCCTCAATTCACTCGTTAACGCCGACTACGTTTCAACTCCAAAGTAGCTTCAAACTAAAAGACTCGAAGAGCTTTCACCAAACGCCCTCTCTCTATACACAAGCCTTTTTAATCCTACTTATCTTCTTCACTGTCGAATCGATAAAATTTTAACACTCTTTCCATATTTCTGCAAGACGAATCACACCATCTAACATCAATTCTTTACTCATACTCGCAAAAGACAATCCAATACGCCCATTTAAAATACTAATTGCGACACCATTCGATTCACACAAATTTCTAAAACGTGATATATCCACATCTAATTGTAACCAATACGCCATATACGTCTCATCCAAAATATACGAACACCCCATATACGTATCAATCAATTGCTTTAAATACAAATGCTTCTCCTTATACTCACGAACAAGCTTTCTTAAATGCTTCTGCAAATACCCATCCACAATATACTGCGTAAAAGCCACCTGCTCAATTTTACTCGTCGTTGGACCAAAATAAGAAGCACTATACTTACGCATATACTCCTCATTTAAAATCATATACCCAATACGAAGACTCGGTAATAATAGTCTTGAAAACGAAGAAAAATAAATCACATTCTTACTTTTCGAACACAACGAAGTCTTGATCTTAGAAGCATACACAAGCTCTCCATTATAATCATCCTCAAGAATCAAAACATCCTCCAAAGAAACCAACTCTTCACGAATTCTTTCACTCATAGACTGCCTATCCGACGTAAAACAAGTCGTATTCACATAGACAACATCCACATTCAACCTTTGAATATCCTTCACAAAAGAATTCGGATTTAAATATTCCACATGAAAACCATACGACAAAAACACCTGCTTAGCCTGATCATCCACTAAAGTACTTAAACCAATCACCTTTGACTTATCCAACATCCCACAAAATATATACAACAAAGACTGATAGTTTGAACCAATCACCATCTGTTCAGGAAAGCACAAAATATTCCGATTCTGATACACATACTTACATAGAGCCTGTCTTAATCCATACTCCCCCTGTGCTAGACCATAACTTGACATCAAACGCTTATCATTCAAAACACCCTTCATATATCGCTTCCAAATTGTCGTTTCAAACGAATCAAAAGAAACCGACTGAATTCGAAAATCATAATCATACGATTTTTCTTTGTGACTTGAAGAATAATCCAAGATTTCCTGATGCAGTAAGATACGCTCCGGATTCATACTCACCACATACCCCACTTTTTCTTGACTCGAAATAAACCCATCCAACACCAACTTATTATATGCATTTTCCACCGTGGTCTTAGACACATTCATCTTCTTTACACATTCACGAATCGAATCCACACGATCCCCATACTTTAAGATCCCAGAAAGTATCGACTCCTTATACAAATCATAAATTACTTGATATTTCTTCATGCAACTGTCCCCTATTTATTTTTTATAATTGTATATTTTTTTATATACAGAAACAAGTATAATAGTCACTAAGTTACAGAAAGAAGGAAAGATTATGAAAAACAAACAAACATACGAAATCGTACTAACCGGACTAGGTATGGCACTTGTATTTGTCGCAACCATGTTCATCAAAGTACCAAACGCATTAGACGGATACTTCAATCTAGGAGACGGATTCATCCTATTATTCGCAAGCTTTTTAAATCCATTTGAAAGCTTCTTGATTGGAGGCTTAGGAAGCGCACTAGCCGATGTAGCCGGAGGATACGGCCACTACTTCTTCTTCACCCTAATCATCAAAGGACTAGAAGCTATCGTAGTATCCCTACTTATGAAAAACTACTCTAAACCCAAACAAATCTCAAGCTACGTATTAGGATCTGTCATCATGGTATTTGGATACTTCATTGCTAAATACATATTAAAAGGAAGCTGGATCGTAGCCGCAAGTGAAATTCCAGCCAACGTAGTCCAAGGAGCTGCAGGTATTGTGATTGCCCTTATTGCTTATCCAATGGTAAAGAAAATCGTACAAGATAAATTAAATTAAAAGAGAAATCAAAATCGATTTCTCTTTTTTATTTACATCGAACTGTCACTCTATTTTTCGCATCCAACGTACACGTAAATAAAGTCAAAGGATAATCCGAAGAAGTCATATCCTCAACACTATCTGGCGTTAAAGTTTCAATTAAAACAACACGATATTCAAAATGATTTCCAAGCGCGTCCGTAAATACGACCTTACTACCCGGATCTAAACTATGAATTCTTCCAAAATGAAACCAAGAATTATGTGCCGCAATCACCATATTCCCCTTATATACACTGCCCGAATATCGACAAGGCGCTAGTTTCATCAAATCATACGTAAACGCACTCGTAACCGGAAGCTTAATGTCCAAAGAAGGAATCTCAATCGTTCCAATACAAGATAAACCATCCAGTTCTACTTCAGGCATATCCATATCTGGATCAATCCATATATCTGGATCCAAATCATTCTTTAAATTATAGGCAGCCAAAATATCTTCTTCACTCTTTCTAGCCCGAAACGTATCATACACATTAAACAAAGTGAGTCCCAAGGCCAGTACAATACAGATACAGCCAATATGCTTTAGAACTTGCTTACGCATATACATCCAAGTCCCACAAACAATAATACAGGTACAGGCCACCATAATTGACCTGTCAAAGGAAGATTGGATTCTGATTTCTTAGAATCCACAACCTTATTCAAACTATTCTTTAACACAATATGATTCCCTTCTCGATAAGAACTTACACTATATCCAGAAGGAACACTTGTCTCAACACAACTCCACCTCATATCACCCGACAAATCATTCCAAGCATATGTCCAATGATTTTCTTCACTTAATACCTGATGATCTACGACTTTGCCATCCCCAAGTAAATCGACACCAATAGAACTTGGACGATTCTTCTTGTCGTCATCCTTCCATACTTTTTGAACACGCAAAGAAGTCGTTTCAACTCTAGGCTCATACTTTAATTCAACATCGCAATCTTTATCCACATAAACAACAGAAACCGACATTGTATAATCCGCATTATCTAAAGCCTTCACTAAATAAACACCTTTAGTTAAATGAGAAAACAAAGCCTTCCCATCTGAATCTGACTTAACTTCATCATCACATTCAATCTTATCGCGATCAATATAATCACCAAGAATATTCCAATCCTTTGAAACCGAATAGGATTTAAAAGCACCCATCAAATTATAATCCGCATCCGCCACACGATATAAACGAACATCTATATTTGAAGCTGGACAAGTCACTGTTAAACTCGAATAATCACTTGCGAAAACAGGAGTACATACAAGAACAAAAAGAAATATACACAATACACTACGAATTATTTTTTTCATGTCCTTTTAACCTCCATATCTTCGAAACAATAATACCAACCAACAATAATACAACACCAACACAAGAAGCCACCACTAAAGTATCCACTCGAGCTGCATCTGAAGTAATATTCGATTCATCATACAAACTATCCACCACACGATGACCACGAACCATCAAACGCTGCGTATTAATACCATATGGCGTACACGTAAGTAACGTACAAAGATCTTTACCTTCTTCAATCTCTAAAGGACCATAATCCTCAGGCTCTACAACCGAAATCTTATCCACCTCATACGCCAAAACCTTACCATACACATGCAGATAAAATAAATCCCCCTTTTCAAGACGATCAATATCCGTAAACAAACGAGCACTCGGAAGCCCTCTATGACCAGAAATAACACAATGCGTACTACTACCACCAACAGGTAATGAAGACCCTTCTAAATGACCAACACCCACCTGTAATACAGAATCATCCACACTATGATAAATAGCCAACTTACAACGAATCTCAGGTATTGTGATATATCCCATCATACCCGTACCATCCGCATTTAATAGACTCTTATATAAGCTAAGATCTGAATCACTAGGAGTAAAACGACCCGCATTCGATAATAATGTTTCATTATATGCCGCAGCCGCATCTATCGCAGCCTGCCTATCCTTGTCATCCATCTTCTCTATCTTTTCAGAATAATTAGCAACAACAGCCGTTTGATGTTTAGAATTCCAATAATTACTCACCGTTGGATACAACAATAAGGAAAGGCCCGTAATAAAAACAAGTATCGCAATTATAGTTGAAATATGTTTTCTCATTTTACAACCCTCTCCCTATCATCAAATCAATTACTATTTATCCTTAACTCTTCTTTTAGTTGCCAATACAACACCAGAACCCAATACTAGTACAGCACCTACTAGATAGATCATTGTAGTACCAGCACCACCTGTACTTGGTAGTACTGTTCCTGTTTTGTTCTCTACTTCGACTTCAGCTTCTAGATTTCCTCCTGAAACTGTTCCATCAGCATTATAATTTCCATCAATTGTTATAGCACCATGTGCACCAACAGCAATTTTAATTCTCTTTTTCAACTTATTATATCCTTTAGGTGCCGCTGTTTCTTCTAGCCAATAATTACCTGGTTTAAGTCCTTGAATACTAAATCTTCCTGTATCAGTTGTTGTGATTTCTGTGACCTCTTTTTCGCCAATTTCACCTTGTATTGCTAATCGATATTCTTGAGTTCCGGTTTTCTGTACTAATTTAATGGCATCCCCTTCCGTCTCAGTTGTAAATAACGAAAATGTTGCTCCAGCAAGAGGTGTTTTACCAATTCCTGTGTATTTAAATACAGGGATTTGGTATGTATAGGTTTGTGTTTTAGATTCAACACTTTCTTTATTATTGGCACCATAAGTAATTTTTGTTGCATTTGTATTTCCACTAGCATCATTATTATTAATTCCAATAAATGCTTTACTATTCAACATTGCAGTATAAGTGACGTAGATTTTATCATTTTCTTTTAATTTATCACAAAAATCCTTCGTAAATCTTATTTCAAATGTGCATCCATCTGTTGTCTTATTATTCTCAGTACCTTTTAAATAAATCGAATAGTCTTGATTTTCAACTTTACTATCATTTAACTTCACTTGAATATTGTTAGTAAAAGTAAATCCTTCGTCCATTGTATCATGTAAAACATAATCTTGCGCACCTGCTTGTGCAGTAATTATAGTTTGGAAATATACTTTGTCGCCAATATTAACATCATTACTATCACCATACCCATTACCATCTGTGCTACTAACTTTCTTTTCTACTGTAGGTTGTCCATTTTTTTCTTTAATTTCAGCTGAAGGATTTGTAGTATTTAAACTACAAAGTGCTCCTACACTTGAATCAACTAAATAATAACCTAAATCTAAACCACTAAAAGTTACCGTTGTAGAATGAGCAGTTTTCGTGTCACTACAAGTAATCGATTTACTTAGATCTTTTGCATATTCTAATGCTTTTTTTGCTAATGCACTAGCTCTTTTTTGCGCTTGTTCTGTTGTTTCACCTTCATTAGCTTTCCATGAAATACCATCATATTCATTCTTGATAAAATAATCAGTGTTTTGATCTATAAAAGATTCCCACCCGTTTGCTGGTTTATAAGAATAATTATTTTTTGTCTTATCATAGCTCTCTAAATCTAATAACTTATAAATAGTATAAGTTTGTCCATCAACAGCGTTATTAATTGTAATTGTTCCTTTTTCTGTTGTTGCTGTAGTTGTATCATCAGCCTTTACGTTACAACTCATTGATACTACCATCATGAACGCAAACATAATGGCAGCAATTTTCTTAATTAGTTTCATTGCTTTCTCCTATTCTTTGATTTTTCATTTAAATGATTCTTTTTATTTATATTTGTCAGAACTATCAAGCTTGCTAAAACCAACATTGCACCTGATATTCTGTAAATCAGAGTTCCATAACTACCAGTAGAAGGCAGTTGTTTAACACGGCTTTGATTTGTCACGGTTACCGTCGCACCGTTTTGTACTGCATTATTAGTACTATAAGATGTAATGTATTCCAATTCATTAATGACATGAACACCAGAATCTTTAATTGGATTGTTTTGATCATCTAATTCATAAACGTAATAAGTTTCATTTAGATCCAAATCTTCAAACTTTTCTGAATTTGTATTTAAATTCCCAGTGTTATAAGTGATTTCGATTGTTTGAATCGGTTTATCCACTGCATTTTTATCTTTATAAAGGCCGAACTTGTATGTACCACTTACAGGATTAGAATCATGACCTGCTACATTTAAGAATTTTTTCTCAACAGTAATCTCCCCTTTATGGTTGGTCACTGTTAATTCATATGTTGATTGATATTGTATTTTCACATTTGAATACCAATCTTTATGATCTTTATAAGTTTTGTATTTTTCATTACCATCATCTTTTACAACCATGATGTAACATGAATACTTTTCATCAACATATCCATCAGGTGCCTTTTCTTCAGTCACTTTATAGATTGTGTTATATTGCATTAAGTTAGTTCCGGTTCCTAATTCAAGATTTCCATTCTTATCCGTTGTACCTTGCCAACTTGTATTAGTTTCTTGAATATTCCCCTCGTTCATTTCGCATTCAACCATCTTAAATGTTGCACCTGCCAATAACTTGTTCAAATGTTTCTTATCTTTTTTAGTTATTTTAAGCACTGGATTTTGGGCACCAGAAACAGTTCCACCAGCCTCATAAGAATAATTTTCTTCTCCTACTTTTTGGCCACTAGAAGAGTAGTTCTTCCAATAAGCTTCATTTGAGAAACCAATTGTTTGACCTGGAGCAGCATTTACAGTGGCTGTATAAGTTATTGTAATTGGTATATTATTAGGTAATTCAATCTCTAATGTATTATCTTCTCCTAGTGAAGCGTTGATATCCACAACTTCTTCCGTTCCTGTTTTAACTGCTTTTATAGAAGAAGTATCTAAAATTAACGTATCACTCAATTTATCAATCAATTTCAACTTAGATCCCTCATTATTAGGAAGTTGTTGTCCTAGTTGATTTGTATTAATTGTAAAATTAACTTTATTTGTATTTTTGTTGTTTTCTGTTACAGGAATATAACTCTTATCTAAATTGCTAATTCCCATTTTTACTGGAGAACTTGCTGAAGTTATATCATTTCCATCTCGTGTCTGTAACACAACAGTATTCATAAATTCTTTTTCTTTGTTACCGAGTAATACATTGGAATCTGTCACTTTGCATACAACTTGAACATCTACTGAATATAGATCATTTACTTTACCTGGATAAAAATCACCTAATTCAATTAAAGCTTGATTTCCTTTTACGTAATAAATCGTTGTCCTAGACTCATTATCATCATCATTTGCTTTCGTACTTTTTTCCGTCCATCCATTTTCAAGATTACCTATCGACTTTGATACTATTGGGCTTCTTTTCTTCTGTTCTGCACCAATCCATTTTATTCGCATATATGCCAATTGCATACCATCTGGAATATTCTCTAATACACGATAGCTTCCAGATAAATCTCCGTCAAGATTCAATTTAAATACCCATGATGCATAAATACCAGAACCAGTATCATTTAAACCATCTTTATAAATACGTGATTCAGATCCTGCAGGTATATTTACATCTTTATCTGCAACTATAGTTTTAATTTCAGAAGATTCCTTGTTATATTGGAAAGTCTGACCAAGCTCTTTTAAAATATCACCACCACAATATAACGTTTTAGTTGCGGTTGATCTATCCATAAAATTAATACCATCATCTTTAGTAGATACTTTATTAGAAAAATTAAAAGCATCTCTATAATTTGTTGGACGTACACTAGGTTCAGATTTAACAATCATAAATACTTTTTCATTTTCATTTAAAGGAATCTTATTTTTTACAGTAATTTCTAATGAATCGTAATTGCCGTTAGCTCCCGTAAATGTCAATTTATCAAACGAATTTCTTACATCAGTCATATTGGCATTCTTATTAAAATCGTCAATAGTTTTAAAATTATCTATCGATGTACCTTTATAAATTCCAACCAATGAATCATCATGTAGATATGAAAGTTTATCCTCTTCTTTATCTGAATTTTTAACAATACTATCCTTAAAAACTGTGTCCTCTTTAATTGATGTTCCACTAACCTCAATTACCCAATACAACGCACCATTTTCCCAAGTTTGTGCATCTGGCTCCGGTTCTTGATAATACCATGATGATTTACGTACATTCATGTTATAACTACCAGAAAATTCAACTGTTTTTGAAGATTTTATATTTGAAATATCAATAGAAACATCGCCTTTTTTCACTACACCATTTAACTCAAATGTATTCGTTACTTGGGTTTTACTATAATTCTCCAAATTTACAGGCTTAGCATAATATGTAAAAACATACTTATAGTCTTTATTATCCCAGCCAATCTGTTTTGGAGATAAGGAAAACGTATTTAATCTATCAATTTTTACCCATTTAGTTCCTGCTAAACTATATTCATTTGAATCTTTATTATATTCAAACGCTTCTACTTTTGCATATCCAACATACTCCATGTTCTTTGGACTTAATGTGTCTGTCATTTTTACTTCAGTTGCATCCCATACACCTTGAGTGTCATTCACTGTTACACTATAGGGATAACTACCTGCAGGTACCGTAAACCTATCTGCTGTATCTGATTTGAAAGAATCATCATACACATCACCAGACATATTTATTTCTTGACTTGCCGCAATTGGTTTTTCAACCTTTTTTTCATCCCATTGGTAATTACCAACAGTTAAATCCCTCGCGACTCTATCCAAAAAATCCCAACCATGATATTCATGTTTTGCATTTGAAGCATTCACAAGATAACGATTTGAAATTTGGACACTATTCGACTTCATTACTGCTAAAGCTTCAGGTTGTACAGTAACACTATAAGTCACATAATAAGAATCACCTGGATCAACTATTATAGGACTTTTATCAGATCCAGTTATCTTAAATCGAGTAGGATTCCCATCTTTTTTATAATCCCATTCAGTCTTATAATTTTTATCCCCCTTTGCCCAAGCTAACTTATATTCATTTTCTTCTAACTCTTTTGTTATCCCATTTGATTTTTGTACAGATACTTTAAAAGAATCCTTGTTATAACTTACATATTTTCTGATTTTTTCATTAACGTAATGGTCTGAATAATCTAAATAATCCATTATTTCAAAATCTTTTAATGCATAATTACTATTTGGTTTTAATGTAAAATCCAATTTATAGTTTATTGTATATGAACCATCCTCATTCCTGATGGTAGAGCCTTCTTGCTTTTTATTCATCCCATAAGAAGCTATAGGATTAAACAGTGCATTTGACGAATGTCTAAGATACGTTTTTGAGTAGACGTTGGCATTGTTGCTGATGGCACCTTTTTTATTTAAAGGTTCATTTTCCTTTAATTTGACAAAATAAGTTAAAATACGCGTCTCATTAGGCGACATATCCCCAATAGCCCATACTAAACTTCCTGTTTCATTATCTTTTTTAGTATTCTCTTCTGGTATAGGCGTTGTATCACTAGACGTAGTTCCTAAATAAACACTTCCATGTTGTTTTCCATTATCTATTGTTTCATAAGGTTCTTGGTCATTTGGATTTCCAACTAAATCTATTTTTTTAGTTGTAACTCCAACATAAGTTACTAGATCCTGATTATTAGTAAATGTATCAACCACTTTTACATCCGGGCATCCAACATTTCCTGTAGTAACCTTAATTGCATAAGATAAATAATCTTCACCATTTATTGATATAACCTTTTGATTTGCTAATAATGTCTTTTCTACTTTTAAATCTCCATATTGTGCAAATACATTTGGTCCAAAATTTAAATTATATGTTTTATCTCCAGTTGTTACTGTCACTTGACCATCTGGATACAATTTAGATAGATTCACATCTCCTTCTACATAGAAATCACCAGTTAAGGATGAGTTTTCATTTGTTTTTAATTGTTTTAGATATTCATTGTTAAATTGAAGTGAAATCACTCTATTTTGAACCGACATTCTTCCAACTTCTTTTGAATCCTGAAAGATTTTACTTGCGGTCTGTGCATTACTAAGAAGATCAAGAATAGTATAAGTAATGCTATAACTATACTCACCTGCATTGTTAATCAAATGGTCGATATTGATGTTGAAATAATCAACATTCAGTTTAATTTTGGCATTTCCAGGAATTGTTTGATTTCCATTTGAATCAATATTAACCCAGTTACCATTTGAATCCTTATAAGATAAAGTTATGTTTTTAATATTTGATGGATGAGCACTTAAATCAAAATCCGCAGAAGTAACTTGAGTTGATTCCTGCTGTTCTTCTTCATTACTCTCATCCTGTTTACTTTCTTCTGGTTCTGCAACTGTTTCTACTTCATCACTAGACTCTGTTGTATCCTCTTGAGTATTCTCTTCTTCTACAGGCTGTTCTCCTTCTTCCTTTTCGTAACAATCCTCAGTATGTTGATGTTCTTCTTTATCACAAATTAACTTGTCATCTTGATAACACTCTTCAGTATGAGTATGTTCTTCCATTCCACAAATGGTTTTACCCTCTAATGTAATGGCAGGAAGAGTGAGTGCATAAACCACGCAAAAAACAACCACGCAAGAAAGGGCTAAAGTAATCTTTTTCCATTTCTTTAACCGTGCTTTATCCTTAAGTAGTTTTTTTATATAATCCGAAACCATACTCTCTCACCTACTTTACACTTCCTATTTGATCAAAAGGCCAAATTCTAAAAATAATCTGCCCCTCTATTTGTTCTTTCGAAATATCTCCAATTACTCTACTTCTAGAATCTATAGAAGTATCCCTATTATCACCCATTAAAAACCAATGCGATTCAGATACCTGGTGTGGAAGATCAATATCACAATTACCCAATGCTTTTTCATTAAGATACTTTTCATCCAATGCTTTACCATCCACACTCACATTGCCATTCACATCAATATCTACCCATTGACCAGGACCTGCAATAACACGTTTTACCAACAACTTATTTCCCTGCCAAAAAGCTACAATATTTCCCGACTTTAATTCTGTATTCTTTACAGAAACGACATACTGACCCTGTTCTAAAGTAGGAGACATACTATAGCCATAAATAGATAGTATGGGCATCCATAAAGTAGCTACTAAAACAGAAATGGCAGCTACTACAACTAATATACCAACCGTACCTTTTAAAGTTTTACGATATACAGCCCTATCCCTTAATCGCTTCTGCTCCGATTCTATTTCTTCCATTGTTAAATCATTTGAATTTGTAGTATCCTTTTTCATCTCGCAAATGACATCCACCAACTCACTACGACTCAAATGCTTTAAATCTTTCTTCTCCATATCTAACCCCTATATTTATTGGTAGCGCTTACTTCAAGTTAGTAAAAAAAAGTCTACCTTGTAAACTTGTAAACCACTTTAGTAAAAAAATATTGCACAAATTATCAATAATGTATTCATAAATACATCAAATATCCCTTACCTATCAAACATTTTAAGATTCACTAACTTTTAACAACTTAAATATTACGCGCCTTAAAGCATTTTTTCAAACGACAAAATAACCATGGTTATATTTATTTATAGTTATATATAGCTTCACATCTATATTTAACAGTTATTTTTACTTTTTGGTTATATATGCGTCCACCCCCCCCCGAAATAAACTCGATTAAAAAGTGCAACAGAATTGTTAAAATGTACAAAAGAAAAACAGAATTCATTACGAATTCTGTTCTTTCCTATAATTCAATTGTAAGGTATTTTAAACCACCATATTTAACTTGATACCGATAAATATTATACATAAGTTCTAACCACTCTGTATCTGTAATCTGCTTATTGCCAATACAATCAATCATCATGTTTTCAGATTTTTTTAAACACTCCATATTCTGAACCCACTTTTTATAATTCTTACTATTCGGCTCCAGTGCCATGTCTATGAGATCATCATACTTCTCATTTACAGCCTTATATATAACTCGAATATTCTCAATTGTAGGCTTTTCGATAGTATCAATGTAATCAAAAAATCTCATATATATTACCACTCCTTTGCATCGAACTACCCACATTATAAACCGCAAATAGTTACCTTGTATAGAAAAAAGTGTCAATTAAGACACTTTTTTGAATATGTTTATGATTTGATTTTCCAATACATTCACATCAATTGGCTTAGAAATATGCCCATTCATACCCGCTTCTATGGCCATTTTCTTATCTTCCTCAAACGCATTGGCCGTCATAGCTAGAATTGGAATACTTGCCTTTTTTACATTCTCAAATTGACGAATTCTTCTAGTCGCCTCATACCCATTCATATTTGGCATTTGAATATCCATCAAAATCAAATCATACAAATCTGCATCCACTTCAGACAACCGATTTATACAAGCTAAACCATCCTCAACACGATCCAACACTAGACCACTCTGTTCAAGTATGGCCATCGCAATCTCGGCATTTAAATCATTATCTTCCACAAGTAAAACACGCTTGCCTTCTAAGATGGATTTTTCATCCAGAACATCTAATTCTTGATTCAATTCTATAGAATTCGCATCCGCTATTCTATGCTCAAAAGTAAGAGTGAAACAAGTCCCCTCACCCAGCTTACTCTTTACACAAATATCTCCATCCATCATATCCACAAGATTCTTAACAATCGCCATACCTAAACCTGTACCTGACACTTTTCCAATCGTTGTATTGTATTCTCTAGAAAAAGAATCAAATAAAGTTGGAAGATATTCTTCACTCATACCAACACCCGTATCTTTAACTTGCGTTTGAATTCTGACATAACCCGATCTTGTACAATTCAGTTCCTTCACATCAATCGCAATATGACCACCCTCAGGCGTATACTTAAACGCATTGCCCACTAGATTCATTAAAATTTCACGAATCTTAAAACCATCCCACAACACATGTGTATGATCAACATCCACACTCGTTGTAAATACGATATTCTTTTCTTGTGCACTCGACTCGAATACGTTCTCGATTTCTTCTACTACAAGCCCGATTTGCTCGGCTCTTTCTTCGACAACCATCTTACCACTCTCAATACGCGCCATATCCAGCACATTATTAATGATTGAAAGTAATAACTTACCACTCTGTTCTATCTTATTTTGATAATCCACCAGGATTGGATCTGTCAAGTACTGCTTCATCAACTCATTGTAGCCAAGAATCACATTCATAGGCGTACGAATATCATGCGACATATTGTTTAAGAAATCCGTTTTCGCCTTATTCGCCTCTTCCGCCACAATATATGCCTCTTTTAATTTCGCCTCCTGCATACGTTCCTTCTTGATCAAATCATCAATGTTTCTTGTACCAATCACCGCCACACGACTACGATCCTTTTTATAAACATACGCAATACGTGTCTGATGATAAAGAATACGATCACCCATTTTAAATTCATAGGTCATTGAAAAATCATCTTGATTTGAACATAACGCATCTAACGAAAGCTGATCTAAGAAATTTTCACGACTTTCATCCGTCACAATCTCATCGGCATAAGCCGGCAATAATGCACACCACTGATTTTCATATTTACGACAAAAATCCGCAATACGCTTACCATTCTCACCCACTTCACGATATGAAAAGATTTGACCACTATCCAACTCCAACAATAATACGGAAAAATATTCTTTACCAAGACCCTCAATAATCTCTCTTTGAAGTTCTAATACTTTTTCCCTCTTTACAATTTCATCAATCGGACGAAAACCCATTATTATCTTAAAATGATTCAAATCCTCATATAGAAATACTGCCCTTGCCCCTAAATTCGAAATTCCATTCTCATCCGGAACAATTTGAAAATGCCATTCTAAAGAACCCTGTTCCTTTAATGTACGCATTAAAGACTCATTTGATAAAATATCCATATAATTTGGACAAGAATCCTTCATCAGTACATTATCATAGAAATAATTTAAACTCTCACTATAACTATCCCAATTCATTTCAGCACAACTCGCATCCTGCTTAATCACTTCCACGGTATCTTGTTTCAAGTCACAAAGCACTAAAGAAGTATAATCCATAGTCAAAGCCGATAAGATATTATTCTGTTCCTTTTCCCGAATAAACTCTGTCACATCCGAAATATTTCCATGCAGTATAGAATTTCCCTCTTTCTCTATACTCTCACTTACATAGTGATATCCATCTTTTCCTAACAAACGAAAAACAGAATTGAATAAATCCATCTCTCTATCCTCTGGATGCACCATATTCATTAATTTATTATCAAATCGAGTTTCAATCTCTTCTTTTGACCAACCAAAAATCTCTTGAAATTTTAAACTCACATATAAAAAGGGATATCCATCCTCCAATGAACACCGATGATATCCACCCATATGCCCACACACTTCTTGAATTGTCAAATCATTATCTATTATCTTCATAGCCATTCCCCTAATAATATTAACTCTATCAAACTCTCAACCCTATTTCAATCCACTAAAAACTATGGTTATATTCCCATTAAATAAAAGTAAACTAATTTAACTATATAGTAACACAAATTACGTTTAAGTTAGTTGTATGCGTTTACACCTAATTAAAAAGTACAAATTGTACTAAAAAGTGCAAATAAAAAAGGTACATAAAGTACCGAATATATAAAAATAGATAGGGATAAATCAACCTTTAAAAGTCATAGGGATTTTTGCTTTTAGAAAGTGATAACCTTTAAACACTTGTAGGGTGAATTTCTCTATCTTTTTTGTTACAGTATTTTTAGAAGGATTGGACATAAAATAAAAAAGATAGAAATCCCCAACCGTCCAAAGTTTGTGATTTCTATCCGTCCTCTAAGACAATATTATGATACTGAAAATTACCAACGACTTCAACATGATTTTGAATGAAAATGATTATCAGGCTTTTGTTGCTTCGATTGATCTACTTTCTTTACATTGTCCTGTTTGTGGTGTCGTTGGTCTTTTTATCTTATATGGACACTATAAAAGATTTGTGATTATTGATGATATTTCCAGTGGTGATTGTAAGATTGAAATACCTGTTCAACGTATCCAATGTACTCAATGTAGATCCACTCACTCTTTGCTTCCAACTAATTTTGTTCCTTATGCTCATATCATACGCTAATAATAAGCATTATATATGCCCTCCAATTCATTATACAAGCTATTTTCTTTTTAATTCCTTGGAAACCTCTTTAATGCTTTCAAGATATGCTTTTTCGACTGGTGTCAAAGTAATCTCCTGATATTTTCTGTATTCTGACTTTGCTTTCTCCAATGCCTGTTTATGACTTACAAAACCAGCTCCAGTTAAAAGTTTTCTATTCCCTGATGACAACACACTATCCAGCTGTTTTACATAATCATCCATATACATTGGCTTATGCTCAATTGCATTAATTTCAGCCAAATCAAAATAACCAGAAACAAGATTATTTAATACTTTGAGTTCATTTTCTTCAAGATAATTCTTTGCAATTCCTAGATCCTTTAATGCTGGTAATTCTCCGGCAAATGAAGTAAGTCCCATAAACGGCTTTTCTGCATCTGCCCGCTGATATATAACCTCTGCTGCAGTATGACCATGTGCTGCATAGTGAAGTTTATTCTGAACAATTTTAAAGAATTTAACAGACTCTTCGCTATGAGGATCGTAATCTACACTTGTAGCATACAAATCAAGAACCTGACGATACAAGACCTTTTCTGAAGATCTAATATCCCTGATTCTGTCAAGTAACTCTTTCCAGTAATTTCCTCCACTATTTCCTTTCAAACGCTCGTCATCTATCGTAAATCCCTTAATCATATATTCTTTTAACCGCTGTGTTGCCCACTGCCTGAATCTTGTTGCAATCACTGATTTAATACGATATCCAAGAGAGATAATCATATCTAAATTGTAATAAGTAACATTATATGTTTTTCCATCATCTGCAGTTGTTCGGAAATTCCGAACAACTGAATCCTTATCCAGTTCCTCTTCTTCGAATATATGCTTTATATGTTCACTTATATTTGATTTACTGCATTGATATAATTTAGTAAGCTGTTGTTGTGTCAGCCACACTGTATCATCTTCTATTTTAACTTCTATATTTGTCTGCCCATCATCAGTCTGATATATAAGTATTTCCCCATATTCATCGGTTCCAATTTTATCTTCCATAAGCACCACTCCAATCCATTACTTTTAAACTATGAAATGTGAACACATGTGTTAACTATTGTCCCAACAAAATTTTATCATTGTTCCAACCTCTGTTCAACCGTAAGCGTGGAATAGAACACATATTAAAAAATCCGATTTGTAATGATCTGCTCCCTAGTTAATCCTTTAAGGATACAAAAAAAGGTACATAAAGTACCCTAATTGCTTCTACGCTTTTTACGACTATGAATATTCTTAGATACACTACGAATATTTAATAGTGGAGCCAAGAAAATGATAATTGGATAGATTTCCAAACGACCAATCAACATCGCAAAAGATAAGACAATCTTCGAAAAATCCGAGAACATGGAAAAGTTTCCCATTGGACCACAAAGGCCAAATCCTGGACCTACATTACCAATACAAGTCATAACGGATGTAACTGTTGTCTCAAAATCAAAATTATTGAATGAAACCAAAAACAACAAGACACCGACAATAATAATGAAACTACAAAAATACGCCATGATCTGATTGACCACCTCTGTATCTACAACTTTACCATCCATTGTGATGGCTTCTACTTTTTGTGGATGTAGTAACTTTTGAATATCCAATTTGATTTTCTTCACAATAATCAAAAGACGACTTACCTTCACACCACCACCAGTCGAACCAGCACTCGCACCACAGACTGTTAATAAGAAGAGGATCATCTTACTAAATTGTGGCCAGACACTATAATCACAACTCGAATATCCAGTTGTCGTTATAATTGAACCCACTTGAAAACTTGCCAAACGAATGGATTTGAATACATCAAAATTATACATGGATAAAATATTCAATGTGATACAAATAATTGAGAATAGAATAATACCTAAATATGTACGCAACTCTTCATTTTTAAAGACTTGTTTGAAATCTTTGATTAATAAAAAGTAGTACATATTAAAGTTCACACCAAATAAAATCATGAAAATCGTAATGATCACTTCATAATACGCATTGTTGTAGGCACCGATACTCGTGTTTTTAATCGCAAAACCACCGGTACCCGCCGTACCAAACGTATTACATAACGCATCAAACAATGGCATCTTGCCAATCAATAGTAAAATGACCTGAATGATAGTCAATCCCATATACATGGTATATAAAATCATAGCGGACTGACGCATACGAGGTACTAATTTACCAATGGTAGGACCAGGTGCTTCCGCACGCATGATATGCATATCACGATCATTTGACTTTGGAAGTAAGGCCAAAATGAAAACCAAGATACCCATACCACCAATCCAGTGTGTAAAGCTACGCCAGAAGAGTGTGGCATGTTTCAAATTCTCAACTTCCGTTAAAATACTTGAACCTGTCGTTGTAAATCCAGATACAGCCTCAAAGAAACAATCCACAAAAGAAGGAATTTCACCCGACAAGTAGAATGGTAATCCACCAAAGAAAGAAACAACGATCCAGGCAAGACCTACCGCAAGCATTCCGTCTTTGGCAAAATAAGAATTCGTTCTCGCCTTTTTACGCGTTAAACCATATCCTAAAACCAAACAAATCCCAATTACGATCAAGTAAGAATCATATAATCCTTCTTGATAAATCAAATCCACAATGACCGGTAACACCATTAAACAGGCTTGCGCAATAAGTACCATACCCAATACATTACCAATCATAGTCCAGTTGAGTTTATGTATATTATGCTTAAGATAGTAAATCATTGATATCCCTCAACCCTGCAACCTTACTAATAATAATAACCGTATCCGATAGTTGAATACGCATATCCCCAGTTGCTACTTTAGAAACACCTTTATGTGTTACATACGCAATGATAATACCCTTACGAATATTTAAATCCTTAATTGGCACATCAATAAAACGACAATTGTCACGCACTCTAAATTCTAAAGCCTCTACCTTGTCATCCACTAGCTTAATCAAAGATTCAACGTTTGATCCAACCGTATTCTGCATAGCACGAACATACTGCACAATTTGGTTTGCGGTAATAAACTTAGGCGTAATTGAATTTTCAAGACCCAACTTTTCCAACAAGAAACCTAAAGAAACACGATTTACCTTAGGAAGCACATGCGTAACACCATGACTTTGGGCAAACATGGAAATAATGACATTCTCCTCATCATTATCTGTAAGAGCGATAAAGGCATCCATTTCCTCTAATGATTCACTCAATAATAATTCGTGATCCGTTCCATCTCCATGAATCACTGTTGCCTGTGGGAATTTTTCAACCAAGTTGATACACTTCTCTTTATTCAACTCAATAATTTTAACGGCCATACCCAATTCAAGTAACATGCTCGTCAAATAATATGTGATACGACCACCACCAACAATCATAACCTCATTGACTGTACGATCACTTAAAATACCAATCTTAATAAAGAAACGCTCTAATTGCGTTGTTGAACCCGTTAATGTAAGACGATCATTTTCATAAATCACCGTATTTCCATTTGGAATGATAACTTCACCATCACGCAAAATCGTCACAAACAAGACTTCTGTCTTAAAACGACGATTGATATCAACCACACGCATATTTATAAGTGGGGAATTTTCTGTTACCTTAACTTCAGCAAGCTCAATTCTTCCCTTCGCAAAAGACGATACTTTAATGGAATTTGAGAAACGAATCGCACGCAATATTTCACGAGCCGCCGCCTGCTCTGGATTGATACTCATACTCAATCCCAATTCATCTTTAATCAAACGAACTGTATTATTGTATTCTGGATTACGAATACGAGCAATGGTATGTCTAGCTCCCAATTTTTTTGCCAATAAACAACAAATAATATTCACTTCATCCGTTGATGTAGCCGCAATCAACAAATCACTCGAAGGTACACGTGCTTCCAACAATGTGTCTAAACTAGCCCCATTCCCTTGCACACCAACAATATCTAGTTGATTCATTGTACTTGATAATACATTCGCTTTATTTTCAACCACTGTAATATCATGACCCTCTTGATTCAATTGTTTCGCAATCGCAAAGCCAACTTTCCCATCGCCAACAACAATAATTTTCATATTTTCCTCCAAAAAAAATAAATTCCGATACGGAACCTATCTCAAGTATAATACAAATCAATATTAAAAACTAGTGATACAGAAAATATGTTCAATCTCCTTGCATTTTCAATTCATAGTGATATACTAGGCTATGCTGGATAATCAAATTACCCTTTTACCGCTTATCCAGCGTTTCCTATTTCTTGAGCTGATTTACCCGATCAGCTCTTTTTTTCGTTTTACAATCGAGTATAATGCCCTTAGAAGGGTGCATGATTATATTTTTAAATTGCACTACCTTACCCCGTCTTTCTATAGACGCTTTTTTTAAGGATGTGTGTTATGAATACACAATTACTCGAAGCTTTGTGCAAAGATTTTGCGGTCATTTATCAATGCGGCCTAATCCAAGATACTATTGATATCGTCCGCTTCGACAAAGGAACCCATACCGATAAACTATGGATTCCTATACACTTCACTCCTTTTATAAAATGATTCAATATTTTGAAAATCTTTATATTCAAGAATACCTAAAAGCAGGTATGGATGGACATACCGCAAAACCAATCACTATGGAACTATTAAAAGAAAAATTAGCGAAATGAAAAGGGTGAGACAATCACCCTTTTAGTCTGCATATGGCTTTAAATAATCTGCATTCAAAATTAAAATCTTATTATCGACTATACGAATTACATTCTCTTCTCTTAATCCTCGCAAAATACGGTTGACGCTGTTTCTGGTAGAAATACCACAGAATCCTGCAATATCATCATTTGTGACCTGCATATCAATCAATATACCTTCCTCGTTTTCTTTTCCAAACAAAGAAATCAAATTATAAAGAAAGCCATAGATAGCGCCACTCTTTCCATTCATTGTCATACATTTTTGGCGATACAAAGCTCTTTGTAGATTCTCACGATAATATGCCTCAACATACTCTTTTAATTTTTCATCTCGCTTTACAGCCCTTGAGAAATCTTCTCGACTTACCAAACAAAAAGATGCCTCTTCACTTTCAACACGAATTCTTATACGATACGCAACATCTTCACGAAGTGTGTCGCACATTAACGAAAGAAGATCGGGTCCTTTGGCATAAGTTATATTATATTCACGTCCATCCTCTAAAATAGAACTCACCTTTACGACACCTTCCTTTAAGAAAATCATCTTTTCTAAACCGCACATTATAATATCATGGTTCTTTTTTGAAACAATTGGGACTTCCGTCTTTTCCAGATATTGAAGCACATAGTCACAATTCATCGTCGTCACCTCTATCATTATTTCCATTGTATCATACTTCAGTAGAATCTTGTTAGCAATTGATATTTATTATATTACGTGTTCCTTATATATACAATTTTGGACAATTGTTTTTGTATAATACACAACAAGATGATATACTTATTTTTGCTGGATAGCGTGTCCATAAAGTAATTTGCATATCCAGTTTCCTATGAATAGAGCTGAATTATTTGCCACATCATCTAGTTCAGCTCTTTTTTCACTTCAAAATCCATGATATAGTAAATAAAACTGGTTGTAACCAACTCATGATAGTCTTTCTTATAATGACCAGTTTTAAGAGTCGACATCCCACATTTTAAGTCGGCTTTTTCGTATTATAGAACTAGAAGTTATTCAAGTAATAATTCTAGTTTTTTATTTTA
>OLPQ01000757.1_pt1 | contig 26127 bp, 23 predicted proteins | sample 1672451 | NCBI WGS metagenome assembly OLPQ01 (sample SAMEA3136687, study PRJEB25190) | human gut metagenome | biome: human gut; feature: human-associated habitat; material: faeces | place: Austria | collected 2013
ACCTGCCCATGAGCTATCGAAGACGGCCGCAATGGGATTTTGAACAGCTGATTTCTCTGGGTTTTGATGATATTCATGTAAAACTTCAGGGAAAAGAGCTTCCTATGGGCTTTTTGATCATTGCAGTGAAGAAAGAGGTGCAGCGTGGCTAAGATGATCCGAAAGAGGCTGGTGTCTCTTGTGATTATTTTGTTCGGGCTTTCCGTTCTGACCTTCGGCCTTACATATCTTTTGCCGTCTGACCCGGTGGAAGAGCTGATCACTTCCATGGGCGGAAGTCATGATCCGGAAACCATTGCAAAGCTGGAAGAACAGTACGGAACAAGCAGGCCTTTCCTGGTGCAGTATGCAGACTGGATCAAAGGCGTTGTGCTTCACGGAGATTTTGGTATTTCTGTAAAGTATAATAAACCGGTAAAAGAGGTCATTGCCCAGAAACTTCCCAATACGGTAAAGCTGGCATGCACCTCCTTTCTCACGATGGTTCTGCTTTCCTTTCCGCTGGGAATTCTTTCTGCGGTTTACAAAGACAGGATCGCAGATTATATCATTCGTTTTCTGTCATTTATCGGAGTATCGATGCCAAGCTTCTGGTTTGGAATGTTGATGATCTGGATCTTTGCAGTCCGGTGTGGCTGGCTTCCGGTAGCTGGTTCCTCATCCTGGAAGCATGTTATCATGCCGACTCTGACACTTGCTGTCGGAATGAGCTGTTACTATATCCGCAGGATCCGTGCGGTAATGGTGGAGCAGCTCAGTGAAGAATATATTACCGGCTGCAGATCCAGAGGGATCGGAAGAATGAAGATTATTTTCTGTCATGTGCTGCCAAATTCTCTTCTGGCAGTGGTGACCATGTTGGGAATGTCTTTTGGAGGCCTGCTGGGAGGAACCATGATCGTAGAAACGGTATTCAGCTGGAACGGCATCGGACAGGTCTGTACTACAGCGATCTCTGCCAGAGATTATTCCCTGATCCAGGGATATACCATGTGGATGGGCTTCATTTATGTAATTGTAAATCTTCTGGTTGATATTTCGTATTCGTTTATCGATCCGAGAATTCGAAGGGGGATGTCGCAGAAATGAAAAGAAAAATGAGTCCGGCCATGAAAAAAGCATGGGTCCGTTTTGGAGTACTGTCCCTGTTTGCTTTGATTTTTGTGTTTTTTGCGCTGTTTGCCAGTGTCCTTGCACCCTTTGATCCGCTGGAGAGTCATTATGCGGATATGTTGAAGCCGCCCAGCACCACTTACCTGTTTGGAACAGACCAGCTGGGAAGAGATCTGTTTTCGAGAATTTTATACGGTGGGAAAAGCTCTCTTCTGATTGCATTTGCCGTTACGGCTATTATTTCAACGGTGGGAATCCTGATTGGAACGCTTGCAGGCTTTACCGGAGGTTTTTTTGACAACGTACTGATGCGTTTTTCCGATATGCTGATGGCGTTTCCCGGATATATTTTCACGATTGCGCTGGTAAGTTTTATCGGTATCGGACTGCCAAACATGATCCTTGCCATGTCGCTGACCGGTTGGACCTACTATGCCAGAATCAGCAGATCCCTGGTGCTCAGTGTGAAAAATAATGTATACATTGAACAGGCGCGTCTGGGAGGAGCTTCCCGCACGAGGATTCTGCTGGTCTATATTATTCCCAATGTGCTGCCGTCCCTGCTGGTAAATATTTTCCAGGATATCGGCGGAAAACTTCTGACTATTTCCGGACTTTCGCTTCTGGGACTCGGTTCACCGCCGCCCACGCCGGAATGGGGCTTTATGCTTTCGGAGGGAAAAAACTATATGTATTCCGCTCCGTGGATGCTGATTTTTCCAGGACTGGTGATTCTGGTCAGCGTTGTAATTTTCAATCTTCTTGGGGACTGTATTCAGGATCTGATGAATCCCAAGGAAAATGTCTGGTAGATAAGGCCTGTGCCTTTCTAAATATTACAAATTACTTTTTAAAATTCAAAGGAGGAACCAAATGAAAAAGAGATTAAAATCCTGTATCCCCGCACTTCTGGCCGCTGCTATGCTGTCTGCCAGCTGCACACCCGTATTTGCTTCTGAAAGCGGCAGCCATCTGAACGTGGCTATGTTTATGTGGATGGAAGGCCTGGACCCGGCAGAGGGCTGGAACGGCTGGACCACCATGCGCTGTGGTATCGGAGAAACACTTCTGACAGCAGATGAGAACATGGACGTTGTTCCCTGTCTGGCAGATTCCTGGGAGCAGGTAGATGACCTCACTTACAAGTTCCACATCCGTCAGGGCGTAAAATTCTCCAACGGAAATGATATGACACCGGAAACGGTAAAAGCATCCATCGAGCGTACCGCAGAGCAGAACAGCCGCGGCGGCAACCTGATGCTGGACAGCATTGAAGTGGATGGAGAGTATGTGATCTTCAAGACCACAGAACCCTACAGTGCATTTCCGTATTATCTGACAGAGCCGATGTGCATCATCGTGGATACCACGGTAGATACCAGCAATTACAATAATGCGCCGGTATGCACAGGTCCTTATGTGTGCACCGAATTTGTGACCGAAGAGAAATACGAGCTGGCAGCCAATGAGTATTACTGGGGCGGCAAGCCGGGAACAGATACCATTACCGTTCTCAATGTAGCAGATGATACCAAGGTAAGCGCAATTCTGGCTGGCGACATCGATGTTGCAGTTGCACCGAGCTCCACAACTCTGTCTCAGGTTGAAGGCAACGATACCATCGAGATGGTAAAAGTAACCGGAACCAGAGAGAGTGATCTGGAAATGAATTGTCGTGAGGGCCGTCCGACAGCTGATGTAAACTTAAGAAAAGCCCTGTCTTATGCCATTGACCGCGATGTCATTGCACAGATCGCAGGCGCTGGTTACGCACAGGCTCTTGGAAAAGCATTCCCGGACAGCGTAGGCTATGATGAGGGCAAAGATGTAGAAAGCCAGACTTATGATGTAGAGAAGGCAAAAGAGTGCCTGGCAGCAGCTGGTTATGCAGATGAAGATGGAAACGGCTATGTAGAAAAAGATGGCGAAGAGCTGGTACTGAATATCGCCCTTCGTTCCAATGCTTCTACTGCTGTTTACCAGGCAATGCAGGATATGTGGAAAGAAATCGGTGTCCATGTGGAAATTCAGCTGATGGAGAATACTTCTGATATCCGTGAAAGCGGTGAGTTTGATTTCCTGGGTGCCGGCTGGCAGACCGTAAACAATGCAGATGGCCAGTCTTATCTGAAGAACCGCTGGTCTGACAATGGCCCGGACAACTACACCGCATTCCACAGCGATGCTTTCCAGGAAGTTATGGATCGTCTGGATGCCGCTTTTGATTATGATGAGCGTGTACAGTGCTTCGTAGATGCAGAGCAGATTCTGACAGAGGAGTGCCCGACGATTTTCCTGTATGCAAATGAGAATGTAACACTGATCAATACCGATACCGTGGAAAATGTAACCGTATTCCCGATCGATTACTACATGATCACAGCTGATTGGACAGCAAAATAAAGAATGAATATACTGGATATTAAAAACTGTACGATATGCTATCAGAATGGCACACCGGCAGTATCTGATGTCTCCCTTTCCGTTTCGGAAGGGGAGATTGTCAGTATTGTAGGGGAAAGTGGGAGTGGAAAGACCACTTTAATCCGGGCGGTGTTGGGCCTGCTGCCGCCAGGAGGAAAAATTACCGGAGGAGAAATCCTGTTTGACGGGATGGATCTGGTCAAGGCGGATGAACTGCAGATGCAGGATATCCGGGGAAAAGAAATTGCAATGATTTTTCAAGATGTGGGAGCGGCGCTGGACCCAATCCGGAAAATCCGAAGCCAGTACGAAGAGGCGATTGCGGTGCATGAAAAGCAGCCAAAACACCGGTATATAGAAAAAGCGGTGGATATGTTGAAAAAAATGCATCTGACAGATCCCGGCAGAGTGTTGGATTCCTATCCCTTTGAACTGTCCGGAGGAATGAAGCAGCGGGTAGGAATCGCCATGGGAATGACGGCAAAACCGAAACTGCTTCTGGCTGATGAACCGACTTCTGCACTGGATGTGACGATTCAGGCTCAGGTGGTGCATCAGGAACTCCGGGATAAATACGGGGTGACGATCATTCTGGTGACTCACAATATGGGAGTCGCCTCCTATCTTTCTGATAAAATCGGCGTGATGTGCAGAAGCAGAATGGTAGAATTTGGTACAAGAGATGAAATCATTTATCATCCAAAAGAATCGTACACAAAGGAGCTGCTGGAGGCAGTTCCGAAGCTGGGAGGGGAGCGTTTTGCAAAATAAGGAAAAATTGCTGGAAGTTTCCCATGTGAGAAAAGTGTTTCCGGTAAAAAAACAGCAGCTTCGAGCCGTATCCGATGTGAGTTTTTCCATTTCCAGAGGAGAGATTCTGGGGATTGTAGGAGAAAGTGGATGTGGAAAGAGCACTCTGGCAAAAATACTGGTTGGCTCGCTTCCGGTTTCGGAAGGAAAAATGATACTGAACGGGGAAGACTATACACAGCTGAACGGAAAAGAGAAAAGGAAATTTCGAAGAAATATCCAGATGGTATTCCAGGATCCTTTAAGTTCATTTTCGCCAAGAATGAAAATCGGGACATATCTGTGTGAGCCCAGAAGAAATTATGACGGTATTTCAAAAAAGGAAGCAATGAAGGAAGCGGAAGAACTTCTGGAGAAAGTAGGACTTCCGAAAGAATTTGTATTGCGTTATCCTCATGAACTCTCCGGCGGGCAGCTGCAGAGAGTGGCGATTGCCAGAGCCATTGCCATACAGCCGGCACTTCTGATCTGTGATGAAGCAACGGGGGCTTTGGATGTGTCGATCCAGAATCAGATCGCCAGGCTTTTGGTGGAACTGGTCGAAGAGCAGAACATGGGCTGTATTTTTATCGGACATGACTTGGCTTTGGTGCGAAGCGTGACACAACGGATCGCGGTGATGTATCTGGGAAGAATTGTGGAACTTCTGGACAGTGAAAATCTGGAGCAGAAATGCTGTCATCCCTATACGAAAGCACTTTTAAATTCTATTTTTGATGTCTACTGCAATCAGGAAGCGGAGATCCACTTATTGGAAGGAGATCCGCCAAGCCCGCTCCAGGTTCAGGCCGGATGTGCATTCGCATCCAGATGCCCCAGATGCCGGGAGAAATGTCAGAGCAGTGTGCCGGAACTGAAACGCGTGGAAGAAGGGCACTTGGCTGCGTGTTTTTATCCGGAAAACTAAAAATGTTTTTATACAAAACCTGTCAGAAAAGATATCTTTTTCGACAGGTTTTGTGTTATAATCCCTTCATAAGACGCAGTTGTCGCACAAAGAGGCGGCTCCTGCCGGAAATTTTGGAAGCGGAGTAGATGATATGGCATTAAGGGAACTGACGAAAGAATATCTGACGAAGGCGGTTTATCAGACACCGCTGGAAATTGTAAGGCTCATGGCAGAGGCCCTGCCTCTTGGGGAGGGCACGGTGCTGGATATCTGCGGAGGAAGCGAGGAGTTTCTTCTCCGGGCAGCGGCCATGAAGCAGAAGAAATCAGAGGAAGAGCTTCTGGTGTTTGAAAACTGGACCGGAGCCGAGGACACCTCCGATGGAAGAGAAAACTTTCTTGTCTGCGGACCGACGGAGAAGGCTGCGGAGTATTTTAAGAAGAAAAAAGGAAAAAAAGCGAAGGAAAAGACTTTCGACGCGGTACTGATGAACACGCCCTTCGGTTATACGAGAGAGGGAAACAAGGGCCGGGTGAGACTGGAGAGCCAGTTCCTGACTCAGGTGACAGACTGTGTGGCAGAGAACGGCCGGTGCGCGGCTGTGGTTCCCGGCGGTCTTCTGAACCGGACGGCGGCGGAAGATGTGGAGCTTCGGAAACGTTTTGTGGAAGAATTTCATGTGGAGCAGGTAATCCTTCTGCCGATTTCAGCCTTCCTGCCCTATGCGGAGGTGCGTACGGGAATCTTTATCTTTGCGAAGGAAAAAGGGGACGGCATGACCCGTTTCTATGACCTTCGGAAGGTGGAGCCGGAGAAGCTGAAAAGTCTGCCGGAAATTTACAGAAAGAGCGGCCCGGTCTGCACGCTGAACCGGACGATTCTCTCCCAGCACCAGTATATTCTTTCTACTGAGGAATACCTGGGAGAGGAAAAAGTGGATGAGCGGGCTCTTCTCTCCAGAGAGCGGGTACTGCGAAGACGGCTGGCTCAGCTTTCTGAGAAAATTCCTTCCGTCTATGAAAATGAACTGGGACAGATCGGTATGTTCCCCTGTCAGAAGGGAATCCAGACCAGAAAGGCGGTTATCAAGGATATTCTGGACTGCGAGTACGGGCTTCTGGAGTGTAGCCTTCTAAGGGATGCGGGCAAGGAAAAATGGCCGGAGAAAGAGGGAAAAACCTTCTTAAAAATCTGGAGCGGCCAGCGTCTGGACGAGGAAGAGAAGGACGGTCCTTATCGCGTCTACGGAGCGGCAGGCGTCCAGGGAAGCGCCCGGACGGCCACGATGAAGGAGGAGCAGGCAATCCTGATCGGCCGCGTGGGAAGCTATTGCGGAGCGGTCTACAAGGCCTGGACGAAAGGTTTTGTCTCTGACAACGTCATGCTGGCGGGAGCTGTGGAGAACGAGGCGGAGGAAGATTTCCTGCTTCTGGTTCTTCGGGCGGCTCATTTCAACGCGGAAAAGCGGGGAAGCGTTCAGCCCTATATCACGAAGGACATTGTACTGAAGCGGAAATATTATCTGCCGGAACTTGTCCGGCAGCAGAAGTTCCTCTCGGAGAATCAGGAAATGTTTGAGAAGATCCGGGAACAGGAAAAAGAAGTGGAAGAGCTGTCTGTGGAGAGCGACAGACTGCGTTCCTGATCAGAGACGGCGAACTGCCGGATGTGGAGAGAAATCTTTGCATCCGGCAGTTTTCTTTTGGAAATCTTTCGATTTTCCGCCGATTGTTTTTTTGCTTTAGGCGCTATACTTGTGCTCAGAAGGAAAACTCTTTATAATGAGGAGGTGCATATCGGGAGGGCAAAGACTGCGAGTAAAGAGTTAAAGGAGAAAGAAAATGGAAGCTTACCATATTTTGATCGTCGAGGATGACAAAGAGATCCTGGACGGCGTGGGTATTTATATGAAAAATCAGGGATATGAGGTCTTCAAGGCCCAGAACGGCCTGGAGGGCTTGAAGATTCTGGAGAAAGAGGAGATTCATCTGGCGATCATCGATATCATGATGCCGGTGATGGACGGAATCACGATGACGATGAAGCTTCGGGAGCATTACGATTTTCCGGTGATTATGCTCTCGGCGAAGTCCGAGGAGATCGACAAGGTGACAGGGCTCAATATCGGGGCGGATGATTATGTGACGAAGCCCTTTGCACCGATGGAGCTCATGGCCAGGGTCAATTCCCAGCTTCGGCGCTACAGCCGGTATCTTAAACTGGCGGCGGGCAGCAGAACGGAAGAGCCGAAGGAGCATTTCTATGCAGTTGGGGGACTGGAACTTAACGAGGATACCGTGGAGGTGAGCGTGGACGGAAATCCGGTGACGCTGACACCTCTGGAATTTAAGATTCTGGCTCTTCTCATGAGAAATCCCGGCAGGGTCTTTTCTCCGGAGGAGATCTATGAACGGATCTGGAATGAGAAACCCATCGGCACGGAGACCATCATGGTGCATATCCGGAATATCCGGACGAAGATCGAAGTCAATCCGAAAAATCCAAAATATTTGAAGGTGGTATGGGGTGTTGGATACAAAATCGAAAAACAGTAAAAAATGGCTGGGCAATCTGCTCTGTATTCTAGTGGTGGTGGTGCTGTCAGCGGGGACGATCATCTGCTATCCAAGATTACGGATGGGGGCTGAGGAGCGGATGAACGTTTACCGGGACAGAGCGGAGGTAGAGACTTCCGCAAACCTGGGGGAGGATCAGCCCATTGAGGCGGAAACGGAGACAGACACAGAGTCGGACGTCCAGTTGGAAGTCTATTATGAGAATCCCTATGTGGAGACAAAGGACTTCGTTTATAAGAACAGCTATGACGAATGGATCTATGTGAGCTGGAGAACGGTTCTTGCGGAGTCCGGTCTTCCGATTCTGGTGGGCTGTGTGACTGTGCTTCTGGCGCTGGCGGCTCTTTTGCTTCCGCTGATCCCTTCACTGGGGGTCGGGACCGGGATTTTTGGAAAAATGCCGTTGGAGCTCAATATTTTTCTGGCTCTCTCGCCCCTCTATACTTATTATGCAATGCTGGGAATCTTAAGCGACTTTTTCTTCTATTCAGATGAGTTTTATATGCTGGAGCAGTTCTCTTATCTTATTCAGTTCGGACTCTGGACACTGCTCTACAGTTTCTGGTTTGTGGCGGTCTTAAGCTTCCGGGCGGTGGTGACACTGGGGCCGAAACGCTATTTTCTGGAACGAGTCTGGACCGTGCAGCTGGTCCGCTGGTTCTGGAAGACGATCATCGGTACGGTGGTAAAGGCTGTGAGATGGATTTACCGGAAGATAAAGGGCTTTTTCAGACTTTGTGCGGTGACACTGGAGGATATCGACCTTACTTCCACCTCGGACCGGATCCTGTTTAAGGTCCTGGGGCTGAACCTGGTCATTGTTCTGGTCTGCTGTATTCTGGGAAATTTCGGCGTGATGGCGCTGCTTGTCTACACGGTGATTCTCTTCTTCGTGCTGAAAAAATATACCAGAGTGATCAGGAGCAAATATCAGATCCTGCTGGAGAGCACCAGAAAACTGGCGGCAGGAGATCTGGAGACCGTGATTACGGAGGATGCGGGAATCTTTGAGCCGCTGAAGCAGGAGCTTAACAAGGTACAGGCGGGCTTTCAGAAGGCTGTGGAGGAAGAGCTCAAGAGTCAGAATATGAAATCGGAGCTCATCACAAACGTCTCCCACGACCTCAAGACGCCGCTGACGGCTATCATTACTTATGTAAATCTTCTGAAGGACGAGACCATTTCAGAAGAGGACAGAAAGAAGTATATTGATATTCTGGACCGGAAATCTCTTCGTCTGAAACAGCTCATCGAGGATCTTTTCGAGGTGAGCAAGGCGAACAGCGGAAATATTAAGATAGAAAAGAAAATGCTGAACCTGACCGAGCTGGTGCGGCAGGCGGCTTTCGAGCTGGAGGACCGGCTGAAGGAAGCGCAGATCGACTGCCGGGTTTCGGTTCCAGAGAAGGAGATCCATCTGGAGCTGGACGGGGAAAAGACCTACCGCTGCCTGGAAAATCTCCTGACCAACGTTTGCAAATATGCGCTGCCCGGGACAAGGGCCTACCTGAATCTCTATGATAAGGGAGATCAGGCGGAGATCGTCCTGAAAAATATCTCGAGGGATGAGCTGACCATGGATGTGGAGGAACTGACGGAACGGTTTATGCGCGGAGACAAATCCAGAAATACAGAAGGAAGCGGCCTTGGCCTTGCGATTGTAAAAAGCTTTGTGGAGCTTCAGGGGGGAAGCTTCCATATAGAAGCGGATGGTGATCTATTCAAGGCGAGAATGAGCTTTCCAAAGATGGAAAACAGCTCCACAGGAGCAGCAGAAGTGGGATAAATTTTAAGATGCGGGGCAGCTGATAAGGCTGCCCTTTCGCATGGGAAAACGTGTCAGTCAAGAGCCGAATCGTTTTCTTTTTTTCTGTTATGGGAGACGGGGCGGACGCTGAGACCGTTCACCTCCACAGAATCGGTGACCTCGATCATGAGATAGGTTCTGCCGTCGATGACCTGGGTCTCCACGAGGTCGGTGCGTTCCGGATTCACCTGGATCACGACATCGGGAGTCTTGATCTCAAATTTTCTGGCACTGCTGATGTTGGAAGCCAGGAAGGAAGACTTTTCTCCGACGGAGTCGTCGTAGCGTTCGTCGAAATCTTCCAAATCCTCTTTCGTCGCGCCACCCTCCTGGAGGAGCTTTTTCACCTCGTATTTGTCCAGAGTCAGGGGCTCGGGCTCATCGGCATGCTCGTCCACCATCTCTGTGATCTTTTCATGGATGGTCTTTACGGCCTCGTAGTCGCAGTCAGGACCGAGGGTCTCCTGGATGATGGAATTGAAGGTCTCTTTCTGGCTTTTGGCGGAGAGGGGCGTCACGCAGCCCAGGATCTCGTCGATGAGTGTTTCGTGGAGCTCCTCAGCGTTCTTGGAATAGTAGAGAAGGCTGTGAAGGTCGGTATTACGGTCGTTGAAAGCCGGGAAGAGGAAACCCAGGGAAGGCATATCCACGATCCAGTCCCGGATACGCTCCTCAATGGTGTTATTCTGGGCATTGTAGCAGAGAGCTGCCTTGGAGAGCTTCACCGGGCAGATGCTGCAGAGCACATACTGGTAGACGTCAGTGGAGGCATCGTCCATATCGAGGCCGTCGTTGGTTTTGCCGGGAATGTCGTAGGCGGCGTGGATGAGAAGGATCAGATAATTTTCGCCGAAATCATAGGAGGAGATCACCCGATCGTAAAACTGGGTCACAAGTTCCTCGTCTTTGAGTCCGCTGTCACGGAGCTTCAGGAGAAATTCCTGAGTGCCGCCCTCCAGCTCCTGCTGAAGCGGAAATTCCATATTTAAAAGGTTCTTTCCGATCGTGCCGGAGAGAGTTTTCCGGAAGATATCGAAATATTTGAACATTTCCTCGTCGGAGAGGGAGAGGAAAGCCTCCTTCATTTCCAGCTGCTTCTCCTTCTCGGAGTTCACATAGCAGCCGCAGATCCGGGTGATGGCACAGCGGTCCGGGGTGAACTGTTTTTTGATCTCTGCAATTTCTTTTTTATTCATAAGTAGAAAACCTCATTTCAATAGTAGAGGGGCCTGCCCCTGTCGTGTCCTAAGTATAACACGAACACATGTTTGTTTCAAGCACTTTATGCAAAAAATAAGCCTCAGTTGACGAAGCAGGTCAGCTGAGGCTTTGAAATTATTTATCGTAGAGATGGCAGGCAACCAGATGGCCGGGAGCCACTTCTTTGGTCTGGGGACGTTTCTCCAGACATTGTGGCATGCATTTTTTACATCTGGCAGCGAAGGGACAGCCTTTGGGGAGATTGATGGTGCTGGGGATATCTCCCTCCAGGATGATCCGCTCTTTCTTGTGGCCGGGATCCGGAATCGGAACAGCGGAGAGAAGAGCCTGGGTGTAAGGATGCATCGGAGCCTGATAAAGCATTTCCTTGGGAGCAGTCTCCACAACGAAGCCGAGGTACATAACGGCGATCCGGTCGGAGATCATTTCCACGACGGAGAGGTCATGAGAAATGAAAACGTAGGTCAGATCGAATTTCTCCTGCAGATGATGGAGGAGGTTCAGCACCTGGGCCTGGATGGAAACGTCCAGAGCGGAAATGGGCTCGTCGGCGATGATGAGCTTCGGTTTTACGGTCAGGGCCCGGGCGATTCCGATACGCTGTTTCTGACCGCCGGAGAACTCGTGAGGATAACGCTTTGCGTGTTTCGGGCTTAAGCCTACGATGCCGAGGAGCTCATGAACAACTTCCATCCGCTCGGCTTTGCTCATATCGGTGTGGATCAGGAGCGGCTCTGCGATGAGGTCTTCCACGCGCATACGCGGGTTCAGGCTTCCTGCCGGATCCTGGAAGATCATCTGGACATCCTTTCTTAAAGGACGCATCTGATCCTGGGTGAGATGGGAGATCTCCTGGCCCATGAATTTGATCTCTCCGCTGTCGGGAGTCAGAAGATGGTTGATGAGACGGCCGGTGGTACTTTTTCCACAGCCGGACTCTCCAACGATGGAGAAAGTCTCTCCTTTGTATACGTCAAAGCTGACGTCATTCACCGCATGGACAAATTTATCCGGTTTTCCGAGGATCGTTTTGCCCACCGGGAAGGTTTTTGACACATGTTTTAAAGAAAGTAACGGTTCCATAAATTATCCCTCGTTTTCTAGTGTTTAAGCCAGCAGCGGCATTTCTGTTTTTCGCCTACGGAAAGAAGTTCAGGCTGTTCCTGATGACATTTTTCGGTGGCGTATTTACATCTGGGAGCGAAACGGCAGCCCTTGGGCATAGCGGAGAGATCCGGTACGCTTCCGGGGATGCTGGGAAGAACCTTTACGCCGGAACCAAGCTTCGGCACAGAGGCAATAAGGCCCTGTGTGTAAGGATGGGTCGGGTTGGCAAAGAGGATCTCCACGGGAGCTTCCTCGACAATCTTTCCGGCGTACATAACGATGACGCGGGAACACATCTCAGCCACAACGCCGAGATCGTGGGTGATGAGGAGGATGCTCATGCCCTTGTCCTGCTGGATCTTTTTCATCAGCTCCAGGATCTGGGCCTGAATGGTAACGTCCAGAGCGGTGGTAGGCTCGTCGGCAATCAGAAGATCCGGTTCGCAGCTCATGGCCATGGCGATCATGACACGCTGGCTCATACCGCCGGAGAGCTGATGGGGATAGTTTTTCAGCACACGCTGGGGATCAGGGATACCGACCTGGGAGAGGATATCGGCCGCTTTTTTTCTGGCCTCAGCCTTGGTAAGCGGGGTATGGAGGCGGATTCCCTCGATCATCTGCTTATCAATACGCATGGAAGGATTCAGGCTGCTCATGGGCTCCTGAAAGATCATGCTCATCTTGTCGCCGCGGATGTCCAGCATTTCCTTTTTGGAGGCATCAAGAAGATTGTGGCCCTGGAAAATGACTTCTCCGTTGGTGATTTTACCCGGGGTATCTTTTAAAAGCTGCATGATGGAGAGGGAGGTAACGCTTTTTCCACAGCCGGACTCACCTACGAGACCGACAATCTCTCCTTTTTTTATATCAAAACTCACATCATCGACAGCGGTGACGCTGCTCTTTTTGCTGGAAAAAAATTCCGTGCGAAGATGTTTGACTTCCAGTAAATTTTCCTGGGACATAAGTTTGCTCCTTTCATCATTTGATCTTCGGATCAAGGGTATCACGGAGTCCGTCGCCGAAAAGGTTGAAGGCAAGAACTGTGACAAAGATTACCAGACCCGGGAAATACACCATATGCGGCGCCACGTTCAGGTAGCTTCGGCTCTGGGAGAGCATTGCTCCCCACTCGGGGTCGGTCACGTTTGCTCCGAAGCCCAGGAAGCTTAAGGAGGAAGCTGCCATGATGGCGGAACCGATTCTCATGGTAAAGTTGACGATCAGGGACTGAATGGTTCCCGGGAAAATATGTACAAACAGAAGACGACTGTCCTTACAGCCCAGACTCTGGGCAACTTCCACATAGAGGGAACCTTTGACGGCCAGGGTGGCACTTCGCATGATACGGGCGAAGCTGGGCACGGTGAAGACCATAACGGCGATAAACACGTTGATGATACCAGGGCCCAGAAGAGCTACGATGGCGATGGCAAGCAGGATGTCCGGGAAACTGAAAAGCACGTCGGAAGCACGCATAACAAGGCTTTCAATGATGCCGCCGTAATAACCGGCCAGAAGTCCGAGGACGGTTCCGAGGGCTGCACCCACAACTACGGAGGAGAGGGAAACGCCTAAGGTCAGGCGGGTTCCTGCGAGAAGACGGCTTAAGATATCGCGGCCGTAATGGTCGGTTCCAAAAAGATGGGCGGCGCTGGGGCCTGCCAGCATGTTGGAATAGTCGTAAGCGTCCGGATCATAGGGAGCCAGGTACTGGCCGAAGATGGCCAGAAATACCAGGAAAACAATTACGATAAAACCGGCGACTGCGGTTTTTCTTTTCATGAATTTTTTGATAAATTCTTTGGTTTTGCTGCTCTTGTCAGCAATGATAGTTTCGTCGATAAAATTTTCCTCAAAGGAAAATTCTTTGCGGTCCTGTTCGTTTGTTGTGTTTGACATGGCAATCTTCCTTTCCATTAGTCATAGCGGATCTTCGGATTGATCACGCCGTAAAGCATGTCTACGATCAGATTGATGAGAACGTACTGCAGTGCAAAAATCATTAGAAGTCCTTGGATAACCGGATAATCACGATAGCCGATGGAGTCTACGAGAAGACGGCCAAGTCCCGGGATGGAGAAAATGTTCTCTGTGATAACAGAACCGGAGAGAAGACCTCCGATCTGCAGACCGATGATCGTTACGATCTGGATCAGGGAGTTGCGGAATGCGTGGGAGAACATTACCCAGAATTCCTTCTGACCTTTGGCTCTGGCGGTACGCACATAGTCCTCACGCAGGGTCTCCAGCATGGAGGAACGGGAGTAACGGGCCAGAACAGCCATGATTCCGGTTCCCATTACCAGGGAAGGAAGAATGTAACCCTTCCAGGTGTCAAGACCTGTGGTGGGCAGAAGGCCAAGACGGACGGAGAAAAGCTCGATGCCCATCAGACCCAGCCAGAAACCGGGAGCGGAAAGGCCGGTGATGGCGAAAAGCATTCCGAAGTGGTCGAAAAATTTTCCACGGAAGATCGCACAGAGCACGCCGATGAAGATTCCGAGGAAAGGCGCCCAGATCATGCCCGCGACGACGAGCCTCAGGGTGTAATGCATACGGGATGCAATCATTTCCGTGACGGGGAGATTGGATTTCAGGCTGCGGCCCATATCTCCGTGGAAAAGATTTTTCATATAGTCCACATACTGGACGAGGATCGGCTTATTCAGGCCGAATTCTTCACGGATCGCTTCCACCTCTTCCACGCTGGCTTCTACGCCTGCGAGGGTTTTTGCCGGATCACCGGGGATCAGATGAATGAACATGAAGACAAAGATCGAAATGATGAACATCAGTGGAATGGTTGCAAGCAACCTTCTGACAAAATAGCGATTCATACATACCTCCGTCAGGATGGACTGCGGATTTTGCAGGCAGTTCATCTTTGAAATTAAGCATTTAAAAAGGGAGTGCTGCAACACTCCCTTTCTTACCGTTTATTTCAGGATCAGTGATCCATGCTGATGGTCTGGAAAATCAGCTCACCGGCAGGTTTATATTTGATGCCTGATACATAGCTCTTATGAGCAGTCAGTGTGTTGTTGTTTCCAAGGAAGATCCAGGGGCACTCTTCCCAAGCAATAGCCTGAGCTTTTGCATAAGCTTCTGCGATCTCTTCGGTGTCAGTCATTTTCAGGGCGCTGTCCAGAAGTTCATTGAACTCTTCATTGTTCCAGAATGCGGTGTTATAGCCTTCCGGCGGCATCTTATCGCCGTGGAGGATATTTCTCATGGATCCGTCTGCCTCGTAGGAACCGGAACCCCAGTTTACATACCACATCTGAACGGTGGTATCCTCAAGAGGAGCGCTGGTCAGTTCTGCGTTGGCGGTGGACTCGTTGGCAAGAAGCTCAACGTTTACATTGATCTGAGAGAGCTGCTGTTTTACAAACTCAGCACCTTTCATTTCGATTGTGGTGTTATCTACGATGATCTGTACATCAAAACCATCCTCAAAGCCGGCTTCTTTCATGAGCTCTTTTGCTTTGTCCAGATCCGGGGTGTACGGAGTCTGCGGAGAATAGTACATGATGTTCTGAGAGAAGATGGAGGTCGGCTCTACGGCAAAACCGTTGAATACAACCTGTGCATAAGCGTTACTGTCGAATGCGTAGTTCAGAGCCTGGCGGACTCTCTTGTCGGCAAAGGGTTTTCTGCCGTCCGGGAGTTCCATTTCGGTGTTCAGGGTTACATAACGGTAGGTGATACCCGGGAAGTTGTCAACTACGATGGTAGGATCATCTTCGATTCTGGCAACGTCGATAGCCGGAACCGGATCAATGATGTCTGCCTCACCAGTCTGCAGCATGGCGATACGGGAACCATCCTCGGGAACTACGGTGAAGGTAAGGGTGTCAACGCCCGGGCCTTCCTGCCAGTAATTCTCGTTGCGGACCAGTTTGGTATAGCCGCCGTCTACACGATCGGAAAGGATGAAGGGGCCGGTACCTGCGGAATTCTTTGCGAGGTAATCTTTACCCTGCTCCATTGCTTTCGGGCTGACCATACGAACCTGTGTGATTTTATTGATAAAGGTATTGTTTGCTTCTTTTAATTTGATCGTAACCTGATATTCACTGTCAGCGGTTACACTTTCCCAGTTGGAGATGCTTCTTTTCAAGGTCAGGCTATCGTCGTTAAGACCGCGCTCATAAACGGCAACAACAGCATCTGCGTTGAAGGGTTCGCCATCGTGGAACTGAATGCCCTCGTTCAGTACGAAGGTGTAATACAGACCGTCATCGGATACGCTCCATTCCTTTGCCAGCAGGGGAACCACTTCGGATTTCTCATTAAAGGTCAGGAGAGTTTCATACATTGCGTTGGTGATGGTGTTGGAATAACCGTTACTGGAAACGTGGGGATCCAGATGAGTCGCGTCTGCCTGAAGGGCTACGACCATGTCATTGTCAGGAGATTTTGCTCCTTCATCAGCAAGTGCTCCGGTGGAAAGGCTGAATGCCAGAGCGCCGGTAAGCATAAGAGATACTAACTTTTTCATGTTTATATCCTTTCTGTATGGTTGATAGTGACTCATTTTTGCGCGCGCGAATCATCATGTTGGTATTGTAAACGATTTGTGAAAAACAAACAAGAGAAAAATGAAAAATAAATGAAAATCGTATAAAGCTAACAAAAAACAGACAAGATTTTAGTACAAAGTAACGAAAATTAAAGGAATTTACAAGAGAAAAACTGTGAAAAATATATCAAATCACCGCATTGAAGCAGTGCTGCTGAGAACTGAAAGATTGAAAAACTGTATTTAAAATAATAAAATTAAATATATTGTATAATTCATACAGGTATGGTATGAATGAATAAAAATGAAGGTATTTTTTTGAAATTGAGTTTGAAAAAAGGTTCTGCTATAATGGAGAGTGGATCGGGAAAATCCGGACCGGGAGATTAGAAAAACAGGAGGAAAAGATCATGAAAGTACTTTTGGTAAATGGAAGCCCCAAGGCAAAGGGCTGTACTTATACGGCGCTTCAGGAAGCAGCAGCCGCTCTGGAAAAACAGGGCATCGAGACAGAGATTTTTCAGGTAGGCACCCAGCCCGTGGCAGGCTGCGTGGGCTGCGGCGTCTGTCGCAAAAACGGCGAATGCTTCCGCAATGATGTAGTCAATGAAAGCAGGAGAGGCAGACGGTTATATCTTCGGTTCTCCGATTCATTATGCTTCCGCTTCCGGAGCACTCACTTCCTTTATGGACCGGGCCTTCTATAGCGGTGGCAGCAAGATGGCCGGCAAACCCGCAGCGGCAGTGGTCAGCTGCAGAAGAGGCGGCGCAACTGCAGGCTTCGACCAGATCAACAAATATTTCACCATCAACAACATGCCCGTAGTCTCATCCCAGTACTGGAACATGGTACACGGCAACACCCCCGACGAGGTCAGACAGGACGAAGAAGGCCTCCAGACCATGCGTACCCTCGGCAACAACATGGCCTGGCTCATCAAATGCATCGAGGCCGGAAAGAAAGCCGGAATTACCTTCCCGGAGAGGGAGCCGGCGATTAAGACGAATTATATCCGCTAAAAAATAAAATATGCCCAGCGCTCCAAAACGAGCGGTGGGCATTTTTTTAGATCTGAATCCGCATTTTCACCTGGGTTCCGGGAAATTGCGGGACAGTGGTAATAGTCAGAGAAGAATTTTTTCCATAGTAGAGTTGGATCCTTTTGTAGAGGTTGGCCAGGCCGTAACTGGAGGAAACGGAGCCTACAGGATTCTTTTCTTTAAAGGAGAGGAGAATTTTCTGCATGGTTTCAGGTGGGATGCCGTTTCCGTTGTCTGAAACGATAACCTGATAATCAGTAGGGGTTCCTTTAATTTCAATATGGATTTCAACGTTTTTAGTTGTTGTTTCAACTGCGTATTTAACGGCATTTTCCACAAGCGGATGAATAAAGAGCTTAGGGATTTTTATTTCTTTCAGCATTTCGTTCACCTCGTAGTTCCAGGACAGTTTGTGACCGAAACGGAATTTTTCAATTTGTAGATATTGTTCAATAAAATGCAGCTCCTCATCCAGGGAGATCCAGTCTTTTCCCTTTAGAATATATTGAAACAGGCGGGCGAGAGAAAGGAGAACCTCAGCGTTTTTCAGGTCGCCATTTTGGATCATCACCCAGTATAAGGATTCCAGTGCGTTAATAATAAAGTGAGGATTAACCTGAGCTTGCAAGGCCTTGATTTCTGCCTGAGTACGGAGAAGTTCTTTTTCATAGACTTCTTCAATGAGCTGATTGTTAGCATCGACCATGGCATTATAGCTGGCGTTCAGATTATTGATATCGGTGTTACTGTATTTTTTGAGGTTAGGCTGTAGCCTGTCCTCTGTGTGGGCCATGACTTTTTCCATATCTTTCAGTGGAGATGAGATCATCCGGCAGATAAAAATGCAGGCAATGAAGAAGATCAGACCGCCCACAGAAAAAGAAAGAAGGAGCGTTTTTAAAAGCCAGGGAATATCCTTGGACTGGAGTGTCTGTGAAACATAAAACGTCAGATTCCAGCCTGTATAGGGAGAATGTGACTGGACAATTTTATAAGCTTCAGGATCCTGTGGCAGTTCACTGCCTGCCGTATCAGAAAGATTGGAATACTGGTAGATTTTCTGCTCGTTGGAATCAGAGAGAGTCAGTGCCATTCCATTCATATCTTTGAAGTCTTTCTCAAGAAAATCCAGAAAGTCATTTTTAGGTGTGAAAACCAGATAGCCACCAAAGGAAAAATCGTAATCAGGAAGAATGATTCTCTTGACGGCGCGGATGGTATGGGAAGAGTCGTCAGGATTGGAGAGCCATACGATTTTTCCATTCTGCTGATCTGCTAGAGCAATTTCAGCGGAGGAGAGTGTTTGATCTATGGAAGCACGAGTAAAGGGATAGATCATTTCGCGGGCGCTGAATAATTCAATATTATCGATGGCATCATTATAGGCTACAGTCTGCATAATCTGACGCCGGACAGCGGCCAGTTGAGTGGAGGTAATCTGGTTTTTGTAGGAATTGCTATAAAGAGCTTCCTGAACCAGCATGGCGTTACAAAACTGTTGCATATTGGAATCCAGTTCACGGAGCGTAGAGTTTAGGCGCTCCTGAGTCTGGGTAATCAGTGTGTCGATGGCAGATGCAGACTGTTCCGTGATATAGTCGGAAAGTTTTTGATATACATTAAAGGCAACTGCGGAGAAAATAAGTACCATAATAAGAATAGAAGAAATAGCAAATTGGGAAGAAGTACGCAGCAAAAATTCTTTTATCTTTTTCATAAATCTGCCCTCCTGATTTTTTGAATATGATAGCAAATTCCTGCATAAAAATCAAACTTTAAGAAGATTTCCAAAATATAGTGGAATTTTAAAGAAAGATTCTGTGGTTTCTTTTGATAAAAAGCGCATTATAATAGGCTTACCAACAAAAAAAGAACGGAGGTAAGTAATTATGAAAAAGAGAGGAATCGCAATACTTTGTACAGCAGCTATGCTGAGCGGCTGTCTGGCAGGATTTTCTACCGTTGCACTGGCAGATGAGCCGGTAGAAATCAGCTACTGGACTTCATCAGGAAGCGTGGAAGACCGGAAAAATAATGAGGAGATGATCCAGCGCTTTGAGGAAGCCAACCCGGATATCAAAGTAAAATATGATGGAATGGCAGAGGAAGCTTATAAGACCAAGATCAAAACGGTGATTGCGTCCAACAACCTTCCGGATGTATTTTCCTACTGGGTAGGAGAGCAGTTCCACACACTGATTAATTCAGGTAATGTGGCAGATCTGACAGATATGTATAATGAAGATACGGCATTTACTGATACGTTCGTGCCGGGAAGCCTGGACGCAGTTACATACGATGATAAGGTATATGGTATTCCGACTTCGATTACCTGCATGGCCGTCTGGTACAATCAGCGGATTTTTGAGGAAAACAATGTAGAAGTTCCGGAAACCTATGATGAGTTAAAAGAAGTGATTCACACCCTTTCTGAAAATGGAGTAACACCGATTGCTGTCGGCGGAAAAGATCGTTGGCCGTTCCTGGGATGGTTTTCTTATCTGGCACAGAGAACCGGTGGTGTAGACCTTTATCAGGAAGTCTGCTACGGAGACAAGAACTTTACAGAAGCGCCTTTTGTACAGGCAGGAGAAGAACTTCGATCTCTGGCACAGGAAGGATTTATTAACGGAAATCTTTCCATGGATGCGACTACAGCTGAGGCTGTTTTTGCAGCAGGAAAAGCCGCTATGATGATTACGGGTTCCTGGTCTATTCCGACCTTCACAGCAGATGAATCAAGAGCAAAAGATTTCTCTTATTTCCCGTTCCCGAAGGTAACAGGAGGAGCTGAAGATGAGAGTGGTTATCTGTATGGTGGTGTAGCAAACACTCTGGCAATCAGCAATTCCAGTGAGCACAGAGAAGCTGCTGAGAGATTTGTAAAATTCATGATGAGCAACGAAGAGCAGACCATCAGCTGTGAGCGTACAGGCACTTTCTCAACCGTTGCGACATCCTGTAAAGAAGAAAATATGGATCCGCTGGCTTATCAGTTCAGCCAATATGTATCAGACGGTGTGCAGGGCTTTATCGCTTATACGGACCAGGCGCTTCAGCCGGATCAGTCCGAACAGCTCTTATCTGCACTGACAGCTATCGTTGCAGATCCGGATACCGATGTAACAACGGAACTGGCAAAGATCAAATAATACAATGAAAAAGGATCAGAGGGCGGTCATGAAAATGGCCGCTTCTGATTATAAGAATCTTTTGAGGGGTGTGTTTATATGAGAAAAGTGAGTCCGGCGATCCGATGCCTTTTTGTTCTTCCGGCAGTCCTGTGGTTTTGTGCAGCAATCATTGTTCCGGTAGGAATGGCGGTGAAAGACAGTTTTTACAGTTGGGATGGAATCACAGCTAAAGTATTTATTGGGCTTGATAATTACAAAGAGCTTTTACATGATGAAATTGTGTGGAAATCTTTGAAACATTCACTGGAAATGGCATTCTGGTGTGTTTTGTTCCAGCTTCCTATTGGAATGTTTTTTGCAGTTATTTTGTACAATCGAAAATTAAAAGGAAGAAATTTTTTCAGAACGGCTTTCTTCCTTCCTGTTATATTATCTTCTTCCCTCATTGGTATTTTGTGGGGGCAGATCTTTGATCCAAACTTTGGTCTTCTGAATGGTATTCTGAATTTTGTTGGAAGCAGTGCACAGCCCTTATGGCTCGGTGATCCGAAATCTTCTCTGGGCTGTGTCATCGCAGTTGTAATCTGGCAGTTTATCGGTAACTATATTTTAATCTATTATACGGCGCTTCATAATGTCTCAGAGGATATCATGGAGTCTGCAATGCTGGACGGAGCAAAAAGCTTTCAGCTTTTCACAAAGATTCAGCTGCCTTTGATCTGGCCTGTCATCCGTCTGACACTGATTCTGGCAACGGTAAACTCTCTGAAGTATTTTGATCTGGTCTACATCATGACCGGTGGCGGTCCGAACTCATCCAGTGAAGTGCTGGCAACCTATGTGCTGCGAACAGCATTTAATTCCATGCGTTACGGTTATGGAAACGCAGTTGCGGTCGTATTGCTTTTCCTTGGTGTATTTTTCATTTCCCTGTATAACATTATACTGAAAAATAAGGAAGACTGATGGGGGTATCGAGATGAACAAAAAGATAAAAATGGCCTGCATTTATGTAATTCTTGCCCTGCAGGCAGTTATTACGATTTATCCATTGATCTGGATGATTTTATCTTCATTGAAAGATAATGTTTCCTTCTTTGTGGATCCATGGTCCTTACCGAAAGAGCCGAGGTTTTATAACTATGTGACGGCCTGGCAGGAAGGCATTCAGGGTTATATGCTGAACAGTGTTTTTATTACAGTTTTAACGATTGTTATTGTAATCCTGATAAGTTGTGCGTTTTCTTTTATGGTAGCTCGTTTCCCGTTTAAAGGGGGAAATCTTCTGGTAAGTCTTTTTTTTGCGGGAATGATGATTCCGGTACACTGTACCCTGATTCCGCTCTATTCCATTATGAATCGCCTGGGCTGGGTGGATCATCTGATAGCTCTATTGTTTCCCTATGTGGCTTCCTCTATTCCGATGGCTGTTTTCCTGACTTATGGCCATTATCAGCAGCTTCCGAAAGAACTGGAGGAAGCGGCAACGATAGATGGCTGTAGTATTATTCAAATGTTTGTACGAATTTTTCTGCCTCTGGCAAAACCCGTTATTTCCACAAGTACGATCCTGACAGCGATTGGTATCTGGAATGAATTTATTTTTGCAAATATTCTGATCACTAATCCAGATTATAAAACATTGCCCGTGGGATTATTATCTCTGAAAGGAACATATAACACAAACTATGCTGCTATGAGTGCGGCACTTGTCCTTTCTGCTCTTCCAATCATTGCTATCTATATTGCTATGTCTGGAAGAATACAGGCAGGTATGGTGACTGGTGCAGTAAAAAGCTAAAGGGGGAGAATTATATGGGAACAATAAAAAATCCAATTTTACCCGGATTTCATCCGGACCCGTCTATTATCCGTGTGGGGGATGATTATTATCTAGCAACGTCCACTTTTGAATGGTTTCCTGGGGTATGCATTTATCATTCAAAAGATCTTCAGAACTGGGAGCTGATCAACCGGGCGCTGACGAAGGTTTCGCAGCTGGATATGAAAGGAAATGATGCCTCGGGAGGTGTCTTTGCTCCCTGCCTTTCTTACGATGGAAAAATGTTTTATCTGATCTATACCAATGTGCGAACCCACTGGTACGAGTTTATGGATTGTCATAATTATCTCGTGACAACGCCGGATATTTATGGAGAATGGTCAGAGCCGGTTTACCTTCACAGCGCAGGTTTTGATCCATCCATGTTTCATGATGACGATGGAAGAAAATGGGTGTCAAGTATTATGCGGCATTATCGAGACGGCCGTATTCAGCGTATTATGCTGCAGGAGTATGATCCGGGGAAAAAATGTCTGACAGGAGAAATGAAAGAAATATGGGGTGGCAGTGGAATTTCTGTACCGGAAGGACCTCATATTTATAAGAAGGACGGATATTATTATCTTCTGACAGCGGAAGGCGGAACAGAGTATGGCCATGCAGAAACCGTGGCAAGAGCCAGAAACGTGGATGGACCTTATGAGGGGGCACCGGATAATCCTCTTTTGACAGCAAGAAATCGCCTAGATCTTCCGTTGCAGAAAGCGGGCCATGCAGATCTTGTCTCCACAGAAAATGGTGAGTGGTATCTGGTTCATCTGACTGGTCGCCCCTTGCCACCTTACCGGCGTTGTATTTTGGGAAGAGAGACAGCAATTCAGAAGGTAACATGGAAAAACGATTGGCCTTATGTGGTTAATGGACCGGAGCCGAGCGAGGAGATAGAGGTTTCCTGGGAGGTAGAGCACCGGAAGCCGGAAAAAAAAGAGTATGTATTTACACAGGAAATGGTTCTTCCTGAGTTTCATTCTCTGCGGATTCCATTGAAGGAAGCGGCCTCTCTTACTGCAAGACCCGGCTGGCTTCGTCTCGTCGGAAAGGATTCGCCTAATTCCCGGTTTGAGCAGACTCTTCTTATGAGAAGACAGGAAGATTTTTGCTTTTCTTTTGAGACAGCTATGGAATTTTCACCGATCTCAGAGCGACAGATGGCAGGAATTCTGTATTTTTATGATGAATGTGATTTCTATTACCTGAGAATCACTACCGATACAGAGGGAAAAAGGATCATTGACTGCATGATAATGGATCATGGAAAAGCCAGTTATCAGGGGACACAGAGACTTTCCGGGAATGGGCTTGTCTATTTGAAAGTGCGGGTGAAAAATACAGAGGGAAGTTTTTCATTTTCTTATGATCGAAAAGTCTGGTATAATGTAGGCGGCGTCTGGGATGCGTCAAAAATATCCGATGAATATCCGGAAGAAGGGGCTTATACGGGCGCTATGGTGGGAATTGGCTGCCATGATATGCTGTATCGGTCAGCGAAGGCTGATTTTGCTTTTATGGAGTATTGTCCGGAGGAAGTATGAGTAAAGAATATTCTTTATTACTGGTGGAAGATGAAAAAAATATTCTGTATGGAATGAAAAATGTACTTGCCTGTACTTTGAACAGACTGTCGGAGGTATTGACAGCGGAAAATGGAAAAGAGGCGCTGGATGTCATCGAAATGGCTCATCCGGATATGATCATTACGGATCTCAGGATGCCGGAAATGGATGGGATTGCGCTGGTAAAAGAAATCCGTGCCCGTCAGTATACGATGCCAATCATTGTTCTGACGGCCATCGCCGATTTTCAGGCAATAAAGTCCCTGATTCCATATGGTATTCAAAATTATATTTTAAAGCCATTCAGTGTAGAGGATATTTTGAAAGAAACTCAGGCAGCGGTTCAGAAGCTGGATGAAGCAGAAAAAGTGGAGCAGGTAAAGAAGCTGATGACGGAGCATCCGGAACTGCTGGATCAACAGGAGTATCACGGGAAAAGTGAGCTGGTATTTCAGGCACAGACTTACATAAAGGAACATTTGAAAGAAGGAACAACCCTGGCTTCCCTAGCGGAATATCTACATGTAAGCAAATCCTATCTTTCTACGCTTTTTAAGCAGGAAGCAGGGATGACTGTGATGGAATATATTACCTGCGCGAGGATGAAGGAAGCAAAACGTCTGCTGCTTCATACGGATATGCGTGTCTGCGAAATTTATGAGGAGATCGGATATCAGAGTGATAAATATTTTATCGCGGTGTTTAAAAGTATCGAAGGGATTACTCCTCTGGCTTTCCGAAAAAAATATCAGATGAACAGGATGGATTGACGGAACTCCCCTCGAAGTGCTATACTAAATACATAAGAACAAGAGCGATTGCGGATAATGATTGGAAAGATCAGTATTTGTAGTCGCTCTTTCTTCTTAATAAATAGAAGAAACCTCTTTTCGTAGGAGCAGGCTTTGGGAGGATGTAAAAGATGCAGAACGAAAAATGGAAGAAGATAGCGGTCGATATCCTGGCGGAGGTGCTGGGGAGCATGCTGATCGCGCTGGGACTTTATAACTTTGCGCTGGAGGCGAAGTTTCCGATGTCGGGCTTTTCGGGGCTGGCTATGATCATTTACCGGCTTTTCGGGCTGCCGATCGGTGTGACGACGATCCTTTTGAATATACCGGTGACGATTCTCTGTTTCCGGGTGCTGGGAAAAAGCTTTTTCTTAAGATCGCTCCGGTGTATGGTGATCTCTTCCGTCTGCGTGGATGTCATCGCGCCGCTTCTTCCGGTCTATCAGGGGGACCGTATGCTCTCGGCGCTCTGCACGGGCGTGCTTTCGGGAATCGGTTATGCGCTGATTTATATGAGAAATTCCTCCACGGGAGGCGCTGATTTCATCAGCATGTCCTTAAAAGCGGTGAAGCCTCATCTTTCCCTGGGAAAAATTATTTTTGCCATGGATTTTCTTGTGGTGCTCTTAGGCGGCGTGATTTTCCAGGATGTGGATGGAATGATCTACGGTCTGATCATCAATTCGCTCCTGTCACTGGTGGTGGATAAGACAATGTACGGCATCAATTCCGGTAAGCTTGCTCTCATTGTCACGGAGCAGGGAAAGGCAGTCACGGAGATCATCGACGAGCGGACCGGCCGTGGCACGACGATTCTTCATGCCAGCGGCGGCTACCGGCAGGAGGATAAGCAGGTGGTTATGTGCGCCTGCAACAATAAGGAGATGTATCTGGTCGAGCAGGCGGTGAAGGAGATCGACGACAAGTCCTTCATGATTATTCTGGAATCCAACGAGGTGCTGGGTGAGGGCTTTCATGTGACCCGCGTGGCCCAGGTGGAGGAAGCAAATAATCGATAGTTGTAATCAGATTGTAAAAGTTCTTGCATAAGAAAAAAATAAGGGGTTTTGAGGTTGCGGCGGGCGGCAGGAAGATGATATAATCGGAACCGGGTGAGGCATCCTGTCCAGCGGCTATGCATCTTGGCAGGCAAGCTTGCCAGAATGCATAGCCGCTGGACAGGACTTTTGCGCGGAAGAATTATTCAGGGCCATCTCGATTTGGCTCTGAATAATTCAAAAAATTTAAAAAATTTCAAAAAAAGTGTTGACAAGAACTGGGTAGTGAGAT
>OLPQ01000765.1_pt1 | contig 25821 bp, 28 predicted proteins | sample 1672451 | NCBI WGS metagenome assembly OLPQ01 (sample SAMEA3136687, study PRJEB25190) | human gut metagenome | biome: human gut; feature: human-associated habitat; material: faeces | place: Austria | collected 2013
GGAAAGGGCTATTCTCCCCCTTCGGGGGGAGAATAGCTTTTTGTCTACAGTCTAAGGCGCTCTGCGCCGCGTTATCTTTCCCCGTTATGGTAAAAAAAGCCCACGAAAAACCGTGAGCCTGCTTGCAAAAGAAAGGTGGTGATATAACAAATAGACCTTGCGGCTTAGGTTCGGTAGGCTTTCCCCGCGCGTTACTTCCTGTCGCCATAGAAGCGGTTTCCCTTGAAAGCGCGCGCCGCGTCGTTTCCGTGCGCGGGACCGAATTACCACTGAGACCACACTGTAATCTCTGTTATATCCTGTTCGACAGTCTAGGAGCTTTCCTCGGCAGCCTCGGTTCTTTCCTAGCCTCTTTTGCAGTCGTGGTTTCACACAGCGATCGCGGCGGCTTCCGTGAGCCTTTGGTCACCGTGCGTTGTTCCGTGATCCACCACAGCCGCTCAAGGCAGGCTACACTGCAGGCAGCTTTTGTACCACCATGCAGGTTTTCATGACGCAAAGCCGTCATGCCTCCACGAAAAATGGGTCGAACTCCGCCATGCCATTGACGGCCGCCCATAGTTCTTACTCCCAGCGCCAACCCCCGACTGGGCGTCAGCAGCCAGCGCCAGAAACTTCATCGATATGCCCTTTAACGGATTTTTAGCCCCGTCTTCAGAGAGAACTTTGCTGACTAGAATACTGCACCACCTGCGTCTGATTATAGCACGGTTTTTCCCTTTTTTCAATCGTCTTTCTGTCGTTTCACGATGTGGGTCAGCGTCTTTAGGCCATCAAAACGCCGACAAGGATGCCCAGCAGCGCGCCGGCCAGCACCTGAATGGGCGTGTGGCCGACCAGCTCCTTGAGATGCTCATCGTCAAAATTGAAGCCCTTGCCCGACAGACCCTCGACGATGTGGTTGATGACCGCGGCATTTCTGCCCGTCGAGCGGCGCACGCCCGCCGCGTCATACATCGTCACGCCCGCAAAGCAGAACGCGAGCGCGAAGACCGCCGAGGAAAAACCCTCGTGAAGGCCGACCACCATCAGCATCGCGCAGGCCATCGACGAATGCGAGGACGGCATTCCGCCGGAACCGAACACGCGCGTGTAGTCAAACCGCCTGCTGATGGCCAGCGTCAGCAGCACCTTGATTCCCTGCGCGATGGCCCACGCCAGCGCCGCCGCCTGAATGACGCGGTTATTGATAATCTCCAGTAAAATAGCCCCCACGGTTGCTCCCCCTGTTTCTTACTTCTTTCTCTTGGCCAGCGCCTCGGCAAACGCGCGCAGGAACCACGCCGAATCGCCGAAAACCGAAAGCGCCTCTTCCGCCCGCGTCCACAGCTCGCGGGATTTTTTCTGCGCGGCCTCGACGCCGACCAGCGAAGGCCAGGTCATCTTGCCGCGCTGCGCGTCCATGCCGGTCTGTTTGCCCAAATCCTTCGCGTCGCCGAGCACGTCCAGCAAATCGTCGTCGATTTGGAACGCCAGCCCGACGCAGAGACCGAACGTCTCCAACGCGGAAATCGCCTTTTCATCCGCGCCCGCGATATAGGCCGCAGCCAGCAGCGGCGCCGTCAGCAGGTCGGCTGTCTTGTGCGTGTGAATGTATTGCAGCGTCGCCTCGTTCGGCTCGTGATGCTCGCTGAGCAGATCAATGCTCTGCCCGGCCACCATGCCGCTCACGCCCGCGCGCCGCGCGATCTCCTGCGCCGCGCGGATATGCCCCGGCGTGTTTTCTCCCCACGCCAGCGCATTGTTTAGTATACACTCATACGCATAATTAAGCAATCCGTCTCCGGCCAAAATCGCAAAGCCTTCGCCAAAAACTTTGTGGTTTGTCAGCCTTCCGCGGCGGTAATCGTCGTTATCCATTCCCGGCAGATCGTCGTGAATCAGTGAATACGTGTGAATCATTTCCAACGCGGCGGCCGGCACGCGCGCCTGACGGATATCGCCGCCCAGCATTTCGCACGTCGCCAGCAACAGCACCGGGCGAATCCGCTTGCCCCCCGCCAGCAGGCTGTAGCGCATCGCCTCGCACAGGCGCTTGGGGATGCGCATTTCGTTCGGACATTCTTCGTTCGGGCATTCTTCCTCGGTCTGCGGCAGAACCTGCTCGATCGTCTCCTCCACCATCGCGACATAGCGCTGATATTGCTCACGATAATCCATTGCTTTTCTCCTCCAGCGGCGTGATCTCCGCCGTCTCCGGGTCGATCTGTTCAATGCGCCTGCTGCAATCCGCAAGCTGCTGCTTCAGCTGCGCGGCAAGCGCCACGCCCTTTTCGTATGTCTTTATCGTTTCGTCAAGCGTCATGTCGCCCTCCGCCAGCCGCTCGGTCAGCGCTTCCAGCTCGCTCATGCCCGCTTCAAACGTCTGCTTTCTGGCCATGCTCTTCCTCCTCGCTCCATACCCTCGCGCGAATCACGCCGTCCGCAAAGCGGATCGAAACCTCGTCGCCCGTCCGCAAAAGCGCGGCCTTCGCCACCGCGCCGCCCTCTTTCTGAACGATGGCGTATCCCCTTTTCAGCGCGGCATACGGGCTGAGCAGCTCCAGCGCGGCCTGCCGCGCGTCCAGCGCGCCCTGTCGTTTCTGCATCTGCTCCCGCATCGCGCGCAGGAGCGTCTGCGTTTGCGCCTCCAGCCGTTCCGCCTGCCGCGCGACTCGAAGATCCGGGCGGTTGGCGTTCAGCTTCGTCTGCGCGAGAATCAGCGCGTTTCGCCTCGCCTCGACGCATGCTTCTGCGCTTTTCTTCAGGCTTTCGCGCATCGCCTCCACCGAGGCCGCCACGTCGTCCCAAATCGGCGTCACACATTCCGCCGCCGCGGAGGGCGTCGGTACGCGCAAATCGGCCGCCAAGTCGCAAAGCGTCACGTCGGTTTCATGCCCGACTGCGGAGACGACCGGCTTTTTGCACATCGCCACCGCGCGAACGACGCTTTCCTCGTTGAACGTCCACAAATCCTCCATCGAGCCGCCGCCCCGCGCCACGATGATGACGCTGACGTGCTCCAGCCGTTCGAGCATCCGAATCCCCGCCGCGACTTCCTCATCCGCGCCGACACCCTGCACACGCACCGGGCAGAGCAGGATGCGCGCGTTCGGGTTGCGCCGCAGCGACACATTCAGGATGTCGTGAATCACCGCGCCCGTCGGCGAGGAAACCACGCCGACAGTATCCGGGTAGCGCGGCAGGGCGCGCTTTCTTTCCGGCGCAAACAGCCCCTCGCGCCCCAGCTTCTCCTTGAGCATTTGCAGCCGCTCGTAGAGCACGCCCACGCCCTGCGCATGCAGCCGCTTCACGACGAATTGATATTGCCCGCCCCGCGCGTACAGCGCCACGCTTCCGCTCGCCGTCGCGCGCATGCCTTCAAACGGCATGGCCTGCAAATTTTCCGCCTCGTCGGCGTACATCACGCAGGAAATCGCGGCGTTTTCGTCCTTCATCGTGAAAAACAGCGCGCCGGACTGGTGAAATTTCAAATTGCTGATTTCGCCCTTCAGCTCAATGGCGCGCAGCATCGGATCCATTTGAAACATTCTGCGCACATATTCGTTGAGCTGAGAGACCGTCAGTTCGAGCTTAGCGGCCATGGCGTTCCGCCGCGTCGAGCGTGTTGGAAAGCAGCATCGCGATCGTCATCTGGCCGACGCCGCCGGGCACCGGCGTGAGGTAGGCCGCTTTCTGCGCCGCCTCCTCCGCGTTCACGTCGCCCACCAGCGTCCCGTCCACGCGGTTAATGCCCACGTCGATCACCGTCGCGCCGGGCTTTATCATGTCGCCGGTCACGAAATTCGCCCTGCCGACCGCCGCGACGAGGATATCGGCCTGCCGCGTTATATCCGCCAGATTCTCCGTCTTGGAGTGGCAGACGGTCACCGTCGCATCCGCTGCCAGCAGCAGCATGGCCATCGGCTTGCCCACGATGTTGCTCCGCCCGATCACCACCGCATGCCTGCCGCGTGTCGGAATGTTGTAAGCCTCCAGCAGCTTCATCACGCCCAGCGGCGTGCAGGGCACGAAACCGGGCTGGCCGCTCATCAGTTTGCCCGCATTCATCGCGTGAAAACCGTCCACGTCCTTTTCGGGATCAATCAGCGCCAGCACGCGCGCCTCATCCAGCCCCTTCGGCAGCGGAAGCTGCACCAGAATCCCGTGTACGCTTTGATCCGCGTTGAGCGCGGCAACCGCGCTTTCCAGCTCCTCCTGCGTGCAGCTCTCCGGCAGGCGCAGGATAGTCGAGCGAATCCCCGCGCGCAGGCATGCGTTTTCCTTGTTGCGCACATAAACCTGGCTGGCCGGGTTGTCGCCCGCCACGATCACCGCGAGGTGCGGCGTCACGCCTTTTTCTGTCAGCGCCTGCGCGCGCTGTGCGGCGTTTTCCTTCCATTTTTTTGCGACCTCCCGGCCGTCAATCCATGTCAGGGACATCAAAATCCCTCCTCTGTCGACTCAGCGAAATTCAGGGATTCCTTCTTCTCTCATCGTCCATATCATCCGTGCAGACGGCGCTCCGCCCGATAGGCTTCCGCGCCCAGCAGCGCGACGCCCACCGCGTTGTCGCCGGAAAGCTCCGGCCTCGCGAAGCAGAGCCTGCAGCCCAGCCGCGTCTTTTTCGCACGTTCCAGCAGCATGCCCCTCAGCAGCGTCGAGGATGCGACGCCACCCGCAAGCAGCGCCTGCCGCGCTCCCGTCTGCTCGCCCGCAGCGGCGATCATCCGGAGAATGCTTCTGCAAAGGAAATCGAACACCTCGGCGGCGATCTGCGCTTTGGGCATGTCGCCGCCTTCGATCCAGCGCATTACCTTATTTTCCGCGCCCGCCATGTTGCAGCTCACGCCCTTGATGGATACGCCGATCAAGCCCTGCGCCTTTCCCTCCATCGCCAGTTTTTCAAGCGACGGCCCGGCCGGGAACGGCATGTGCAGCCTCACGCCGGTTCGATCGACAAGCTGCCCGGCGTGCAAATCCAGACTGCCGCCCAACAGCGTCAGCTTTCCTTCTTCGCTGAGCAGGATTTCCGTCGTGCCGCCGGAGAGATGCAGCGCCAGAAACGGTTTCGTCTCGTCGATACCGGCGTCCACCATGGCCGCCCGCACATGGCCTTCCTGATGGCTGGCAGGATAAAAAGGCACGCGCAGTAATGAAGCTGCTGCGCGTGCCTGACTTTCACCCGCGCGAAACACGGGCATATACGAATCCTCTGCCGGACGCGGACGGGTGCTTGCGCACACGGCGCAAATCTCAGCGTCCGATACGTCGGCCATCACATTTTGAACCATCTGCGGCAAATTTTTGACATGCTGAAACAGACCCTGCGACTGCATGAGCCCGCGCGCGCCATCCTCCACCGTGAGCAGCCGTCTGGACGAAGAGAGAATCTCGCCCTCCGGCGTCACCAGCGCGCAGGACGTCGTGTAGCAGCTTGTATCAATGCCCAGAACAGCTCTCATGCCTGCGCCGCCAGCTTTCTGCTGATGGTACCCAGCACACCGTTGACGAACGGGCAGGATTCCTCCCCGGAGTATTTGCGCGTCAGTTCAACCGCCTCGTTGATCGCCACCGCCGCCGGCAGGCCGCTGTACTGCATTTCGTACACGGCAAGGCGCATAATCGCCAAATCCACGCGGGACAGGCGCGCGAGCGTCCAGCCGCGCAGGCAGGCCGCGATTTCGCCGTCGAGCTGCTCGGCATGCTCCTTCACACCGGAAACCACGGTGTCGATATAGGTGCTGTCCTTCTCGCCCGGTTTGTAATCAATCAGATCAACGAGGGTCTCCGCCGTCGCTTCTCCGCCAAAGAGTTGTTCAAATACGAGCTGCATCGCAGCTTCACGCGCTATAGGACGTGCCATTCTTCATTTGCTCCGATCCGTTTTATTGATTGAATATGCGCCGCTTCTCAGTAGCGGCCGTTCTCATCGCGATGGAAAAACAGATAAATGTTCTCCACGAATTTCTTTTTATCCTTTACGCCGCCGATAATCGCGCCGATCAGGCAGAAAAGCGCAATCAGCAGCGCCGGCCCAACGCCGACCGTCAGGCAGAGCACCGCAAAAATCAGGCCGAGCGCTGCCCCGAAGAGCGTACAGGGAACCGTACCCGGCGTGAGCATCTGGCTCATAAACGTTTTCAAATCCATCATGCCTGTTCACCCTGCTCCTGCTCCGCCGTCTGCTGTTTGTCTTCCTGCGCCGCTTCTTCCGCCGTATCGTCGGCCTTCGTTTCGGGGTCATCGGCCTCAGGCTCCACGCCGCATTCGGCTTCCGCGTCCTGCTGTTCTTCCGTCTGGGGTTCCGGCTCGTCCTGCTTCTCCGGCTTGCCAACGGGCAGTGGATCGGCATCCAGACCGAGCAGCGCCGTCGGAATGGCATACGGAGAGGCCTCCGTCTTTTCATCCGCCGGAATGGTGCTGTCCACAAAGACGCGCACCTCCTGCACCATCACGCCGGAGCAGGCTTCCAAATACTTCTTGATCTGCTTTTGCAACGCGGAAATCGCCAGCGGCATGCTGATATCCGATTGCAGCGAAATGTGCACATCCACGCGGATACTCTCCTCGTCGCTGTAGAGCGACGACGTGACGACCTTCAATTCCGCATGCTGGTTGAGGCACTTGTTCACCAGCGTCTCCAGCGCCTTGAGCGAAATGCGAACCATGCCGTTTTCGTTGCGCTGAATCGCGTAGTTGCTCGAGCGCTTCTTTCGGGACGGCAGAATCATCGCGAACAGCAGCAGGAACAGCAGCACGAAGAGCGCCGCAATACCGACCATCGCCGCCTTGACGACAAATTTGCTCATATCCACGGCCGCGATCCAGCCCGTAATCATATCAAAGGAGATTTTCCCGACAAGCAGCGCGACCACACCGGCGGCGCAGCCCAGCGCGACCAGCGCGCACAGCAGAATCAAAATCCGATCCCATACAGGATGTTTCAAACTGTGTTTCCTCCTTTATGCCTCTCGTAACGCACTCGCCTTACGCCTGCTCGGAGGATTCTTCCTCCTGCCCGGCGTCTTCCTCGGTCGGCTCGTCCGCCGCCTCGGCTTCCGGTTCGTCCGTCGGCTCGTCCTCGGCGCGCTCCTGCTCCTGCGCCTGCGTCTCCTGCGCCGCCTTGCCTTCTTCCAGCGCATGCTGTTCTTCTTCCGCTTCGAGGCTCAGCGCGATCTTCTGGCTCTGCTGGAGTTCTTCGTTTTCCTTTTCAAAGCTCACGCCGACCACATGCAGATCCACCTTTTCCACGTGCAAACCCGTCATGGATTCAATGGACTTGCGCACGTTCTCCTGCGCGCTGCGGCCAACCTTCTGGATGGGCATGCCGTAGTCTACCGTCACGCTGACGTCAACGCTGACGTCCTCGCCGTTCATATCCACGCGCACGCCGCGCGGCAGCTTGCCCTTGCCCAGCAGGCCGCTGTTGCCCGCAATGGCGGAGATGCCGTCCACTTCCGTGGTGGCCACGCTCACGATGGTAGAAATGACTTCATTGGCGTATGTGATCTGACCGTTATCCTGCTCGCGGTCGATATCGACGTTCTGATTTTCGTTCATTTCAAAAACACCTCCCTATGGATATTCACTAGTATAGCAGATTTTCCGTCCGTGCACAATTCCAATTCGCTTATTTTTTGATCAGAATGATTTTTAGTTGCGCCGTTTCCGACCCGGATGACCCGCCGACGGCGTTTAAGAGCCGATTTCTGGCGTTTTCGTCCATGCCGAATGTCTGCGGCACCAGCAGCGTCACGCCCTGCGCGCCGCAAACGGCCAGCGCGCCCTCCGCGCCCATTCCCTCAAGAACGGCTGTCATCTGCGCCTCACGCTCCATCCGCTCCGCGATCTGCGTCTTCTGCGCCAGCGCGGCTTCCTTCGCCGCCGAATCGCCTCCCGCGTCGGCAATCACCCCGTCAAGCAGCGCCAGCTCCTCCTCCCGCTGTCGGTTGAGCCGCGCCCGAACCTCCGCAATCGAGCCGCCGCCGATGGCGTCGCCCTCCAACTCCGTCCGGATCACGGGGAGACTGACGGCCGATGGCACGTTTTTCGTCCGAGCCGACCCCGCATAGCCGCAAACGCCCAGCAGCGCCAGCAGCATCACGCTGCAAAACACGCGGAGCGCGCCGACCGGATGGCGATAGATCGTCTTCCTGATGCTCTTTTCCGCTTTTTTCGTCATTTATTTTCCTCCCGTCACGACGCTCACCGCCGAATTGGGCAAGCCCAGCAGCGCACAAAGCGCCTGTTCAAGCTGCATCCGCACCAGCGGATCGTCCGCGCCCTGCGCCACGGCCATCGCGCCGCACGGCACTTCTCCGCCCGTTTCGCCTTTCATCAGCCCCGTCCCGCCCGTCTGCGCTTTTCGGGTCATAATCGTCACCTCCACGCGCCCCGCTCCCTCCATGCGGGATAAAACCGCCGACGCCTGTTTTTCAAGCCTGTCCGCCCCGTCCGCTTCTTCCCGAAGGGCGCAGTAGCCGATCATCGAAAACGCAAGGAGCAGCAGCAGAAGCACCTGCGGCGTGAGCGCCGCCTTGATTCTCCTGAACCAATCCGCCACGCCGCGCCCTCCCTTCTATTTCACTGATTTTCCCCATCTTCATCCTGTCTTTGTTTTTTCTGTCGTTCGCCTATTTCATCATGCACGCCAGAATGGCCTCCACGCTCGCCGCCTGCGACAGCGCCTCCCATAGGTCGCGCGCGCCGTCCAGCGTCAGGTGCAGCATCAGCAGCCCGCCGATCATCCGCATGCTCCCTTTCGCGTCGTTTTCGCCCAGCGCCATTTGAATCATCGCCGTCAGCGCGCAGAGCGTACACAGCCGCGCCATCAGGGTCATCATCCGCCCCGCCTCCCGTCATCGCAGCAGCACCGTCAGGTTGCCCACCAGCAGCACCTGCACAATCAGCAGGAAATACATCGTTCCCACGCACAGCATGGTGATGAAAAACAGCACGACCGTCCTTGAAAAATCCCCGATGGCGCAGACGATATCGCCGTCCGCAATCGGTTCAAGCAGCGCCGCGCTCAGCCGCAGCATGAAAACCACCGCCAGTGTGCGCAGAAGCGGGCCGACCAGCGCGCCGACCAGCACGAGCACCGCCGCCACGCCCAGCGCGTTTTTGACGATCAGCGTACAGCCCACCAGCGTGTCCATCGTGTCGGAAAACATGCCGCCGACGACCGGCACAAAGTTATCCACCGCATATTTGGCCGCGCGAATCGCCACGCCGTCGATGCTCGCGCTCGTCACCCCTTGAAGCGACATCGCCCCGAGGAACACCGTGAAGCTCACCCCGAGCAGCCAGCAGACCGCGCCGCGCAGGAGCTGCGCCATTCGGGTCAGGTGCGCCCGGTCGGACAGGTGGTTCACCGCCGTCACCGCGCAGGTGCACATCACCAGCCGCAGGATGACCTCCCGCGCGAGAAAAACCATGCTGCCCGAAGCCGCCGCAACCATCGGATGCAGAAACGCGGAGGACGCGCTGCCTCCCAGCGCCGTCAGCAGGGTCAGCAGCATCGGCAGAAGCCGTTCCATGTGGCGCGTCATGGTCACGATGGTCTGCCGCGTGTGGGAAAGCTCGCCGAGCGTCGTCACGATCACCGGCGTCAGCACCAGCACGAAGCAGGCGCTCCTGCTCATGGCCGAAAGCGAATCCGACTGCGGCGAAAGCGTATGCATCAGCAGGCTGGCCAGCACCACCGGCAGCATGACGGAAAGCATCATCTGAATCAGCGCGCCAACCTCCCGCATGAATATACCGAGTGCCGCCGTCAGTACATCGTCCGCCGAAAAGCCTTCCCCGCCCGCGAGCGCTTGCACCGTCTGCTCAAGGGTTCGGCGCTCCGGCCAGCCGGGCACGTCCAGCGTCACATCCTCGACCGCCGCAAAATCCATACCGTCGATCACGCTTTCAATCCCCTGCGCGACCCGCTCCTCCGTTTTCTCCGCCGCGGCAGCCGCCGGAAGCAGCAGCGCAAGCAGAAAAAGCGCCGCAAGCCGTCTCATTGCAGCGCGCCGACCGCCATCTGCGTCAGCTTCAGAAAAATCGGGAGCGCCACGCCGAGCAGCATCAGCCGCCCGCAAAGCTCCGCGCGGCAGGCGATTGACGGCGCGTCCATGTCCCGGCAGACCTGCGCGGCGAACTGCGTCATCAGCACGATGCCCATCGCCTTGAGCATGGTCTGACCGTATACCGCCTCTAGCGACAGCTCGGATAGAAAATCTCGAATCTGCGCCGCGTATTCGCCCACGGCGGGCAGCAGCATCAGCAGCGTCATCGCGCCGAACGCCACACAAAGCAGCGCCGCCATGCCCGGATTCATCTGCCGCAGGAGCATCGTCATCACCGCCGCAAGCAGGCAAAAACCGATCAGCCGAACCATAAAGTGCCTCCCTTAATACAAGCCGAAAATGCTTTTGACGTTGTTGAGGAGCTGCGCCACCAAGTCAACGACCAGAAACATCACCACAACCAGCCCCGCCACGGAGGCCAGCACGGCGATATCCTCCCGCCCCGCCTTTTGCAGCACCTGATTCACCGCAAAAATCAGGATCCCGACGCCCGCGATTTGAAACAGCAGATCAATGTTCATGGCGCACCCTCCTAGATCAGCATCAGAAACGCCGCCGCGCCGCCCGTCACGCCCAGCGTTCGGATCATCTGCGCGCGTCTGGCCGCGTCCCGGCGCAGGCTCTCCTCCCGCTGATATAGGCGCCCGTCCGCCTCGGAAAGAATCCGAAGCTGTTCCTCCAGCCCCGTCCGCCCAAGCTCGCCGAGCACCTGTTCAAACGCCTCCCTGTCCGCTTCGGCCAGCACGCCGTAGCTCGGCGTTCTGCCCGCCTCGCGCACGAAAAGCTCGACGAGCTGCGGGTTGGCGCTGTTTTCCATTCGCTCTCCGCACAGGTGCAGCAGCCTCGTCAGCTCCCTTTGCTCGCGCGTCGCGCGCAAATCCATCCGCGCGAGCAGCGCGGCCAGCGGAAGCCGCTCATAGCGAATGACGTCGTTCATCCGCAGAATACAGCGGCGCATCGCCTGAATCCACCGAACGCGCCGCGTCTCACCATCCGCCACCGCAAACCCGATCGCGCTGAGCGAAATCATGGCCATCACCGCCGTGTTCCACATCCGTTCCATCCTCCCTAAAAAGCGGCGTTCCTTCCGCGTCATATGCCGCCGCAAGCCGCCCATGCCGCCCGAGCAGCAGATACCGCTCAAACGTCGCCCCGTCGTACAGCCGTTTCAGAATCGGCCGACGCAAAACGTCCGTCCATGTTCCGGCGTGCGCGCTGGCCAGCAGGCCGACTCCGCATCTGGCGGCGTTTTCGAGCGCCTGCGCGTCCCGCTCGTTCCCGATTTCGTCGCAGAGAACCGCCTGCGGCGCCATCGCGCGCAGAAGCATCTCCACGGCTGCCGCCTTATCGACGCTGCGCATCACGTCGATCCCCTGTTCCGCCTCGCCCGTCGGAAAAAGCTCCTCCCGCTCGTCGCAGACCGCCACGCGAATCCCCATGGCCGCCAGCTTTTTCGCCGCGTCGCGCAGCACCGTCGTCTTGCCGCATCCCGGCGGGCCGAGAAGCAGCGCGCGGCAGACCCGCCCGCCTTCGCCCATGATATACGGCAAAACGCCGCCGCTCGCCCCCGGAACGTCTCTGGCCACGCGAATACACACGGAGGTCGGCGACGAAAGCCGCCCGCTTTCGCCCGTCGTCACGCGCCCGCACACGCCCGCGCGGCAGCCGTTCCCCAGCGGAATATATCCCTGCGCCAGCTGGGTTTCATAGGCATATCGCGAGTGGCCGCAGAGCGCCGTCACCAGCTCGTCCACGTCCCGCCGCGAAAAAAAGACGTTTTGCGTTTCGCCGCGCCCGTCGAACACAAAGCAGGCATTTTGCCCGGCATAAAAGCGCATTTCCTCCAGCCGCCGCATCTGCCGGAGCGGCATATCCAGCAGGAGCTTCGCCGCCTTGTCCGTCATCCGCGCCGCCAGCGCCCGCCGCTCATCCTCCAACGGCTCACCCCCCCCTGAACGCAAAAAACGCAGAGGTTTCGTTCCTCTGCGTTCATCTTATGTCGGGTATACGGGTTTTAGCCCACTTCAATGACTTCCGTGCCCTCGATGGCGGCGGCGATCAAGGCCTCGCTGTCCAGCGCGTCCTCCGCCTTCTGGATCAGTTCGATGCGCGGGTGCGTCGCCGGGTGCTTCGGCGTGAAGACCGTGCAGCAATCCTCATACGGCAGGGAGGACGTTTCAAACGTGCCGATCTTCTGCGCGCGCTCGATGATCTCGCTCTTGTCCATGCCGATGGCCGGGCGGAAAACCGGCATGTTCACCACTGCGTCCGTGCAGCCGAGCGCCTCCATCGTCTGGCTGGCGACCTGACCGATGGATTCGCCGGTAATCAGCGCCTGCGCGCCGTCCTTGCGGGCGATGATCTCGGCGATGCGCATCATATAGCGGCGCATGATGAGCGTCGTGTAATTTTCCGGGCACTTGGCGTGAATCTGCATCTGAATTTCGGTAAACGGCACGACATGCACGCGCATTTTGCCGCAGTATTCGCTCAGCAGCCGCGCCAGCTCAAGCACCTTTTCCCGCGCGCGCTCGCTGGTATACGGGAAGGAATGATAGTGCACGCAGCAGAGCTCAACGCCGCGTTTGGCGATCATAAAACCTGCCACCGGGCTGTCAATGCCGCCGGAGAGCAGCAGACACGCCTTGCCGTTCGTGCCCATCGGCATGCCCTCAACGGCGGGGATGCGCTTGACGGACAGATACGCATGGTCGCGGATCTCGATCATCATCGTGTGATCGGGATGGTTGACATCCACGCTCAGGTGCGGCACATGTTCGAGGATGTAGCCGCCCGCCTCGCGCATGATCGCCGGGGAATCGAGCGGATAGCGCTTGTCGGAGCGGCGCGCCAGCACCTTGAACGTGCCGGAAAGCGGCTCCATCATTTTAGCCGCCTGCTCGCAGATCGCCCCGAAATCGTCCTTGTCCATCTCGAAGGCCGGGCTGACGGAATGAACGCCGAACACACGCGTCACGCGGCGGATGCACTCGTCCATATCCGTAAAATCAGATACGTAGAAGCGCCCTTCGCTCATCCAGACGCGGCCGTTCACCGGGCGCACGGCCTGACGGATGTGATCCATCAGCTTTTTCATAAAGAACGGGCGGTTCTGCCCCTTCAAAAACACCTCGCCGAAGCGAACCAACAGGATTTCTCTCACCGTTTTATCTCCTTTTGAATTGGCGAAGCATGCGGTAAAGCGCCAGCATGTGGCGCGCCGCCTCGTCCATTTCGTCCATCGTGTTCAGTGCGCCCAGGCTCACGCGAACCGTTCCGTCCGCCTGCGCCTGAGACAGCCCCATCGCGCGCAGCGTCGGGCTGACCTTCTGCTTGTGGGATGCACAGGCCGAGCCCGTGGAAACCAGCACGCCCTCGCCTTCCAGCGCGTTGCGCATCACCTCGCCGCGCACGCCGTCAAAGGACAGGCTCAGGATATGCGGCGCGCTGTCCGCATCCTCCGGCATCGGCCCGTTGAGGCGGATGCCTTCCTCCTGCGAAAGCGCCGCCCAGAGACGCGCCTTCATCCCGCGCATCCGCTTCACGGCCTCCGCGTCCGCGGCAAGGGTTTTCACCGCCTCGCCCAGCCCCAGAATGGCCGGGGAATTATAGGTGCCCGACCGCAGCCCCTTTTCCTGCCCGCCGCCCGTGATCTGCGGAATCAGCCGCACACCGGGGCGAACCGCCAACACGCCGATCCCTTTCGGCCCGTGAATCTTGTGCCCGCTCAGCGCATACAGATCCACGCCCATGCGCTCCATGTGCATCGGCACACGCATGAACCCCTGCACGCCGTCCACGTGAATCCGCACGTTCGGGTTTTTCCTGCGCGCCAGTTTGGCCAGCGCCTCCACCGGCTGAATCGCGCCGGTTTCGTTGCTCACCTGCATGCAGCTCACCAGCGCCGTGTGTTCGTCGATCACCGCCTCGCAGGCGGCCAGATCGACCACGCCGCGCGCGTCAATCGGCAGCACGCGCACCGTGTGCCCCATCTGCTCCACGCGCCGGATGGTTTCCGCCACCGCCGGGTGCTCGATGGCGCTGCAAACGAAATTCGCGCCCTGGCGAAGCGCCGCCGCCGTGCCGAGAATCGCGAGGTTGTCGCTTTCCGTGCCGCCGCCGGTAAAAATCACACCGCTTTCCTGAATGCCAAGCTGCGCGGCAATCGTCTTTCGACATTCGCGCATCGCCCGATCCACATCGACTGCGGGCTTATACGCGGCGGAAGCGTTGAAATACTGCTCGCGCATGCAGCGATCCATCGCGTCGATCACACCGTCAAACGGGCGCGTCGTCGCGCTGTTATCCAAATAAATCATGGTTTCTCCCCTCGGAAAGAAAGCTCCGACCGCTCTTGCGTGCCGGAGACCGTTTTTAGCCCTGATAAACGCCCGCGGGCAGGTACTGGCGGATCATCTCCACCATTTCCTCGCTCGGTTCGATGATAATCATGTGCTTTTTGCTTTCCTTGACATAATAGAAGTAGAAGAGGTTGCCGTCGCGGTTGGCGAACCAGTTCTTCTTTTCCACGTCCTTCATCGCCAGATAGCGGCGGAAGCTGTCCCCGGCCACATGGCCGCAGGCGGAGACGTTCTTGACGTTCATGCTGCCCAGCTCCTTGCGCTTGGCCTGACGAAAGACCTTCGCAAAATCCAGCGAACCGTTGGTGAACGTGTATTCATATTCCACCTTGAGGTTATCCTTGAGGAAGAACAGCAGCACGGCGAAGGCCGCCGCCATCAACACCGTGACGAGCGCCGTCACGCTGAATTGCAGCATGACCACCTGCAGCATCATCAGCGCATAGCCGCCGAAGAGCACGATAAACACCCAGCAGAGCACGTAAAGGACGTTAGACAGCACCTTTGCGCGCGGGCTGACAATGTCCTCCTTGAAATGATCCATCATAAGCGCAAAACCTCCGAGATTCTTTGTCGTTTATTATAACACCAAACGCGCCGACACTTCAACCCCCACGGCGGATTCGTTTCCGTTTCGGCCGAAAAAAGAGGATTTTTGTACATAGAGCGCGAATTAAATATTGTTTACTGACTTTTAACCCCTTTATTTAGCCCATTTTCGGAGGTTTTGAATCAATGAAATGCCCCAAGTGCGGCGCATGGAACGCAGCCTATCTGCCCAAATGCACCCAGTGCGGCGCGCCGCTGCCGAATGCCCCGGAAGGCCCCGCCGCGTGGGAAGAATCCCTGCACAAGAAAAAACCGTCGCTTGAAATCACGACGTTTGACGAAAAGGACGAATGGAGCGAGGCCAAGCCGGACGCGCCGGAAAAGGAACCCGGCTTCGACCCGGAGGAGCTTGACCGCGCCCAGTTGGCCGATGAGCTGGAAGATCTGAAAAAGCGCCGCGAGGACGGCAAAAAGCGCATCCGCCAGATGCGTCAGCAGGCCGACAGCATCCGCCGCTCCATTCAGGAGGCGCAGATTGTCCGTCCCATTCCGGAAGCGGACGATCTTTCCGCCGGATACAGCGGGGACAGCGCGGCCATCCGCCGTCGGCAGGAGCAGAAACAGGCCGCCTATACCCGGCCGGATGCTGAGGACGCGCCGCCCGAGGATGAATACGGTTATTTCGGCGACCCCGCGCACGAGCACCCGCTGGCTTATGACGACGACGACCCGCACGCGCCGATCTACTACGACGGCTACACGCCCGATCCCGGCGATCAGGGCGCGCTGACGGACGACGAATACATGCCCCGGCGCGTGCAGACGCGCCCCGCCTATGCGGAGCAGGACGCGCGCGGCCCCGGAAAACGCAGAAAGAGTCCGCTTCGCGTTCTGCTGACCATCCTGCTTCTGCTGCTCGGCTGCGGCGCGATGGGCGTGGGCGGCGTGCTGATCGCGCGCCACTTCGTACTCTCTCAGGGGATGCAGGTGCGAAACGACAACGAAACCCGCGTCGAGCTGACGACCGCCACCGTGGACGATCATCCCGCGCACGTCATCACCATTTACGGCCGCGAAAACGCCACGGTCTATCTGCGGGAGATGCAGACCTCCTACGTCATCGCGGATGGAAAGGTCACCATCACCGTGCCGGATTATATGTGGTACGACACCGAATCCTCCACGTTCGCAACGGCGGTGGAGACCGATACGATGGATATTTCCATCACCCCCTACATCCGCTATTCGCAGGAGGGCGACCAGTACCAGCTCGACCCGATTGAGTACACGGTCGATGTGCCGCTCTCGCCGATTCGGCTCGTCAAGCCCGCGACGGTGCGCGCGGAGGTCGGCGTTTCGATCTACGAGGTGCAGATCAACGTCGAAAAGGGCTCCACGGTTATCATCGACGGCACGAACGTCTCCACGCTGATCCGCGAAACGGGCAACGTTTCCAAGAACGTGCAGGTTCTGCCCGTCGGCGACAACACGATTTCCATCTCGGTTAAGAGCAAATACTGCCGCGAAAACAAGATGGAGGTCACGCTCTACCGCGCCGAGCAGGAGATCCCGCTGGAGCTGGACGCCACCGTGCTGGTCGAATGGAACTACGAACCGATTTCCGCCGAAAAATATGCCGCCGCCACGGCGGAGGAAAAAGCGCAGATGCATATTCCCTCCATCAGCGGCACGACGCTCCCCGGCGCGACCATCTCCGTCGATTTCCCGCACCGCAATCTGGAGGTCGATCCCGCGACGGGTCGGTTCAGCTTCGTCCCGCTGTTCTCCCGTCTGGGCAACAACGACGTGGTGATTCGCGCCTCGTATGAGGGCAAGGCCGATTCCGTCATCACCCATACCGTGTATTACATGCCTAACGCCGATATCTACACCCGCCGCGCGTGGGATCTGGATGCGCAATACACCGATCTGGTGAATTACATCACCATGCGCAAGGGCACGATTTATATGGGCACGGGCACGATCACCCGCATCGTCAGCACCACCCCGCAGATGGCCATTATGAACATCGGAACGGACAACTTTGAAAAGCTGGTCATGCTGGAAAACAGCTCCAAGACGACGTGGACCATCGGCACCAAATACCGCATCTACGGCGAGGCCTACGGCCTGTATGACACCATGCCGCGCCTGACCGTTCGATACACCTACCTGGTCGAATAAACGCAGCAATGCTCCCCGGCGGCCGCCGAGGAGCATTGCTTTTTTCAACTAAACCAGTTCATCAGCACGCTGGCCGCCGCCTTCATTCCGCCGCAGAGCGAAGATGGCTCGATCCATTCTTCCCGCGTGTGCGCGCCGCCGCCACGATACATGCCGAAGCTCGCCGACGGAATCCCCAGCGACAGCGGGATATTGCAATCCGTCGAACCGACGCTGATGGGCTTTTTCCCGCCGACATAGTGCTTCAGCGCGGCGCAGCACGCCGTTTCCAGCGTCTTTTGCGCCGCCGGATCGGTCGCCGTGCCGCAGGGGCGCTCGCCGAGCAGCTCGACCGTCACCTTCGCGTCCGGCAGCGCGTTTTCCCGGAGGATGACGTTCAGCTTTTCCTCCATGGCCGCCAGACTCTTTGCGTCGTTCGAGCGGTATTCATACAGCATCTCCGCGTGCTGCGCGATGGCGTTGATCGACGTGCCGCCGGAAATCATGCCCACGTTGTACGTCGTCACGCTCCCCGCCGCGCGCGGCAGCGCCTGCCGGTACAGCGCGCAGGTCAGGCGGCTGAGCACCTCAATCGCGCTCCTTGCGCCGAAATCCGCAAAGCTGTGTCCCCCGCGCGTGTCCGCCGTGATTCGGTATCGCGCGGAACCAACCGCGCGGGCGCAAACGTGGGTCGATTGGTCGTCCAGCGAAAGAAATGCCTTGACGCGCGGCGCGAAATCGCGCATAATGGCCTTGCAGCCCTTGAGGTTGCCCAGCCCCTCTTCGCAGCTGTTGCAGACGAACAGCACGCCGCCATTCGGGCGAAGGCCGAGCCGCCGCATCCTGTCCATCAGGATCAGCATGCCCGCTACGTTGGCCGTGTCGTCCCCCACGCCGGGGCAGTACAGCCGCCCGTTTTCCTCGCGCATCGGCATCGGCTCCAGATCTGGGAACACCGTGTCGATATGCGCCATCACGACGGCGATTTCTCCGCTTTCCTTCACGCCCCAGCCGCATCGCACGTTTTTTGCGTCGTCGATTTCGGCGGAAAATCCGCGTACCTCCAGCCATTCCCTGATGAAGGCCGCGCGGCGCTCCTCCCGATGGCTCGGCGCGGGAATCCGGCAAAGCGTTTTGATCAATTCAAGGGTTTCGCTCTGCGCCGCCTCGATTTCGTTTTCCAGCGCGGCGCTGAGCAGCCGCATCTCCATGCCCGTTCCCCCTTTTGTTTTTCTACTATAAATTCGAACATGCGTCCCGCTTTTCCTGCCGAGGCGCGTCTTTTTTCGGAGGTTCCCCCATGGATGAACGTCTCAAGGACAACATGCGTTTTCTCTGCGACGAAAGCCGTATGCTGACCGGCGTTACCGTCGCCTACGGCACGCCTGTCCACAGCGAATGGACGCAGTATGGCCGCGCGCAGGAGTTGACGCGCACGGGAAGCGGCTTTCTCCCCGCCGTTCGTCCGCTCCAGCCCGACACGATTTACGATCTCGCGTCGCTGACCAAGCTGTTTACCGCCGTCGTCACGCTGGCGCTCGTGGAGAGCGGCCGCCTCTCGCTGGATGAATTTGTCGGGCAGATCGACCCGCGCTTTGCCGGCCTTCGGCACGTGACGGTGGGCGATGTGCTCGGCTTCCGCGTCAGCCTGCAAACACCCGGCCGCATCGACGCCGCTCCCTCCCGCGAGGCGGGGCTGCGCCGTCTGTTTGCCATGAGCGTCTGCCCCACGCCCGCCATCCGCGTCTATTCCGACATGAACGCCATGGCGATCAAGTATATTATCGAGGCGAAGACGGGAATGAGCCTGTTCGAGGCCATCCGAACGTGGATTCTCTCGCCCGCCGGTATGCAGGAGACGTTCGCCGTCGTGCCGGAAGCGCTGCGCTCCCGCTGCGTCTGCTACAATTACGAGCACCGCATCGAGGGCGACAATTGGATTCTGCGCACCGACGTGCCCTGCGGCGCGCCGCACGATCCGAAAGCCCTGCTTCTCAGCGACGGCGGGCGCGATCTCTGCGGCCACGCCGGGCTGTTCTCCACCCGAAAAGACATGGTTCGCTTTGCGCAGGCGCTGCTCTCCGGCGAATTGCTCCGACCCGAAACGCTCTGCGAAATCGGCGTGAATCGAACGGGCTTTTCGCATGGGGACGGCACGTATCGCCAATATCTGGGCTATCTCTGCTTTTCCAAACATCCGCTGCAACGGCTCAGCGAGGTGCCGCATTGGATGGGCGCGCGCTCCATCGGCCTGAGCGGCTTCACGGGCAACCATCTGTCCCTCGATCCGGACGCGGGGCGCTTTGTGCTGTTCCTCGGCAATCGCTGTCACGGGCGTGTGTCGCACATCGTCCCGCCGGAGGGGAAGGATTTATCCGCCTACGGTCTGGATCCGCGCGGCGTCGGTCTGGTCAGGTGGAGCGACGGCCGGCTCGTCCCCTCTTCCGCGAAATACGTCTATTTTAAGGACGAAATGCTGCATGCGCCGATTGAAAGCCGCATGCGCGCGCTCGGCTGGCTGGGCTGACGCCGCGCCCGTTTCGGAGCGTCTCTTCGTTTCAAAAGCCGCCGCTTTTCTTCGTTTTTTGAAGAAAAGCGGCGGCTTCGTCTTTTATTCAGTCCCCGATGCTCAATTTTTGATGTTCAGCCCCGCGAAATCGAGCGTCGCGAAATAATCGGCCGGGGTTTCGGCGCGGCGGATCATCTGCACGCTTCCATCCTCGCGCAGAAGCAGCTCCGCGCTGCGCAGTTTGCCGTTATAGTTGTAACCCATCGAAAAGCCGTGCGCCCCCGTGTCGTGGATATACAGCAGGTCGCCCATCTCGATGTTCGGCAAGCGGCGATCGACGGCGAATTTATCGTTGTTTTCGCACAAGCTGCCCACCACGTCGTACACGTGGTCGCAGGGCGCGTCTTCCTTCCCCAGTACGGTGATGTGGTGATACGCGCCGTACATGGCCGGGCGCATCAGGTTGCAGGCGCATGCGTCCACGCCGATATATTCCTTATACGTGTGCTTTTCGTGGCAGGCGGTCGTCACCAGCGCGCCGTTCGGCCCGAGCACAAAGCGCCCCAGCTCGGTGAAGATGGCCACGTCGCCCATGCCCGCGGGCACGAGCACCTCTTCATAGGCCTTTCGCACCCCTTCGCCGATGGCGGCGATGTCGTTGGCGGGTTCCTCCGGGCGATACGGAATCCCCACGCCGCCGGAGAGGTTGATAAACGCGATTTTCGCGCCGGTTTCCCGGTGAAGCTCCACCGCCGTGGTGAACAGGATCTTCGCCAACGTCGGATAATAGGCGTTGGTCAGCGTGTTGGAGGCGAGGAACGCATGCAGGCCAAGGCGCTTTGCGCCCTTCTGCATCAGAACGCGGTATGCCTGCGTGAGCTGCGCGCGCGTCATGCCGTATTTCGCGTCCTTCGGCTGATTCATAATGTGGTTGCCGATGGAAAACTCTCCGCCCGGATTGTAGCGGCAGCAGACCGTTTCCGGGATTCCGCAAGCCCGTTCCAGCGTATCAATCAGCGTGAAATCATCCAGATTGATGATCGCGCCCTGACGACAGGCGCGCGCGAACTCGCGCCCCTGCGTTTCATTGGAGGAAAACATGATCTCGTGCCCGGCAAAGCCGGACGCCTCGCTGAGCATCAGCTCCGTTTCCGAGGAGCAGTCCACCCCGCATCCCTCCTCGCGCAAAATCTTGAGGATGAACGGGTTCGGCGTCGCCTTCACCGCGAAATATTCCTTGAAACCGGGATTCCACGCGAACGCCGCTTTCAGGGCGCGCGCGGTGCGGCGAATCCCCGCCTCGTCATAAATATGGAAAGGCGTCGGGTATGCCTTGGCGATTTCCCGCGCCTGCTCAAGCGTCAAAAACGGCTTTTTGCTGTTCATATGATTCTCTTTCCCCGCGAATGGCGGCCTTTGGTCGGATGCGTTTACTATACATGCATCTCCCGCCGGTTGTCAAGGGACATTTCCGAGGAAAATGATAGATTCATCTGCATAAAGTGTCAAAAAAAGGATGTGCACTCCCGCATATCCTTATTCTTGCAGTTTTATCCCCGTCTTGAATCAAAAAACGCATCCAGCATGCCTTGACATTCCGCCTCCAGCAAACCGCCGGAGCACGGGATGACACGGCCGAACGCCGCGTCCTCCGGCAGATTATACAAACTGCCCGCGCAGCCGCAGCGCGGGTCGTAAGCGCCGAAAAGAACCTCGTCTATGCCGGACATCGCAATCGCGCCGGCGCACATCGGGCACGGTTCCAGCGTCACCACCAGCGTGCAGCCCTTCAGCCGCCTCCGCCCCAGCGCCGCCGCCGCGCGGCGGAGCGCAAGCACCTCGGCGTGTGCCGTCGGGTCGCCGGTCGTCTCCCGCTCATTCCTTGCCCGCGCGACGATATTCCCTTCGTGCACAACGACCGCGCCGACCGGCACTTCGCCCGCAAGCTGCGCCTGCTTCGCCAGCGCCAGCGCTTCGCGCATCCAATCCCGCCGCGTCATCCGCGATCCTTGCCTCTGAAAAACAGCGCGACCGTTCCGGGGCCGGAATGGCTGCCGATGACAGGCCCGACCGCGCTGAGGATGATCCGCTCCGGGTCGCACCCAAATTCCTTCACCAGCGTCTCCTTCACCACCATCGCGTCCTTCTCGCAGTCGCCGTGGCTAATGAAAATCATCTGATCCTTATCGGCTTCCAGCTCGCCGAATTTCATCGCGATTGCGCGAAGCGCCTGCATGCGGCCGCGCACCTTGCTTCTGGCGATCAGCCGCCCCTCGCTGTCCACATGCAGCACGGGCTTGATTTTCAGCATCGTGCCGAAGAAAGCCGCGGACGGCGAGCAGCGGCCGCCGCGCTTGAGGAAGTGGAGATCATCCACCGTAAACCAGTGCGCGTATTCCTGCAAATGCGCCCGGGTATACGCGGCGTTTTCATCAATCGCCATCCCCGCGTCGCGGCGCGCAACCGCGTCATAGACCACCATGCCCTCGCCCGCGCTGGCCGCCAGCGTATCCACCAGCTCGATCACCGCGTCGGGGTAATCCTCGTGCACAATGTCCCGCGCCATGCATGCGGAGGCATACGTGCCGGAAAGCGCGGAGGAAAAAATGAGGCCGAGCACCGCCTCGCCCTTTTCGGCATGCGGCTTAAACGCCTCGACAAAGTCGCCCGGCGAAACCTGCGAGGTTGTGCACGTCTCGCCCGCGCGCAGTCGGTCGTAAAAGGCGGAGCAGCGCTGCGCGTCGTCAAACGGCTGGAAGCTCGTCTCGCCGGAAATGGTATATGAAAGGGGAATCACCTCGAAATGATCGAACTTTGCGGCCACTTCCGCATTCAAATCGGAACACGAATCCGTCAGAATGGTATACATGGTAGTCCTTTCCCGGTTTTAATTGACCGATGGTTTTTCCTTTCTTTTTTCGACCCGCGCGGGTGTTTTTCCTGCTTTTCTACGAAAGACGTTCATTTTTTAGCAAAATCTGTATGCAAAGCCCCTGTCCCTGCGCGTGCATGCTGGCGCAGGCGGGGATACCCTGCGCATTGAGCGCGTCGCTCAGCCGCTGCGCTTCCTCCGCCGCGCGGCGCACGGCGCGCCTTTTGCCGCATGCCTGCGTCTCCTCCGGCCGGTCAAGCAGCCGCCGCGCCTGCTCGGTCGTCAGCCCGCGCTGGGCGATAATCTCCGCCGCCTCCAGCCGCCGCGCTTGGGGCTGCACGCCCTTGAGCCATTCGGCCTGCTCCATGGAAAGGCCGCCGCGCTCGATGGCCGCCTGCGTCTGCGCGTCCAGTTCGAGCATCGAAAGCCGCCGCCGCATCTCCCCTTCGGGCATGCAGCACTTTTGCGCGACGCCGTCCCCGCTCAAAAGCCGCGCCTCTTCCAAAAACGAAACGCCCTTCCGCGTGAAATGCTCCTCCAGAAAACAGGCGACGGCCTCAGGCTTGTCCCCCGGAATATTCACCGCGTCGATTTCCTCAAGCCCCAGCATCCGGCAGGCCGCCAGCCGCCGCGCGCCGCACACCAGCATGTAGCGGCCGTTCGCCGGATTTTCCTGCACCACGATGGGTTGGAGCAAACCGTGACGGGCGATGGACTGCGCCAGCGCTGGCAGCGTTTCATCCTCCCGAAGGCGCGACGGAATCATGCCGCCGTAGATATCGGCTGTGCGCAGGCGCATGAGCTTCGCGCCCTTTTCCTTTGAATGGCCAGCCTGTCTGCGCTTCAAAAGCCCTTCCCCCTCGCTTGTCCTCTGTCAGGGAGTATATGCGGCGGGAAGCGGGTTTGATGATGGCGCGCGGCGATAAGTTTGCGCCGTGATCCGCCCTTCCGAGAGCCACAGGGTGATGCATCCGCTTTCGTCTGTTCTGTAAACCGAAGCGCCGACCGCATCCAGCGCCTCGAGCACGCGCGCCGTCGGGTGGCCGTATCGGTTGTTTGCGCCGACGCTGATGAGCGCGATTTTCGGCGTCGTCTGCCGCAAAAATTCATCGCTGGTCGCGTATTTGCTGCCATGGTGCGCAACCTTGAGGATGTCGCAATCCGGCGGCGATTCCATTTCGCTCTTCGCGGGCAGGTCGCCCGTCGTCAAAATCCGCGCGCCCACGGACTGCGTATACAGCACCAGCGAACGCTCGTTGTCGCCCTCCATCCCCTCCTGCGGCGAGAGCACGTCAAACGCAAAGCCGCCCGAAACGATTTTCGACCCGGCGGACGCCGTTTCGATTGAAACGCCCCTTTCGTTTGCCAGCTCGAGCGCCTCCCGCACCGCCGGAGATGCGTCGGATTCCGATACGCCCGACGGCATGACGATCCGCCCGATCTCGATTTCGGAAGCCAGCAGCGCGCCGAGCGCCCCGGCGTGATCCTCATCCAGATGGGACAGAATCAGCGCATCGACGTACAGCCCCTCGTGGCGCAGATAGCGCAGCACATCGTAGCAGCCCGCCGGCCCGACGTCCACCAGCGTCGCCTGCCGCCCGTGACGGAGAACCGCCGCGTCGCCCTGCCCCACGTCAAGCTGAACATAGCGCGCATCGGGCGCAAAGCGGGGCAGATAGCCGATCAGAAGGATGCAGAGCGTTGCCGCGAGCGCCCTCCTTCTGCCGCGGCCAAACCGAATACGGCGGCTGCACAGCATCATTGCGGCAATCGCCACCGGCAGCGCCCAGCCATACGGCGCGGGCAGGCGGCAGATTTTGATTTCTAGCCCGGCAACGCCCAGAATCAGGCGCTGCGCCGCGCCCGAAACCGCTCCGACCGCCGCCCCCAGCCATCGTCCGACAGTCGGCAGACCCGCGCCGACCGCCATACAGAAAATCCCGCCCAGCATCAGCAGCGACATCAGCCCGCCGGCAAAGCTGTTCACCGCCAACGCCAGCAGCGGCACATAGCCGTAAAAGAGGAGCTGTATCGGCAGTGCCGCCGCCTGCGCACTGAAACTGACCGCCAGCGTTTCCGCCGCCTGCGGATAACGGCGCATCCAAGGCATAAACCGATTCATCGCCGACAGGCACGCGCCGCTGAGCAGCAAAATGCCCAGCAGAACAAAAAACGAGAATTGGAACGACGCATCCAGCGGCCATGCCGGACGAATCAGCGCCATGCTCCACGCGGCGACGGCCAGCGCAGTCAGCGGCTCATACCGTCTGCCCCTGCATCCGGCCAGACTGCGAAGCGTCGCCATCATCAGCGCGCGAACCGTTCCGGCCGCCGCACCCGTCACGCCCGTGTAGAAAAGCAGAATGACCGTCTGCGCGGCAAAGCGCGTCCACCGGCCGCACGGCAAGCGCCTCAGCAGCCTTTCGAGCATCAGGGCAATCAGAGATAAATGCATGCCGGAGACCGTCAGCAGGTGCACAATGCCGGTCAGTCGCATCGCCGTCACCAAATCATCGTCCAGATTTTCCCGGCTGCCGAGCAGCACCGCCTGAAAGAGCGGCGCTTGCCGGCCGAACACCGCTTCGGCATGCCGCATCAGCTTCTTTTGCGCGCGCCGAAACAGCTCGCGGAGGGAAAATTGGCCGCCGCCCTCCGCCGTCCATCCGGGCAGAAGATAGCCGGAAAGCTCGTAATCCCGCGCCAGCGCGCGAATCCGCCCGTTGACCCCGCCGGGATTGCGCGGCTCGCTCGGCGCAAACAGCCTGCCCATCCCCTTCACCCGCTGGCCGATTTGAACGGCGGGCGCGGTCTCGCCCTTCTGCGCCATCAGCGTAACCAACACGCGCCGCGAGCGCGTTTCGCCGTCGCACGTCGCGTTCTTCAGCCAGACGCGGTTCTCCCGCTCAATCGCGTCGATCTCGCCGATAATCTCGGCCTTCGACCCGCTCGGTGCATCGCGAACAGCCAGCACCGAGGCCGTCACGCCGTTGCCGAGCAGGAAAAGCGCCAGTGCGACACAAAAAAGCGCGCTTTTCCGCCGTCTCAGCCGAAAAAGACCGAGAACCGCCGAAAAAGCGCACAGAAACCCAATCCAAACCGCGGGGAACGCCGCAATCTGCGCCAAGTAAACGCCCGCCAAATAGGCGCAGGCGAGCACAGCCAGCCGACGGCGAACCGGAAGCAGAATCACGCGCCTGCGTTCGTCCATCAGCCATGCCCCGCTTTGCTTTGGTATGACGGGCACAAAATGCCCGTCAGCTTGTTGACATAAGCAAACTTGGCTTGAATAGCAAAATCAAGAAATTCAGC
>OLPQ01000770.1_pt1 | contig 25757 bp, 22 predicted proteins | sample 1672451 | NCBI WGS metagenome assembly OLPQ01 (sample SAMEA3136687, study PRJEB25190) | human gut metagenome | biome: human gut; feature: human-associated habitat; material: faeces | place: Austria | collected 2013
TTCCTGTCTTTACTGCATAGTTCTCGGTAGGAAGACCGAATGCATCAAATCCGATTGGGAAAAGTACATTGTATCCTTCCATACGACGTTTTCTGGAAATTACCTCAAGGCTTGAGTATGCTTTGATGTGTCCGACATGCATACCGGCACCACTTGGATACGGAAACTCTACCAGGCCATAGAACTTAGGCTTGTCACTGTTGTCTTTGGCTTCGAAGACTTTACTCTCTTCCCATTTCGCCTGCCACTTCGGCTCGATCTTTTTAAACATGTATTTCATATCTATGTTTCCTCCAACATTGTTATCTAAAAATCAATTTTAATTCAAGACGCTTCTTTTGTCAATGGCTCTGTTGCGGTACTGACGAGGCATCATGCCATATTTTTCTCAAAAGATTTTGCCCAGGTATGTATGCATTGGAAGAAAAAACACATTGCCAGCTTATCTCTGTGATGGATCTTTTTTATATACTGAAAGCCCTTCACCTCAATTTAAAGTGAAGGGCTTTCTATGTGAGTTGAGTTTACAGATGCAGATTATTCCGCAGCATCAACTTTGCTTGCTCTTGCTTCGATCTCTTTTGCCTGGATATCGTTCGGAGCCTGTTCATAACGGGCAAATTCATAGGAGAAATCTCCGCTTCCGCCTGTCATGGAACGAAGTGTTGTTGAATATCCATAAATCTCAAGCTGAGGAACATCGGCTTCGATGATGGTATTACCTTCGTGATCCGGATTCATGCCGAGTACACGGCCGCGGCGTTTGTTAAGGTCACCCATAACATCACCGGTATATTTATCCGGAACTGTAATTTTCATAGATACGATTGGCTCAAGAAGTACCGGAGATGCATCCATAAAGCCTTTCTTGAATGCAAGAATGGTTGCCATCTTGAATGCCATTTCTGAAGAATCAACCGGATGGAAAGATCCATCATAAAGAGTGGCTTTTACGCCAACTACCGGATATGCAGCCAGAGGTCCTTTCTGAACGCATTCCTGCAGACCTTTCTCGACAGCCGGGAAGTAGTTCTTCGGTACAGCACCACCAACTACTACCTGTTCAAATACATATGGAGTTTCCAGATCACCGGATGGCTCAAAACGCATCTTAACGTGACCATACTGTCCGTGTCCACCGGACTGTTTCTTATGTTTACCTTCCACATCAGAATTCTTGCGGATAGTTTCACGGAAAGCAACCTTTGGTTTGGAAAGTTCGATATCTACTTTGTAGCGCTCTTTCAGTTTGCTGACTATAATATCAAGATGCTGATCTCCCATTCCGTAAAGGAGCGTCTGTCTGTTGGCAGAATCATTTACAATACGGAGCGTCTTGTCTTCACTTGCCATTTTTGCAAGTGCCTGTGCAATCTTGTCTTCATCACCTTTCTTAACCGCTTTGTATCTCTTATAGGTATAAGGGGTAGAAATTACAGCTTTCGGATAAAGGACCGGACTTGCCTTGGCCGCAAGGCTGTCACCTGTCTGTACGCTTGCGAGTTTTGCAATGGCGCCAATATCACCTGCATGAAGTTCCGGAACTTCGAGAGGTTTGGAACCTTCCAGAACATATAATTTATTGAGTCGTTCTTCTTCTCCTTTTTCTACATTGAGAAGTGTATCATCTGATTTGATAACACCAGATGCAACTTTGATCAGAGAATATTTGCCGAGGAACGGATCTACGATTGTCTTCCACACATATGCGGATTTTGTTTTTGCAAAATCGTAATTTGCTTCAAAGATCTCATTGGTCTTCTGTGAAATACCATTGCAGGAACGTTTGTCCGGACTTGGGAAATATCCACAGATGTCATCAAGAAGATTGGATACACCGCGAAGATTGATCGGAGATCCCATACATACCGGAACAATACTTGCATCCTGTACATTTGTTGCAAGTGCTGCGGAAACTTCAGTTACAGAGAACTCATCACCCTCAAAATAACGATCCATAAACTCTTCGCTGGTCTCTGCTACAGATTCCATCAGGATATCATGATATTTTTCCAGATATTCATTCAGATACTCTGGAATATCACATGGTTCTTTACCTGCTTTGTCAATATATTTACGACCGGCCTGTTTGACAACATTGACATATCCTACGAATTTACCATTTTCACGGATTGGGAAATGGAGTGGTGCGATTTTTTTGCCATATAACTCTGTCAGTTCTTCCACGACTTTTCGATAGCTGACATCATCTACATCCATGTCTGTTACAAAGAACATACGTGGCAGTTTATATTTCTCGCAGAGATTCCAGGCTTTCTGTGTACCTACCTGTACACCTGCTTTACCTGAAACAACGATAATTGCTGCATCAGCTGCGCTGACAGCTTCCTCTACTTCACCCACAAAATCAAAATATCCCGGTGTATCAAGTACATTGATCTTTACCTTATCCCACGGTACCGGAATCAGTGTAGTAGAAATAGAAAAATGTCTTTTGATCTCTTCTTTATCAAAATCACTGACGGTATTTCCATCTTCTACTCTGCCAAGGCGGTTAGTCATTCCTGCCAGATAAGCCATTGCTTCTGCTAATGTAGTCTTTCCGGATCCCCCATGTCCTAAAAGAACCACATTGCGAATTCGGTCAGTTCTATAAACGTCCATATGTAATACCTCCCTGTATGTCTAATATGTTCATATTCTACTAAAATTTCTCGCACTTTTCAAGTATTTTATATAATTTTAACAACATTTTTTGTTCGAATTGTGTAAATTATTAACGAATTTACCGATTTTATGGCTCTATTTGACATTTATAGTATATTCTTTTAAAATAAAAGCATAGTTTAACTTGGAAAGGATATCAAACATCATGAAAACCATTGGTTTTATCGGGCTTGGCCTGATCGGAGGATCTATCGCAAAAACGATCCGCAAATTTCATCCAGACTATCATATTCTGGCATATGCAAAACATAAAGAAACTCTGGCAGCTGCATTAAACTGTAATGCGATCGATGCTGTACTGGAAGAAAAGGATGAGCGATACCATACCTGCGATTATATCTTTCTCTGTGCACCGGTAGAATACAATATAGAATATCTGAAATATCTGAAAAATATAATTTCTGATGACTGTATCATCACAGATGCAGGAAGTGTCAAAGGACCAATCCATAAAGCTGTTGAAGAACTTGGTATGGATCACTGTTTTATTGGCGGACATCCGATGGCCGGATCTGAACAGTCCGGATTTGAGCATTCCTCAGATCATCTGCTTGAAAATGCATATTATATTCTGACTCCGGGTGGTCAGGTGCCGCTTGAAAAGCTTACGGAATTCTCAGAACTGATTGATTCACTGGGCTCTATCCCTATGGTTCTGACTGCTGAAGAACATGATTTTATTACCGCAGGTGTCAGTCATCTGCCTCATATCATTGCTTCTTCTCTTGTTAATCTGATAAACAAGCTAGATAATGAAGCAGAATATATGAAGACGATCGCAGCAGGTGGTTTTCGTGATATTACCAGAATCGCTTCCTCTTCACCTGTTATGTGGGAACAGATTTGTATTGAAAATCATGAAAATATTTCATCAGTACTTGATGAGTATATCCGCATGCTGATTCAGATTCGCTGTTCTATCGACAATCAGGAAGCTTCATACCTTTACGATATGTTCGCCAGATCCAGAGATTACCGAGATTCTATCGACGCTTCATCTTCCGGTCTGATCAACAAAACATATATGCTTTATATTGATATTGTAGATGAGGCAGGTGGAATCGCTACGATTGCTACAATTCTTGCAATGGAAGGAATCAGTATCAAAAATATTGGTATTATTCATAACCGCGAATTCGAACAAGGCGTTCTGAAAATAGAATTCTATGAGCAGAATGCACTAGAAAAAGGCTGTGCGCTTCTGAAAAAACGCAACTACATAGTATATAAACGGTAGGTAGTCATATGGAAATCAAAAAACAGACAAATTTAAGAGGTACTTTAACAGTACCGGGAGATAAATCCATTTCACACAGAGCAGTTATGTTTGGCTCTCTTGCAAAGGGAACTACATGCATCTCTCATTTCCTTGAGGGTGCAGACTGCCTTTCTACGATCTCCTGCTTTCGCAAAATGGGGATTTCAATAGAACGCAGGAAATCTGAGATTCTGGTTCACGGAAAGGGACTTCATGGTCTTTCCGCTCCGGAGGCGCTGCTGGATGTCGGTAACAGCGGAACAACCACCCGCCTGATTTCAGGTATCCTTGCGGGACAGAAATTTATTTCAGAACTTGATGGGGATGACTCCATCCGTACTCGTCCGATGAAACGTATCATGACACCGCTTGCTTCCATGGGTGCCGATATCACAAGCAAAAGAGGCAATGGCTGTGTTCCTCTTCTGATCCATGGTAAGGAACTTCACGCAGTTCATTATGATTCTCCGGTGGCTTCTGCGCAGGTCAAATCCTGCGTCCTTCTTGCCGGTATGTATGCAGATGGGGTAACCAGTGTTACAGAGCCGTTTTTATCCCGTAACCATACAGAGATCATGCTGAATTATTTTGGTGCAAATGTAACATCCGAGGGAACAACTGCTTCTATTCTTCCGGAACCTGTACTGGAAGGCAGAGCTGTAAAAGTACCTGGTGACATTTCATCAGCAGCATATTTTATCGCAGCCGGACTTCTGACTCCAGGAAGCGAAATTCTGCTGAAAAATGTCGGGATCAATCCAACAAGAGCCGGAATGCTTAAGGTGTGTATGGATATGGGCGCTGACATCACCCTTCTGAATCAGAGTACAGAAGGTGAACCGACTGCCGATCTTCTGATTCGCACCAGCAACCTTAAGGGAACCACGGTTGAGGGAGCTGTTATTCCTACACTGATCGATGAAATTCCAATGATTGCGGTTATGGCAGCTTTTGCTGATGGAACAACTGTTATCCGTGATGCACAGGAACTCAAAGTTAAAGAATCTGACCGTATTACAGTTATGGTTGAAAATCTGAAGCGTATGGGTGCTGATATAGAGGGAACAGATGATGGTATGATCATTCATGGAGGAAAACCATTGCATGGAGCTACCATTGATTCTCATTTGGATCACAGAGTAGCGATGTCTTTTGCTGTTGCAGGAACGATTTGTGATGGTCCGATGGAGATTTTGCATGGTGACTGTGTAAAGATTTCTTATCCGAATTTTTATCAGGATCTTTACAGCCTGGGAGACAAATAAATATCCAATCACAAATATAGATAAGAAAACCTGTCTTTACATAAAAATGGAAAAGGCAGGTTTTTTATGAACAAATGTATACGTTTTTATCTGGTGAGACATTCTATCAGTAAACAGAGTCTGAGCTATATATGCAGGTTCAGATGAAATTTACAGGAGGTCTTTATGAAAATTTTGTTCTATGGAACCAGAGATTATGATCAGATATTTTTCGACAGGTTAAAGCCAGAATATCCAGATATTGAATTTACATTTCTTGAATCAAACTTATATAAAGAAACTGCATCTCTGGCCGCAGGATACGATGGAATCTGTGCGTTTGTAAATGCAGATCTCGGAGCAGAAGTCATTGAAGAACTGAGACATCAGGGAATACGGCTGATATTGATGCGCTGTGCAGGATATAATAATGTAGACCTGAACAAAACTGCAGAATGTGGCATAAAAGTTCTTCGTGTTCCCGGATATTCCCCCGAGGCAGTTGCCGAACACGCTATGGCGCTGGTACTTACCGCAAATCGTCATACCCATAAAGCATATATCAAATGCAGAGAAAATAACTTCTCACTGAATGGGCTCATGGGAGTTAATCTGTATGGAAAAACAGCCGGGATCGTAGGTACCGGAAAGATTGGTCTTGCAATGGCACGAATCTGTCAGGGATTTGGGATGAAAATCGTTGCTTATGATCTTTATCCAAACGAAAGCTCCGGACTGGAATATGTTTCTCTGGACAGACTGCTGGCAATCAGTGATCTGATCAGTCTGCACTGTCCTCTTACACCGGAAACGCATCATATGATAAATAAAAAATCGATTTCCCGGATGAAGGATGGCGTAATTCTCGTAAATACATCACGCGGAGGACTGATCTGTACAGAAGATCTGATCACCGGTATCCGTGATCATAAATTCTGGGCAGTAGGGCTTGATGTTTACGAAGAAGAATCTGATTTTGTGTATGAAGATATGTCCGAATATATTTTAAAAACTTCCACTGTACAGCGGCTGCTCTCTTTTCCAAATGTTGCGCTGACATCACATCAGGGATTTTTTACCGAAGAAGCTCTGACCAATATTGCAGAAACAACCTTGCAAAATGCAGAAGCTTTTCGGACAGGAATGGAATTGAAAAACGAAATCTATTTATAAAAAGCTTCTTTCAGAACATGGATCTCTTCTGTCCATCCAGAATCGTCATTTGGGGTTTCGAGGATAAAAGGGATTTCCCGCAAAACCGGATGTTTTATTATACGGACAAGAGCCTCCATGCCAATTTTTCCCTCTCCTATTCTGGCATGGCGGTCCTTGTGGCTTCCGCAGTCATTCAGACTGTCATTAAGATGAATGGCTTTTAAACGCTCCAGACCAATGATATGATCAAAATCATTTAAAACGCCATCTAAATCATGTACAATATCATATCCTCCATCCCAGACATGACAGGTATCCAGGCAAATTCCCATTTTGCTTTTCTTTTCTACGAGATTCAATATTTTTCTAAGTTCTTCAAAATTTCTTCCAACTTCCGTTCCTTTACCGGACATTGTCTCCAGTAAAACAGTGGTTGTCTGTTCTTCGGTAAGAACATCGTTAAGAATTTCAGCAATTTTCTGAATACCAATTTCGCTGCCCTGACCTACATGACTTCCCGGATGAAAATTATAATAATTTCCCGGTGTATATTCCATTCGTCGAAGATCATCTGCAAATGTTTCACGCGCAAAAGTTCGAAGTTCTTCTTTTGCAGCGCACGCATTTAACGTATATGGTGCATGCGCAACGATCTTTCCAAAATGATTTTCCTGTGCAAGTACAAGAAAATTCTGAATATCTGTTTCATCAATGGCTTTTGCTTTACCTCCTCGGGGATTTCTTGTGAAAAATGCAAACGTATTACCTTCATTTTTTATAATCTGTCTTGCCATTGCTGCATACCCCTTAGATGATGAAGTGTGGTTTCCAATATATAAAACAGTCATATTGATTCTCCTTCTTATCTTTTTGTATTCTTTATATTAAAATGATTGACGGAATCTGTCAAACTTCTTATACTCTTTTTAAATAGAATTTTTTGTCGAATTTTGCAAATAATTCCAGACAGGAAAGGGAGTATATAATGAATCAGACCGGCAGACATTCAAAAAAGCGTAAAAGAAAAATGGTAAAGAAATCGAGATATTATCGTGAACGTCAATTGCGAATTTTATATATCGGAATTGGTGCAGGCATATTACTACTTATTCTAATCTTAAGTTTCGCAATAAAAGGATGCAGTTCTCGAAAATCAAAAGCGGCTTCTTCCAGTAAAACAGAAAACATCAGTCAGACAGGATCACTCACTGTCACACCAGAACCAAAGATGGATCCGATATCGTTAACACTCAGTGTTGTCGGCGACTGTACATTGGGAACTGACGAATACTTCGATTATGATACCAGCCTGAATGCATATTACGAAAATTATGGCGCGGACTATTTTATGGCAAATGTAAAAAGTATTTTTTCTAAGGATGACCTGACAATTGCAAATTTTGAAGGAACTCTTACAGAATCTACGGAACGAGAAGACAAGCAATTTGCCTTTAAGGCACCCGCTTCCTACGCATATATACTTACAGCAGGCTCTGTAGAAGCTGTTAATACAGCAAATAATCACAGCCATGACTATGGTGAGGAAAGTTTCAATGATACATTGAAGGCTCTGGATACAGCGAATATCCTTCATTTTGGCTATGATGAGACTGCTGTTACAGAAGTAAAGGGTGTCAAAGTAGGGCTGGTAGGAATCTATGAGCTGAATGATCATCTTGGCCGGGAAGAACAGCTGAAACAGAATATTGCCAAAGTAAAACAAGATGGTGCACAGCTGATCGTTGTTATCTTTCACTGGGGAAATGAAAAAGAGGAAGTTCCGGATGAAAACCAGAAAACACTTGGACATCTGGCAATTGATGAGGGGGCAGATCTTGTCTGCGGCCATCATCCACATGTTCTGCAGGGAATCGAAGAATATAAAGGTAAGAATATCGTATACAGCCTTGGAAATTTCTGCTTTGGTGGAAATGCATATCCAAGTGATATGGACACTATAATTTTCCAGCAGACATTCACGATTGATCAGAATGGTGTAAAAGATGACAATGTGACCAATATCATTCCATGTTCCATCTCATCTGATTCTGATTATAATAACTACCAGCCAACTCCTGCTGAGGGCGAAGAAGCTACTCGAATCATGCAAAAGATCCAGAAAAGAAGTTCCTGGATCAAGGACGGTACAGTAAGTGATTCTGAAACAGCTACAGAATCAGATGAAGAATATGGTGAAAATTCAGATGTGTTTACAGATTCTGATGATACTGAGGATCCAGAAGCCTGATCTCAGGAATTTTGCTTACTGTATTCAGAAGCTCCTGCAGAAATTCCGTAACCAGAGGATGCGCATTTCGCTGGTCATTCATAATTGCATAGCATGTACGATACTCCGGACCGTTTTCAAGAGAAACGATCCGGCAGTTTTCGTTTTCGGCTAATTTATGTCCAAGAGTTGCCGGCATGATTGCCCAAGCATCTTTCAGATCAAGCAGCTGACGCAATAATGCCATATTATCCAGCATAACTTTGACTTCAGGATCATTTCCAAACCAGTAATCATGCCACATAAGAAAAGTATTGCTCCATGGAATATAGATCTCATCGGTGCTGTTTAACTGAGACGGGAGAATCCCATCCTGATAGGAAGCACTTTTGTGGCACACAAATACAAGCTGTTCTTCAAAAAGCGGGATTGTCTGAACCTTTTTGAAGAAATGGGGATTGGTGATCAGGCCAAGATCTGCTTCTTTATTTTCGATAGATTTATAAGAAAGATTTGACTGCATAGTGTTGATATGCAGACTACATTTTGGATGACTCTCCAGGAAATTCTCAATTACCTGTGGCATAAAATAAAAATTAAGGCTGTCTACATTTACAATTCGAAGCTGTGTGGATGGCCGCTCGAACTTAATCTTTCCGGTTTCAATCCACAGCTGTTCCCATTTTCTGGCAATTGGGACAAAACGCTGGCCCGCATCGGTAAGCTCCAGTGTACGGGATCCTTTGCGACGTATGATCAGCTCTGTCCCCAGCTCCTCTTCCAGTGCTGACAGACGATGACTTAATGCCGGCTGTGATACAAAAAGACTTTCTGCTGCTTTGGAAAGAGAAGAACTGGATGCTATGGTAAGAAACGTGTGTATATCCTGATATGTCATGTATTTTCCTCCATATGTAAAAACATAAATATAAACATAATTTATATTATATAGACAAAATATCAATTTTACAATATATATGAGCGAGATTATAATAAAAAATGACAAAATAAGAAAAGGAATGATTTTCATGGATGAAGCAACGCTGGAAAGAAGGCTGCATCTGAATATGACTCTGATTGGTGGGTTTATGGTTGGATATGGTGTTATAAATCGCCATGATATACTTGGATCTGCACAGACTGGAAATATGGTTTCGTTGGCTATGGATGCCGTAGGACATGCAGATGAGGAGTGGTTTTTCCGTATCATAGCGTTGATAATTTATGTTGCATCAGTATCGTTGACTGTAATCCTCTCTCATAAGATCTCAAAGATGAGTCAAAAAAGACTCAGTATTCTGATAGATGGAGCTGTTTTGCTGATCATTGGTTTTTATCCGGCGGAAATGAATCCATTTGTTGCTCTGTTTCCAATCTTTTTTGCTACAGCTTTTCAGTGGTGTTCATTTAAAGGAGCAGATGGTTTTGCAAGCTCCAGTATTTTTTGTAGCAACAATCTTCGTCAGTGCGTAACAGGATTTACAGAATATCTGTGCAGCAAAGATGAACAGTCTCTTCACAGAGGAATTTATTTTGGAAAAGTACTGCTCAGTTTTTATGGGGGCGTTGCCGTTTCCTTCCTGGCAACACAGATCTTGGATCTGAAGGCTTCCTGGATTGGAATTCTTCCAACTGTTTCTGCGTTTCTATTATGTAATGTAGAATATGGAAGGTGTAAAGTAAAAAAAGAGGATATCCTCAAGGCTTCTGCCTGAGAGGATATCCTCTTTTTAAATTAAGACTCAATTATCACGCTTCTGCTATCAGCTGTTATGTTATGCTGCATCATCTTCTGCGGTAGTATCTGTGTCTGTTTCAGTATCCGCATTTTCCTCTTCTGCTGGCTGTGAAGCGCTTTCAACCGCTGCTTTTAATACATCTTCAAGCTGAGTAGCCAGCTCATCCGGAACACCTGCTGCCTTGACATTAGCAAGGAAAGTATCCCAGTTTATTTCTGTGAGATATTCGGTCATAGCTTCATCATCTGTTGCATCGTAAGTTTTATCAAGAGATGCAAAATCCGGAATTTCAACACCTTCACCATAGGAACCTGTGATAGACAATGTTGCCAGTGCTGCACCAGATGTTGTCACTGTCAGATCCAATGTAGACGTATCTGCATCCGCATCAGATGTAAGTTTAATAACTGCACCAAATCCAACCAGCATATCTGTTGCCGAGGTATCTGTATCATCTTCTGTGCTTTCTCCTGCTTCTGAATCGCTGCTGTCTGTTTCTGCTGCAGGGAAGGAAATATTAAAGGTTCCGTTATAATATCCTGCTTTTGCAGGTTTCGTTTCCAGATTTTCTACATTGATATCAACAGTTTCTGTACCGTTTACCGCAAGGATATAATCTCCATTCAGAAGACCATCTGCTGTTTTGCCACTTCCTGTAAACGTGAAAGAGGAATCATCCGCTGCAAGCTCAAGCAGTAATGCAGAATCTTCTCCTTCAGAAGGTGCTTTCCAGGTAAAGACAGGCGTTGTATCAGTACCATCCGTTATACCAAACTGACGACCTACGATCTTACCATCTCCGTTCACCCACACTTTGGAGGAAAATGCTTCATTCTCAGTGGATCCTTCGTCATCTCTGTTCATATCATCCAGTGCATCTGTGATTAAATTCTGGAAATCTTTGTACTGGTTTTCCTCATTTGATGCATCATCTGACCATTGGTCAAAAAGTGCCTTGATCTCTTCATCATCTTTGGCTGTTGTCAGTACTTTTTCGACAATTGTATACGCTGATTTTTCAGAAATAATACCTTCATATGCTGTGCATTCTTCGCTGATGCCATCTACAGATACACTTTCTTCTACAGAAGAACCTTCTTCAAAACTGTCAATTATAATGTTTCCATAACGATCCAGCAATGTAGAAAGTGTTTTGGAATCCGGAAGCACAGAAGTAAGATCTGAAAGTGTCGTCATATAAGTGTTTAGGAACTGTTGCGCTTCTTCTGAATTTTCTTCAGAATCTGAAGAAACAGGAGCTTTCATATAGGAATCTGACAATTCCGGAATCTGAATATATTCCATCATATTTGCAAGATCCATATATACGTTAAAATCACAAAGTTTGTTATCATTCAGAAGAACAGAAGACACGATTGCTTCGACACCATCTTTGATGGAAATATTACTGTCTAGGCTGATGCTCTGTAGCCAGGAAACATCCGTTCCACCCATAAGTGCACCAATCAGAGCACGTCCGGTATCCTCTACTTTAAGTGTCATGTTGCTTTTACTTCCGGCGGCAGATTTCTTGTAATTTTCGAGATAAGTATCCCAGGTTTCCGGAATACCGTCTGTGAGTTTGTTAAGGGCAGCCTTTTCTGTTTCCTGATAGGAACCTGCTGCAAATGCTGTACTGCTTCCTGAGAGAATCAGGGATGCACATAAGACTGCTGCAGCTGATTTTTTTAAAATCTGTCTGGTTCGATTCATGATAAATCTCCTTCCATTTTGTGATTTATGTAGATATATAAACATATTACCATGATTCTGTCGAATATACAATCATATATCCGCTTTGTTTTCAGAAAAAGCTCCGGAAATTCCTGTTATTTCAGGAATTTCCGGAGCTTTTGTTAAAGACAGTCCACAAGCATCTCAGATGCTTTTTCCAACATTTTGGCGAAACCTTCCGGTTCTGTCAATGCCTTTCCTTTGTCTGCGTCAATACAACCAAGCAGTGCACGGTAAGCATCATTTTCCGGATATTTTTCACAGATAATCTTGCAAAGTCTGGATGCAGCCTCTGTCAGTCTGATCGAACCATAACATGCAGGTTCTTCCGGAAGTGCTTTTGCACTTGTGATCAGATAGACAAGTAATTCAAATTCTGGATTATTCATGATTCTCCTTCTCTGATTCTGTAATATGATCAAAAAAACATATCTCTTCTAACGGAGGACGTTTGGGGCAACGTGGTTCACCCTGGGGATATCCGATCGACATGAGCATTTCAATACGATATCGTTCAGGGATGTTCAGAATCTTACGTATCGCAGAATCATTATAGGATTTGATTGCACATGTCCCGAGCCCTAATTCAACAGCTTTGAGCATAAGATTTTCAGCAGCCATGGAAGCATCCATCAGACAACCGTATACTTCTGAATTTTTACCACCCTTTCTGGCGGCTTTATGCATATCTGAACAAATCACAAGGATGACCGGAGGCTTGCCTGAAAGTCCAGGACTAAAGAGATCAACTTTTTCTTTGAGCTGCTGATCAGTGATGAACAGAAATCTCCACGCCTGCAGATTGCTGGCTGAAGGCGCCTGCTGAGCCGCATCAGCCAAAGTAAGCAGTAAGGATTTTTCTACAGGATCAGGACGAAAAGACCGAATGCTGTGACGGCCCATAATAGCTTCGTTTAATAACATATCTTTATTACCTTTCTGGCAGCATATGGCCGATTATTATAAGTCTGAGCTATATTATTTTTTTCTGAGATATTCGAAATAAGCAAACATACCTTCTGCCATAACCGGGTCAATAACTGGAAGTCCGGTCTCTTTTTCAAGATCTTTGGCAATGCCGATTGTTGCAAGTCCGGTGCAGGCAAGAGCAATTACTTCTGCACCCTGTTCTTTTAATTTCATACCCAGTTTCAGTACACTTGCTTTTCCTTCCGGAGTCATCAGATCCAGTGTGCTGTGTACACCTTCTGGTCTGCCGAGAATCATCTGCTCAGGAATCATTCTCATATATGCTTGAGGTGCATAGTCTGTAATTCCAAGCACACCTATCCTGCTTCCATATTTGAGAGCCAGCGCTACAGTTGTCTCACCGCCGCCGGTAACAGGAATGTCCGGGAGAACTTTACGGATTTCTGCAACACCCGGATCATCTGCACAGCTTACGATGATCATATCTACATCCGTAAAAGAACGTGCTGTTTCAACAATTTTGGGAATAGCAATTTCACCGAGCTCAGGGCTGTGTATTCCTTCATACTGATCCGGAATGCATTTGGTTACTACCTCCAGTTCAGGGAAATATTCCATAATCTGTTTTCCATGTGACTGAAGCACTTCTTCATCTTCGGTTGTAAGTACACGGATCAGACCAACTTTAAACTTTTTATTCATATCAGTTCCTCCTGTCATATTTTTATCTGTTCAGAAATAAATCAGATAAGAAAAACTCCGTTTTCGATAACTTTTGTATCATCCAGATATAAAGTCGGACGCAGGATGATTCCATCCATATGGCATTCTGCTTTGTTTGTTCCGCCAAAAGAAGTGTTGGTACCAAAGGCGATATGAACAGTTCCATATACTTTTTCATCTTCAAGGATGATACCGTTCAGAATTGCAGCTTCATTTGTTCCGATTCCAAGTTCACAGACTGTTCCGTTGATTTCATTTTTCAGGAGAATATCAAGATTTTCGCTCTTCTCTCCTGTTACGGAACGTAGTTTTCCGCCGGAAATCGTCATGTGAAGCGGACTTTCAAGTTTACCAATGCCTACCATGGAACCGTCAATGATCATTTCTCCATCAGAACCGTCTTCGAGCGGTGCAATATAGGCTTCACCTGAAGGAAGGTTTCCGCACTTTCCGGCTTCTCTGTATACACCAGGGCTTGGAACACCATTTCTTCCACTAATATTGATGTTTAACACATAACCGTCTTTTTCAATGCGGGCACGGGATGCTCTGGTCAGCATTTCTGTTACTTTTGCAGTTAATTTTTCAACTTCATTGTAATCAGCAGTCATTGCACCGCGTGAAAACATTTCTTTTGTGATACCAGGCATAGTAGCCACACGAGTACCTGCTTTGGCTGCTTCAATACGGGCATTCGTATGGGTCAGAGACTGTGCAGTCGGAACGATCACGACATCAGCTGCTTTCATAGCTGCTGCAATTGCTTTGGGTGGTTCCTGCCCGCTTACTTCGCGTTCTTTCATTACCATAAGCAGTTTTTCGCAGCCAAGATTTCCAGCTGCTTCATAAATAGCTTCACCAATCTCCTTACGGCTGTCATCTGTGATGATCAGCACTTCTTCTCCTGTTTTCACTGCAAGACAGGAAGTCAAAACATCTTCTGCAATTTTCACTAAATTCTCCATTGTTGATTTCCTCTTTTCATAAAAATAATTTCGGACATTTCGCCGGACTTATGAAGTACCCTGCGAAATGCCCGGTGAAATATTGCCTTTATATAAAAGCTGCTAATTCAGATATCTGTAAGTTCAGAAACAACTCTGGCAAGAAGGGTTCGTGGAAGAACAACCTTTTTACCTGTCTTTTCTGCAAACATCTTCTTCATTTCCTGTGTATATCCAATGCAGTCAAGAACGATCAGATCTGCTTCAGAATTCTTAATTTCTTCTGCTGCTTTTTCAAGAGCATCCCATTCACCATATGGTGAAGCGGAAACTGCTTTGACATGATCCACATATTTTTTCCATTTGTTTTCACACTGTTCAGTCTGAAGTGGTGATGGTGTCATACAGATAATATCGGATTTTTTGGTCATTAGCGGAACAAGACGGTTCAGTAGTTCACATGGATATATCATAGGGATTTTTCTGGTAGAAAGTGTTTCAGGGAAACTGCCTGTACAGAACATCATAATAAGACTGCATCCCTCATCTTCCATACGGTTAATTGCGTCTTGAAGTCTTGGCAGAATATGACGCTCTGCAAATGTCACAGAACTTCCGTCTGTTAATCTGGATACCAGAACATAATCATCCTTGCCTGGAGCAAATTCTGCAATCTGTTCTTTTGTGAGACCGTCGAGACCGCCGGCCTGAACAAGTTCCAGTGAATCATCAAAGATATGTAAGATATCAGCGGTCACATCTGTACGTGGTGCCTGTCCAATCGTAATTGCTCCTATTTTCATGTGAAATCCCCCTTATTATTCATTTCCGAGAGTCTGAAGATGTTTCATGCTTCCATACAATTTCTGAAGACGTGCATATTCATCTGCATCATAGAAGCTGCACTGCTTTCTTCCATATGCTTTGGCAACCTCCAACATAAATCTTGCAGCCTCTTCAACATCAGCAGCATGAGTTGCTCCTGTAGCACATCCAGGAACCATAGTTTCTGCTGTGATCGCAACACCTACAACCGGTGCATCTGTTGCAGTACATGGCTGCAGGATACTATTCAGATGATGAACATCATTTCCATATGGCGTGATATCCTGTGTTGCCAGAGGGAATACATATGGAAGGCGTCCTGTAGTGATCTGCATCAGATCAAGAAGATCTTCAGAAGTTCTTAATACATATCCTTCTTTTACTGTAGGAGAAATCGCAAATCCTCTTGTATTGATTACACGGTTTCCTTTTGTTGTGTCTACAACAAGCAGTGCATCCAGGTCAGGAGAAACTTCTTCTTTATTTACCTGTGCCATTTCAACTGGAGATCCCATGAATGGAACCGGATCATGAGGGGCTGTCGGAGCATGTGGGCAGATATGTGTTGAGATAAATACATCACCATCAAGATAATCTCCCTTGTTCTGCATATCAAGCAGCTTTGCTGCAAGAGCTACTGCACAGAGAGCACCGTCACCATCTGATACGAATCCGATACGTTCCGGACGTGCACCGATTCCACCAAGTCTTCCAAGAAGACCGATTGTTGGAGCATCTCCACCGTTTGTTTTACCATTTTTGCCAGGAATACGAACTTTAAGCATATCTGTGCTTCCCTTAGGTCCAACCAGTTCATAAACCTCAACGTTGGCATCCGCTTTAATTCCGAGAAGATATTCTTTTACTGCTTCTCCTGTTACGAATGAACTGTCAAGTACTTCGTAAGCATCAATGATCTGTTTCATTAACATGTTATTATTTCCTCCTGATTACTTATCCAAATAACTGATTAAGTCTTTTTTGATTACATCTTCTGTTGCTTTCAGCAATTCCGGCGCATACATGGTCGGCGAAAGTTTCAGATTCTTCTTGTCTGTGGTGATCACGTAGACATCAAGGCCCTCTTCCATCATGGCTGTTGTTACAGGTTCACCTGTTTTTGCGTTGATCGTCATGATAAGGTCAGGGAAAGTAGCAAGTCGTTCACCATCTTTTTCTACAGTTGCGTATTCATTCCAGAAAGTCATATCACAGCCGTCTACGGTTGCATAACCTACATCAAAACCTCCAGTTGTCTCAATTGAGAAATTCTGTACCGGACCTCTGGCAAGTATGCGTCCATTCAGGAAAGTACAGAGACTGTTTACACCCTCTTCTACGGAAGTTTCAAGTCCTTTTAAGAATGCTTTTCCTGTTTCAATTGCAAAGCTGACACCACCAATGGCACAATTTTGTCTGGCATAGGATACTTTGACAGGATTTCTTGCTACCGCAACCAGACCACCGGCTTCGATAGATGCAAGACGCACCATTTTAGAAGTATGATCGATATTTCCTTCAAAGAAACATTCAATATGATTTCCGGTATCCGGATTGCCGCCGACACATGCCTGAACGGTGGTATAATCTGGGATTTTGTGAAGATTCATACTTCCCATTACTCCTGTCGGATGCGCACGTCCGTTACATGGTGCATCCACAACCGGAAGTCCTGTAACGGCAGCCTGAAGCCAGCCATTTACAGTAGCTTCTCCACCCTGCTCATTTGTGATGATGCCGCCAATATGAAAATCACAGTTTTTCTGAAGAATCTCAACTGTTTTAGCGATATCCTTTGGAGTCATATACTGATTCGCTGCATTCGGTGCGCCGACCAGAGAGGCGGTTAACAGTACATCATCTTCTTCCAGATCATCGATTGTGATCAGACGAAGGTCTGTATAATCCACTGCAATCTCTGCATATTTTCTGCCCTTTTTCGGATCACCGCCGCCACCGCCGCCGAGGATTGTACCCCCGGCGAGTGCAGCATCAAGGACATCTTTTGTAAGACGAATTCCTTTAGTTTTCATTTTAATACTCATCTCCTGCAATAAATATATTAAAATACCATTCTTAAAATATTATTTCTTTTTGCCAAGTGATAGTGTAGCTGTAAAGAAACTGTACAGAGCAGCTCCGGCAAGGGAACCAGCACCCAGAATATTGAGTGTCTGCTCGTTTTCTTTGTTCTTCTTAACAAGAATATAACGAATAAGTAAAGCGATCAGGATTGTCAGACCGTTGATAGTGGATCCAACAAGAAGACCAGTTGCAAAAAGGATACCAACCTGTCTGGAACCACCAAGTAACTGTATAATTGCACCCGGAATAGCCCAGATAAGCAGCCATTTGGCAACATCTCCGCCGGCACCTGCTTCAATCGTAGCTGCAAAAGTAGCATCAACCGGAGCAAACAGCCCCTGATTGAAGTACTGTTTTGCCATAATAGCTACAAGTATAAATGCCACTATAAAGCCAATAATCTCACTGATATACTGCTGTTTTCTTCCTTCAAGCTCAAGTTCCTGATCTTTTCCGCATCCGCGAAGGATGTAACCGCATTTGAGGTCATATGCCATATCAGAGAAAGCAGGACCTGTTGCGGAAGTATAAGCAACAAGAATTCCAAGTGGAAGTGACGGGAATCCGATCAACATACCTACGATAAGGAAAATAAGCGCTGTTGCAAATCCCGGGAACCATCCTGAATACATTGCAGAAATACCTACAATAAGCTCGGAAGCAATTGCTGCAAAAGCTGAGAAGATTACCCAGATGATCAGCTGAACAGCTCCCATTTCTGACCAGATACCTGTGATTACAGCCAGAAGAACTGCTACTACCAGGTATGCAACATAACCACCGCCTAAGGCTTTTTTCATGTTTGCCATACTGGATGTAAATTTACCAGCTGCACTGTCTCCGTCACTCTTCTTGAAAAGCATACGGCCACACTGGATAAGGGATACAAGGCCGGCACCAATCATAATACCGTGAGGCATGTATTTGAACATGTTTGAAGCCATTAAGTCTACACCTTCGCCGAAGATATTTGTAATGACCGGGAAGCTGTGTCCGAAGATATCAATGATAAATCCATTTGTCTTAATGATACCGATTACAATTGATCCTACGCCAAGAGCTGTCATAGCTGCGAAATCGCCGAACCATGATACGCCGAGAAGGTCTGTAGGAATACCGATCATCTTACCACCGACACCAATAACTACACCTACAATAAGAAGAAGGGCTTTCTTTCCTTTTTCTACAACTGCGAGAATAGATTCTGCAGATGCAACTCCAGGAGGCCACGCTCCTTCTGCCGGAAACATTTCGCTGTCAAATGTTTTATAAAGAATTGTTGCATCAATGATGGTTGCAAGAAATACACCAACAAGCATAGGATACATAAGATCCATTCTACCCATGATTACCGGAACACCGATTGGAAGCAGGAAGCAGTTTGCTGCTGAAAATGTTGCTCCTGAGATAGATGTCTGAATCATGTTCTGACAGTGGATACTCTGGTATTTCTTTAAAAATGCGACAGGTAAACGTGAAATAACGATTGCAAATAACGCTCCTACGATAGATGTGTTTGGTGCGACACCGGTACGTACGATCAGTTCAAGTCCGATAATTGCACCGAGTATGCTCATCACGATATTCAAAATAAGAATATGTGGTGCATACGCTTTTGGATGTTCAGATGCTTTAATATGCATCTGTGTGTAATCCCTGTTTGTGTTACTAGCCATATTATCTCCTCCATTCGTAAAAAGTTCATGTGCTCATATTCCGGATAACAGCGGGCCAGAATACAAAATCAGCCGATGTAGGAATGCCCACATCGGCTTCACATTCATGATTTAAGATAATATCACTTTACATTGATAAAATCATCGGCTTGAAATCACTTTTTTTCAGCAAAATATTGTGCACGATGCACATTTGTTTTTAATGTGCATACATTTTCATTTTTATAGCAAATTCCAGCTGTTCCATTATTTCTGTATCATCCAGGCTGCAATGCAACACTTCTTCGATCTTGTTGATACGATGTACCATAGTATTTCTATGCAAAAAAAGGGATTCCGCAGCAAGTTTGCGGGAATTATGATTCTGAATGAGTGCTTCAAGTGTCTCGAGCAGCTGCGTATCATGAGCACGGTCATATTCCACTAATGGGCCAAGCTTACACCTGATAAATTGGTGTACTTCCGTGTCTTTGGATATATGCAGCATAATACGATCATATTGAAGTTCATCCAAGAAAATACACTGCCACTGCTGCTTTCGGATCATGCGAATATGAAAACATTCTTTGAGTTTTTGATAAGTATCCGCCAGTTTAAGATAATCTGACAGAGGGTTGCTGATAATTGCAGAACATGCGCAATTATTAATTTCGACAGTTTTTTGAATCATATCATTTACAATTGTATCAAGGAGTGTATCATTTATGGATATTCCCATGAGCGCAAAGCACATTTCTTTGCTACATATTACAGCATTTCGTATATGATTTTTTTCAAGAATTCTGGAAATTGCTTTTGTCTGTTGTTCTTTTTTCATTTCAAGAAGAAAAGAATTTTTCTCAGTTTCCAGAGACAGCGCAATCATACGCACTGGTTCTGATGGCCATTGTAAAGAGGCTGTACGATATTCTGCTTCCTCTGGCTGTGTGATCTTACGGTTGATAAGATCAAAGAATAGTCTGTTATCAAGTTCTGATTTGTTTTCTTTTCCAATCTGATAACGAGTATCCAGTTCAATGCTGCTTCTGGATTCTACGATTGCTGTCATGACAGGAAAAACAAGTTCCACAAAGCCAGCATTATTATCGAGAAAAAATAACGGAAGCTTCAGTTCATCCGCCAGTTGAAGTGCTTCTTTGGGAAAATCCTCAAAAAAACGGGTTTTGATGGCAAGCGCAGATGCATTCACCTCATTCATATCGCGGATCAGGTTCAGCAGAGCTTCTTTGTCATTTCGAATCACATATCCGTTAGTGATCAGGAGCAGGTGTTCCCTGAGCCATGGTTTGATATTAGGCTGTTCCATCATATCAAATACCTCTATCCTGCGCATGAGTCCTTCCTGACCTGCTACCAGGGAAGCAGCACCATTATTCCATATTTTTACAATATCTTTAACACGTAATTTCATTTATATATTCTCACTATCCTCTTGAAGAAACGTTATTTTAAAGTGAAATCAGACCAAAAAGTAATGGAATGATGAACATACAAAATAAAGTTGTTGTTACTACTGCCGTGGAAGCATATTCCTCATCCAGATGATACTGTTCCGCAATCATACTGGAAGTTGTCATGGATGGAGCTGCACTGATCAACATAAGAATCATACTTTCAACATTTGTGAGAAAATGATGGGAAATAAAATAAACAATCAGTGGAATCACGAGTATCTTTGTAAACACAAGTACAAGGATAGATCTGTATTTAAAAATATTTGTGAGCTTCATAAATCCAAGACTGCATCCCAGATAAATCAGTCCCCAGCTGTAACAGGTGTTTCCAACAGAATCTATGGTGTTCATGATCATATCAGGAACTGGAATGTGAAAACTGGTCAGACATAATCCAAATATGATAGAAATGAAAATCGGATTCATGATGATTTTTTTCCACGGATTTTCTTTCTGTCCTACTCCATTCGTAAATAATGTAAATCCAAGAGTCCAGACCAAAGTAGTATCAATGACCGAACAAATCGGGATATAAACATTACCGCCCTGATTGCCGAACAGAGTCATGATCAGAGGAATCACAAGAAATCCATAATTACCGCCAACAGAACAACCACGGTGTACATTAGATGTTGTTCCGCTTAAGTGGCAGATTCGGCTTCCAAGGATACCTCCTGCTGCCATGATGAAGTACATGAGAATCTGTGCAATGACCATTCTGCCATAACGGGCCATTGTATAAAAGGTAGTCTGATTTTCCCAGATCAGCGAAATTGTCAATGCCGGCAACACAATCTTCAAAAGGAAACCGGAAATAGATGGCATGGCCTCTTTTTTGATCACACCAATGCGTGATGCGGTAAAGCCGATAAGTACAAGTAAAAGAAATCCTGCCATTTTGGGAAGGATTGCTATCATATAATTCATAATAATCTCCTCGAGTCATCCCCTCAGCCCTGTGTCAGGATGTTTCTGTGAACTTTGCGTCTGACAAAATAGAAACAGATTACCTGCATAAGAATTGTCAGAATCCAGGACACAGGATATGAAATGAAAAGGAAAGAAAGGGATCTATTATGAGGAAACAATCCAAAGATCCATACGATTCGTGTTCCAACGGTACCTATGATAGACAAAATCATTGGTACACCAGAATGTCCCATTCCACGAAGTGCACCGGGAATCAGATCCATGATTCCGCAACAGAAATACGGTACGGTTGTATAGGCAAGAATTTCAATCCCACACTGGATAACGTCCGGATCACTGGTATACAGACGCAACAATTCATTACCAAAAAAATAAGCTCCACATCCTAATGTAAAGGAAAATGTAAAGGATAGGATAATACAGTCAAGAAGCACTTTGTCCATACGTTTTGTTTTCCGTACTCCATAATTCTGACTGGTAAAGCTCATACAGGATTGTGTAACAGAGTTTACAGATACATACAGAAATCCAAAAATATTATTTGCTGCAGTATATCCTGCCATTGCAATCGAACCAAAAGAGTTCACAGAAGATTGCAATAAAGCATTTGACAGGTTGATGACGGTACTCTGAATACCAGCCGGAATGCCCACTTGAAAAATTTGTTTCAGATAAAAGCTTTTTATCGTGAGTTTTGAGAATCTGAGCTGATAGCTTCCTTCTGAACGGTAAAGACATCGTAATACCAGAATACAGGAGATGCACTGAGAAACAATTGTTCCGATAGCAACTCCGGCTACACCCATGTTAAAAACAACGACAAGGAGCATATTCAGACCTGCATTCGCAAGACCAGATATGATCAAAAAGATCAACGGACGTTTCGTATCTCCTACTGCTCTCAGAATAGCTGCACCATAGTTATAAAGCATAAAAAATGGCATTCCCAGAAAATAAATTCGCATATAGAGTGTGGACTGGTCAATAACATTATCCGGAGTACCCATGATTTCCAATGCAAGCCGTGAAAAAAGAAGTCCTACAACTGCCATGATCATACCGCTTACGAATGCCAGGGCAATGGCTGTATGTACCGTTTCCGACATTTCTTTGTTTTTTCCCGAAGCATAAAAACGTGCAGCAAGCACATTGGCACCAAGGGATATTCCAATAAATAAGTTCGTAAAAACAGCAATCAGCGCAGTCGTTGAACCAACTGCCGCAAGTGCTTCGCTTCCTGTAAACTGACCGACGACGATGATATCCACTGCATTGAACATTAACTGCAGGATTCCAGAAAGCATCAATGGCAAAGAAAATGAAACCAGTTTGTCCATGATCGTGCCGTTGCACATATCAATTTCATATTTGTTATTTTTCAAAACTACTCCCCCTAAGTTTTTAATACTATCAATTTCCATATGCCATTATACAGGTATGAATTTTCTTTTTCAAGCCATAAGCAGAACAGACCGACAAAAAAACCCTCACGATACAGTTTCCTGTAAAGTGAGGGTCGGTATTACTCTGTTGGGACACAAATATTAGGCTATTTTAGTTTGCCTTATAACAACATGTCATAGGGCAAAAGTGATTATCCAGTTTTAAGGCAAAAGTTCTATCCTCTTTACATTTGGATAATCCTCTTTGAATTTCCCTAAATCTTCCTCTGATAACTTGATAATATGACTGTCTACCGATTAACGCTTTCAGATAATACTTTTTTCAGTTTTACGCTTCAAGCTGTTCGCTTTCAGATTTACGCTAACACTACTTACCTCTCCCACCACCCTCCCCTAGTCCAGTCTTGGGGGTGTTCTCAACCTGTAAGTTGTTCCTATTTCCATACGATTTCTCGTATAATAATAAGTGGAGGATTTTTTGATGTCCTACCATCAAATTTCCTCTGCCTAAGAGTTGCTTACAGAAGATTCTGTCTAGGTTAGTTCTGTTTAAGTTAGTTCTGTCTAGGTTAGTTCAGCTCTCCCACCAGAGCTTTACTATATAACCCTATACAGAAGGGAGGTGTTCATTATGGATATTAATTCTATTTCTTGGGATTCAACTTTACTGAAAGTTCAATTCTCAAATGAAAAAGTAATTGCCTTTGAAAATATTACTTTTTCTGAATATCAGCAATTATTGTCCAGCTTAACTGCTGCCGACATTCAATTGACCAAAGCTATGCTTAATGAAATGGAAATGTACCATGTTCATTATGTAGCTTAATGTCAATGGGATATTCTATTACCAGTAGAATATCCTTTTCTTTTTGTAGCGTATCTGTTATAGTAGCGTGTCTCGTATCTGTTATAGTAGCGTGTCTATATTAGACGGTCACATTATCAAATTATCAGAGGTTCTGTTGTCATAAGTGTTTCTGTTCCTCATAAAATTCGTATTTTATGTGTAAATCAAGACCCTTGAAAGCCCTTAAAATAAGGTCTTTCTCCAATCATTAAAAACTACTGCCAATAGCCTGTTTAAGCCTATTTGAGCTTATAATAGCCTATAATAGCCTGTTTATTAACAAAAAAGACCCTGTAACCATTTATCAGTTCCTCTTTTTTCTACTATTCTCGTATAATAATATTGTGGTCTGTTAGTACCAATAACAGGCTGCAACATTTATATAACAGATTAATACTGTGCAGAGGAAAGAGGTGATATTATGAATATTCTTAGTACCCAATGGAAACCAAACAATACACTGGAAATAACACTTTCTAACGATTATGTTATTATTCTCAAAGATGTTTCCTTTGCCAATTACTTGGCTTTATCAAGTAACCCCACATTACTTGATAAGATGATACTTTCCAGAACCAACTGGTAAAATCCAGAGTAAACTGGTAAGAAATTCATTATAGGTTACAAGGTCATTCTTTTGAATGTACAAGCACATTAACTTGTAAGCAATAATTTTACTTGCAATTTTTACAAGCAAATTGTGTAGCAAAAAAGACTCCTGAAACTTTAGAGGTATTCCCTAAAGAGACTTTTACATCTCTTATGGTCGTTCTCCAAAGTTCCAAGAGTCTTAATTTATGCTTGGACAGTTCACGTAAAATATGTGATTACTTATGTGAGTTTGATATAAACTTGCACTTATTTTTACGTGAGTTTGATATTACTTACTGGCTGAAACTTTTGCCCTAAAAGTGGATAAAAGCCTTTGCCCTGTGATACAACATCAACTTATGCATTCTTCTCAGCGATTGCTGCCTGTGCTGCTGCAAGACGAGCAATCGGTACACGGAATGGTGAGCAGGATACATAGTTAAGACCGATCTTATGGCAGAATTCTACGGAAGAAGGATCTCCACCGTGCTCACCACAGATACCTACATGGAGGTTCGGGTTAACCGGTCTTCCAAGTTCGATTGCCATCTTCATAAGTTTACCAACGCCAACCTGGTCAAGTTTAGCAAATGGATCATTCTCGAAGATCTTAGCATCATAGTATGCGTTCAGGAATTTACCTGCATCATCACGAGAGAAGCCATATGTCATCTGTGTAAGGTCGTTTGTACCGAAGCAGAAGAAGTCAGCTTCTTTAGCGATTTCATCAGCAGTAAGAGCTGCTCTCGGGATCTCGATCATAGTACCAACTTCATACTGAAGGTCGGAACCAGCTGCTTTGATCTCAGCGTCTGCAGTTTCTACTACGAATTTCTTAACATATTTAAGCTCTTTGATATCGCCAACAAGCGGAATCATGATTTCCGGTTTGATTGCCCAATCCGGATGAGCATTTTTAACTTTGATTGCTGCACGGATAACAGCTGTTGTCTGCATCTTAGCAATTTCTGGATAAGTAACTGCAAGACGGCATCCACGATGGCCCATCATCGGGTTGAATTCATGGAGAGAATCAATGATTGTCTTGATTTCTTCAACAGTTTTGCCCTGAGCATCTGCAAGTTTCTTGATGTCAGCTTCTTCTGTAGGAACGAACTCATGAAGCGGCGGATCCAGGAAACGGATAGTAACCGGGTTACCTTCCAGAGCTTCAAACAGTCCTTCGAAGTCTCCCTGCTGATATGGAAGAACTTTTGCAAGAGCTTTTTCTCTTTCTTCAACTGTTGTAGAGCAGATCATTTCACGGAATGCATCGATACGTCCCTCACCGAAGAACATATGCT
>OLPQ01000785.1_pt1 | contig 25482 bp, 18 predicted proteins | sample 1672451 | NCBI WGS metagenome assembly OLPQ01 (sample SAMEA3136687, study PRJEB25190) | human gut metagenome | biome: human gut; feature: human-associated habitat; material: faeces | place: Austria | collected 2013
GTACGGAAATACAGGAAGACAAGGTTGCAAAAATAGCAGTTACGAAAAACAGGATCCCTACGAAGGTGCCGGCTTTTCCCATTGCGGAGAATACTTTTGGCAGGGAAATAAACATCAGACTTGGTCCTGCGCCCATTCCCTCAGTGCCGGAAAATACATACACAGCCGGAATGATCATGGCACCTGCAAGAAAGGCAACGCCTGTATCAAAAATCTCAATCTGATTGATGGCCTTGTTTAAGTTTACCTCAGGTTTGACATAGGAACCGTAAGTGATCATAATTCCCATGGATACGCTGAGTGAGAAAAACAGCTGGCTCATGGCATCCAGCAGGATCTGCAGGAAACGCTGCACAGTCAGTCCCTTAAAATCCGGTTTCAGGTAGTAGAGAAATCCCTGCCATCCGGTATGCACCTGTCCGGAGGCATCTGTATAGGAAAGGGTGAGAGAGTAAACTGCAATCACCACTACCAGAACCAGCAGGATAGGCATCATCCATTTGGATACTTTTTCAATTCCCTTTTCCACCCCATTGTACACGATGAAAGCAGTGACACCCATGAAAAGCAGGGCGAAGATCACCGGTGAAGTGGAAGAAGAAATAAAGGATGTGAAGTAGTCATCTGCGGCAGCTGCCTGTGCCTGTCCGGTTACATAGACCACTGCATATTTGGTAATCCATCCGCCGATGACAGCGTAATAGGTCATGATCAGGACTGGTACCAGGAAGGTGAGGATTCCCAGGAATTTCCACTTAGGCCGCATCTGGGTATAGGCACCGATGGCACTTTTCTGTGTGCGTCGGCCGATGGCAATATCAGAAGTGAGCAGGGTAAATCCAAAGGTAAGTACCAGGATCAGGTAAATAATTAAAAATAAGCCGCCTCCGTCTTTGGCTGCGAGGTATGGAAATCTCCACAAGTTTCCCACTCCTACAGCACTTCCGGCCGCAGCAAGGACAAAACCAAGTTGTCCTGAAAAATGATTCGATTTCTTTTCCATTATCATTCTTTCCCCCTTAGTGTTGTAAGAATAAGATAACATATGATAAATAATTAGTAAAACAAATTTTCAGATGACTTGTAAACAGGAAGCAGAAATGTTAAAGTAGAAGACATGAAAGGAAGCTTTCCACAGTATGAAACCAGTTATTTCCATACAGACGGTGCGGATTATACACGTGCAGACGGCACAGAAGGCTCTCTTCGAGGCTATGACAATGTGGTACTGGCTATGGGTTCCAGAGCAAACGATGCATTTGAGGCTGCATTACAGATTTAAAGGAACTATATAAAAGGGACTTTTGTCCCAAATAAAAGGCATTGATGTAAGGGGCAAAGGACTTTTGCCCCTTGGATTATGTTGATAAAAATTATCAAAGGTATTGCTGAGAATATTTATCAGAATCCATTGGAATCATATGGAAAGAGAGCGCATGCGGGGCATTTGGAAAGTCTGAAATATAGGACTCATGTCCTGCAAATTCCATATTTTTACATTCAAATTGTATTTTATTAAAAGCATGTTCCAAACCGATTGACGGGGAAAAAACAATACCGTATACTACAATCGTTAAACCAATAACAATTCTTCAATATACGCGGAGAACTACAAAATAGAAAGAAAGAGGTACAAGAATGAAAGATTTTGCACAGTGGGAAGGCTTCAGCGGAAGCCGTTGGAAAGAACAGATCAACGTTCGTGATTTTATCCGTCACAATTATACCCCTTATGACGGAGATGATTCCTTCCTGGAAGGCCCGACCGAGGCTACAGACAAGCTGTGGGGAAAGCTGCAGGAGCTGCAGAAAGCAGAGCGTGCCAATAATGGTGTGCTCGACATGGAAACTAAGGTTGTTACAGGCCTGACTGCATATGGACCTGGATACATTGACGAAGATCTGAAGGATCTTGAGAAAGTAGTAGGACTTCAGACAGATAAGCCTCTGAAACGTGCATTTATGCCATACGGTGGAATTAAGATGGCAGAGAAAGCATGCGAGATGTATGGCTATAAAGTAGATCCGCAGATCCATGACATGTTTACAAAATATGAATTCAAAACACATAACCAGGGTGTTTTTGATATCTATACACCAGAGATGAAAAAAGCACGTCACAGCCATATCCTTACCGGGCTTCCGGATACCTATGGACGTGGACGTATTGTAGGCGATTACAGACGTGTGGCTCTGTATGGTATTGATGCTCTGATCGAAGGCAAGGAGAAAGACTTTGCAGCATGCGACCGCCAGGGTATGAGACGTTATGATTTCCAGCTTCGTGAGGAAATTGCAGATCAGATCCGTGCCCTTAAGGGAATGAAAGCAATGGCTGAAATTTATGGCTATGATATTTCACAGCCGGCAAAAAATGCACATGAAGCATTCCAGTGGCTGTACTTTGGATATCTTGCAGCGATCAAAACTCAGAACGGAGCTGCAATGAGTGTTGGACGTATCTCCACATTCCTTGATATCTATATTGAGAGAGACCTTGAGAACGGAACTCTTACAGAGAAAGAGGCACAGGAGCTTGTTGACCATATCGTAATGAAATTCCGTATGGTTAAATTCGCTCGTATCCCGTCTTACAACCAGCTCTTCTCCGGTGACCCGGTATGGGCAACTCTGGAAGTAGCAGGTATGGGACAGGACGGACGTTCCATGGTAACAAAGAACGACTATCGTTTCCTTCATACACTTGAGGATATGGGACCGGCTCCGGAGCCGAACCTTACAGTTCTCTACTCTTCAAGACTGCCTGAGAACTTCAAGAAATATGCAGCAGACATCTCTGTTACAACAAGTTCCATCCAGTATGAGAACGATGATGTTATGCGTCCGGTATGGGGCGATGACTACAGCATCTGCTGCTGTGTATCTGCTACAGAGACAGGTAAAGAGATGCAGTTCTTCGGTGCTCGTGCAAACCTTGCAAAATGCCTTCTTTACGCGATCAACGGCGGTGTTGATGAGAAGACAAAACAGCAGGTAGGACCTCAGTATCAGCCGATCACTTCCGAGTATCTTGACTATGATGAGGTAATCGCAAAATACGACCAGATGATGGACTGGCTTGCACATCTGTATGTTGGAACACTGAACATGATCCACTACATGCATGATAAATACTACTATGAGGCAGCTGAGATGGCACTTATCGATACAAAGGTTGACCGTTCCTTCGCAACAGGTATCGCCGGATTCTCACACGTAGTAGATTCTCTTTCCGCTATCAAATATGCAAAAGTAAAAGCAATCCGTGACGAGGACGGAATCACAACAGACTTCCAGGTTGAGGGTGACTTCCCACGTTATGGTAACGATGATGACAGAGCAGACGAGATCGCAACAACTCTGCTTTCCACATTCCTTGAGAAGCTGAAACACATCCATACCTATCGTGATTCCAAGCCAACCACATCCATCCTTACCATCACATCCAACGTTGTTTATGGTAAAGCTACAGGATCTCTTCCGGACGGAAGAAAAGCCGGCGAGCCTCTGGCACCGGGAGCAAACCCGTCTTACGGCGCAGAGCAGAACGGACTTCTTGCTTCCCTGAACTCTGTTGCAAAGCTTGACTATGAGGATGCCCTTGACGGAATCTCCAATACTCAGACGATCAACCCGGATGCACTTGGCCATTCTGAGGAAGAGCGTACAGAGAATCTTGTAAATGTACTTGACGGATACTTTGATCGTGGTGCACATCACCTCAATGTAAACGTATTCGGTAAAGAGAAACTTATCGATGCTATGGAGCATCCGGAAAAAGAGGAGTATGCAAACTTCACGATCCGTGTTTCCGGATACGCTGTTAAGTTCATCGACCTTACAAGAGAGCAGCAGCTTGACGTTATCGCAAGAACCTGCCACGAAAGGATGTAATAAAAAATATGGACGACCAGAAAAAAATCACTGGCTACGTCCACTCACTGGAGAGCTTCGGCTCTGTTGACGGACCAGGAGTCCGGTATGTGATCTTTTTGAGCGGCTGCGCCATGCGCTGTCAGTTCTGCCACAATCCGGACACCTGGCAAATGAAAACAGGGACGGAGTACACAGCAGATGAGCTGCTTGAAAAAGCCTGTCGATACCGCTCTTACTGGGGAAGTAAGGGCGGTATTACTGTGAGTGGAGGCGAGCCACTGTTACAGATCGATTTCCTCACTGAGCTGTTCAGAAAAGCAAAAAAACTTGGGATCCACACAACACTTGATACCAGCGGCAACCCTTACACAGAAGAGGGTCCGTGGTATGAAAAATGGGAAGAGTTGATGAAGTACACAGATCTTGTCATGCTGGATATCAAGCACATTGATGAGGAACAGCATAAGATCCTCACAGGATGTACCAATAAAAATATTCTTGCCATGGCCCGGAAGCTTTCCGATATGGGCGTATCCATGTGGATCCGTCACGTACTGGTTCCGGAACGCAATGACCGGGATGACTATCTCCACCGGCTGGCTGACTTTATTGCAACACTGAAGACAGTTGAGAGAGTGGAGGTTCTTCCATATCACACACTCGGAACCTTTAAATGGGAAAATCTGCATATTGATTATCCGCTGAAGGGAATCAATCCGCCAACGAAAGAACGTATCGAAAATGCGGAAAAAATCCTGGGAGCAGGTACACAGTAATAAAAAAACCATATCTTATGTCGAAAAACAGACATAGATATGGTTTTTTTGATGTTCACACCAGTTCTTTGTTTTTGATCAGCATTTCTTTGATGATATCCTGTGTATAGGAACCTAAGCGGCGCTGAGTATCCCGGTCAAGCTCTGAAGGAATGATAGGCTTGCCATATTCGATCACTACGTGTGTAGGTGTCATCTTCGGGAAATTGGCCTCCCAGATATTGGCAGAGTTGCTGATCGCAATAGGAATGATCGGGCTTTTGGCTCTGGCTGCGATCTTGAAGCTGCCGTCATGGAAAGGCAGCATTTCTGTTTCATCAGCATTCTTATTTCTGGTTCCTTCCGGGAAGATACATACGGAAATGCCGGATTTCACATAGTCTGCGGCCTGGAGGATCGTTTTCAGACCCTGCTTGATATCCTCTCTGTCGAGAAAGAGACAGTAGAGATTGCGCATCCAGTTGGAGAGCAGCGGATAATGTTCCATTTCCTTCTTGGCAACATAGCCGGTGCGGATCGGACAGCGGCTGTAGGTGAGCAGGATGTCGAAATAGCTCCGGTGGTTTGCTACATAGAGAACAGCCTGATCCTTTGGAACGTTTTCTTCGCCGATGACGGTGACTTTGGCGCCTGTGATCCACAGGATGAATTTGAATATGGCCTGTACCATGCGCAGAGAGCTGATATCCTTAGTCATGGGAGAAAATTTCCCGATGATCCATTCTACAAGGAGAACCGGAATGGTCAGCACCAGATAGGCGATCACCACGATACAGACAAGTATGAATCGAATCATGTCTTTTGTCCTTTCTGTTATAGATACTTGCGGAGAGTTCCGCAGTAAGATGGTATTTTTATATTATACGAAGAAAATCCGATAGTTGCAATAAATCTTTCCCTGCTCACATAGAATAAATACTGAATAGTGGTTACTGTTTACTGGTGATTTTCCGCAAAGCGTGTTACTGAGAACGGAGTGAACAGTAACGAATCATGCAGGTGGCTTATATTATGAAAAAAGCAGTATTTCTGCGGATCGTGCTGACAGCTGCCGTGCTGGCACTGCTGCTTTCCGGGTGTCGATTTGTCCGGGTGGAGGAAGAAGAACGAAAACCGGTAGATTACATCGTTGTGGAACGCCGGGATATCCTGGAGGAGCTTTCCAGGCTTATGGAAGAAAAAAAGGAAAAGGAATTTCAGCTGAGTTATGAAAACGGAGAGGATCTTTACCTGGCCAAAGGGTACGGGCGGCAGATGAGTGGCGGATACAGCATCCAGGTAGAGGAGCTTGGAGAATCCTCGAATGGGATATTTTTTGTTACAAAACTTCTTGGACCGGAGGATCTTAAGGAGGCAGGAGTTCCGTCCTATCCCTGCATTGTGATAAAAACCCGGAAACAGGAAAAGCCGGTAACGTTCCGGGAAAGCAGCAGTCCGGTGAAAAAAGAGTCGGAGAAAGGGGAATAGACTGTGGAATTAAAAAAAGAAAGCATGCAGATATTAAAGGAAAAAAGCAGGGCAAAAAGTCAGATCACTTTTGATGAGGATTTTAATGTACCGGATGCAAAACCGGATGCGGGAAGACTGATCCAGAATAAGGGCAGGATCATTATGGATGATGTCCGTCTTACTGACGGGAAAGGTATTCTTACGGGAAATCTGCAGGTAGATATCCTTTATGTGGGGGAAGAAAGAGGGATTGTCAGCAGTCTTACTGCAAAACTTCCATTTGAGGAAACCTTGAACCTGAAGGATATCATAAACGGGGATAAAATGTGTCTGAAGTGGGAAATTGAAGATCTTACGATCCGCCTAATCCATTCCAGAAAGCTTAATATCAAAGCTTTGGTAACTTTTTGTGCGACTGTGGATGAAACAGAACAGATCCGCCTGCCGGTGGCGCTGGATGCAGAAGAGGTATCCGTCAGAAAAAAAACAGTCCGTTTTCTGGGACTTACCGTACATAAAAAAGATACACTCCGGATCAAGGATGAGTATACCATTGCCTCCAATCGTCCGGATATCGCCAGCCTGATCTGGTATACTATGGATGTACGGGGGCTGGATCTGAAGCCGGAGGAAAATGTGGTAAAGGCAAGGGGAGAGCTGTCCGTTTTTGTGCTGTACGGAGCTGAAGATACAGAAGCCCCGGTGCAGTGGCTGGAATATTCGCTGCCTTTTTCCGGAGAAGTGGAATGTCCGGACTGCACGGAGGAACTGATCCCGCTGATCGAAGCTTCGGTGATGCATCAGAGTCTGGAGGCCAAACCGGATGTCGATGGGGAAGAACGGATCCTTGTTTCGGATGTTGTGCTGGAGCTGGATATGAAATTTTTCAGGGAAGAGGAATATGATCTCATTACCGATGTGTATACACCGATCCGTGAATGTGTTCCGGAAGGAAAGAATGAGGTACTGGAACGGCTTCTGGTACGTAATTTTTCCAGATGCAGGATCAGTGACAGGATCCAGGTAAAGGAGACTCAGGGAAAAGTCCTCCAGCTGTGTCACAGTCAGGGAAAAGTGAAGATCGATAAGACCAGGATCGTAGAGAACGGTGTGCAGGCAGATGGCGTGGTCATGCTGAAGATCCTGTACATTATTGGAAATGATGATATGCCGTTTTATTCCATGGAGGCAATGATACCGTTTTCCCATATGGTGGAAGCAAGAGGGATCCGACAGGACAGCTGTTATCAGTTAAAAGCAAAGCTGGAGCAGCTTTCCGCAGCCATGGCAGATGGAAATGAGATCGAGATCCGGGCAACTGTAGGACTGGAGCTTCTGGCAGTTGCCAGAGAGCCGGTATTTATCATTGAGAAAGTAGAGGAAAAACCACTGGATATGAAAAAACTCCAGGCTATGCCGGGAATCCTGGTTTATATGGTAAAACCGGGAGATGAATTGTGGGATATCGCAAGGAAATATCACACATCTATCCAGGAGATCCGGACGATCAATGCTCTCAAGGAAAATCAGGAACCCTCTCCGGGAACTCCGCTTCTTGTTGTGAAAAAAGTGGAAGGTCAGATCAAATAAAAAGTGGAATATTTTGCTGTTGAAAAGAATGTAAAAATCATATAAAATACATGTATAAATACTGTATACAAAGTACAAATGGAGGGGCTTATGCGTTTAAAAGCAATGGCAAAGATCAATCTCGGACTTGATGTTCTGGGAAAGAGAGAGGACGGTTATCATGAGGTACGCATGATCATGCAGACCATCCGTATGTATGATATCCTGGATATCAGAAAGACCAGACGGCCGGGGATCGTACTGACGACCAATCTTCCGTTTATTCCTACAGATCAGAGAAATCTTGTATATAAGGCAGCACAGATGCTGATGGAGGAGTTCGATGTTGAAGAGGGACTTTCCATCAAGCTTCGTAAATTTATCCCGGTGGCAGCAGGCATGGCAGGAGGCAGCTCCGATGCAGCGGCCGCATTTGTGGGTGTGAACCGGATGTTCCATTTAGGGCTTACCGAAGAACAGCTGATGGAACGTGCAGTAAAGGTCGGAGCAGATGTTCCGTATTGTATCATGCGGGGAACAGCTCTTGCGGAGGGAATCGGAGAGAAGCTGACCAGACTTCCGGAAGTTCCGAAATGTTATGTTCTGATAGGAAAACCGGGAATCAATGTTTCCACAAAAACAGCCTATGAGAATCTGAATCTGGAAGGGATCGGAAAACATCCGGATATCGATGGACTCATCGGAGCTATCAGAAATAATGATCTGTATGCCATGGCATCCAGAATGGAGAATGTATTTGAACCGGGGATCATCCGACAGTATCCTGTGATCGGCAATATCAAGAACCTTATGGAAGAAAAAGGTGCGCTGAAAGCCGTGATGAGCGGAAGCGGTCCTACTGTGTTTGGAATCTTTGATAATAGGGATAAGATGGCCGCGGCAGCCAGAAGCCTCAGAAAGAGCGGGCTTGCAAAGACTGTATTTGCCACGGATATTTACAATAGAGATGGAGGAGTTACAAATGACAAGTGATTTTTCTGTGGATATGAATGAATATCTGCCGCTTCGGGATGTTGTTTTTAACACCTTGCGGCAGGCAATCCTGAAGGGAGAGCTGAAGCCGGGCGAAAGACTTCTGGAGATCGCCCTTGCAGAGCGTCTTGGCGTGAGCAGAACACCGGTGCGTGAGGCTATGCGCAAGCTGGAGCAGGAAGGTCTTGTAGTGATGATCCCACGCAGAGGTGCACAGGTAGCCAGCATCACAGAAAAGGATCTGAACGATGTTCTGGAGGTGCGTATCGCCCTCGAAAATGTTGCCATAGAAAAAGCGTGCAAGCTGATCACAGAGGATGAGCTGGGAAGGCTCTGGGTGGCAGCCAAGGAATTTGAAAAAACAAAAGCAGAGGGAAATCTGGTCCGTCTGGCGGAAACCGATGTGGCTTTCCACGAGATCATATATCAGGCTTCTGATAATAAGCGTCTGAATCAGGTCCTGAATAATCTCCGTGAGCAGATGTATCGCTATCGTGTAGAGTATCTGAAGGAGGAGCAGACAAGAAATCTTCTGGTCAGTGAGCATGAAGAGCTGGTAAAAGCCATCCGTGAAGGAGATGTGCAAAAGGCGCAGGATATTTCTTTCCATCATCTGGAGAATCAACGAAAAGCGATCATCCGTACTATCCGCGCGGAGAATGAGGCCAAAGAGGCCGAGAAAAAAGAATAAGAACCGGATATGCGGGAATATTAAGAGAGATGTCATTGGGGCATCTCTTTTTTTAACCGAATCAAGTAAGTCCCCTGTTTCAATTGCGAAAAGCAATAAGCAGTGGGGGAACTTGCTGTAAAGGATGGTGGCTTTATGGAAACAAAGAAGATATCGATATCTCTTCATGAAAATGAATCGTATATCCGGAAACGGTGTGAAAACTGCGATGATATCCTGATCAGGCCCATGCGCCTTGGTGAGGGACATAAGGCGGACTGTCTGATGGTCTATATTGAGGTTGCGGTTTCAAACATGATGCTGGATGATTCTGCTATCGGAAAAATGATCAATCATTTCTGGGAGATCCCGGAGGAAAAGATCCGGGAATTTATCCGCCGAAACAGTCTTGGAATTGCAGATGTGAAGGAGCTGTCTTCCATGGAGGAGGTATTTGGTGCCATTCTTTCGGGAAATGCAGTTTTCTTTCTGGATGGATACGACAAAGCAATGAAAATTTCCAGTAAAGGATATCCGGGGTTGGCTGTATCAGAGGTGAAAACGGAAAAGGTCCTCAGAGGCTCCAAGGAGGGGTTCTGTGACAGTGTAAAAACCAATGCGGCCCTTGTGAGAAAGCGGATCCGGGATACCAGGCTGAAGGTGGAGCAGAGCAGCATCGGTGTACGCTCCAATACGGTGGTACAGCTTCTTTATGTGGAGGATCTGGTCCATGAGGAGCTTCTGACTGCTGTGAAAGAGCGCCTGGAATCTTTTGCAGTGGACGGGATCCTGGACAGCGGGATGCTGGAACAGCTGACAGAAGAAGCATGGTATTCTCCCTTTCCTCAGTTTCAGACAACGGAGCGGCCGGACCGGGCTGCCCAGGAGCTGCTGAATGGAAAAGCAGTTCTGCTCTGCGACAATTCGCCGGTGGCACTGGTGGTTCCCGGAGCATTCAACAGTTTTATGGAAAGCAGTGAAGACTGGTACAACCGTTTTGAGATGGCATCCTTCCTGCGGGTGCTCCGGTATCTGGCCATGGCTGTGGCAACGCTGCTCCCCGGACTTTATCTGGCTGTGATCCGGTTTCATACACAGATCCTTCCGGCGAATCTGATCCTTTCCTTTGCACAGGCAAGAGAGGGCGTTCCATTTTCCAGTGTAGTGGAGCTGGTGTTCCTGGAACTGTCTTTTGAGTTGATACGGGAGGCTGGTGTGCGGATCCCGGGAGCTCTTGGAAATGCCATTGGGATCGTAGGAGGACTGATCATCGGACAGGCTGCGGTGGAGGCCAATCTTGTCAGCCCGGTGGTAGTGATCATCGTGGCACTGACAGCACTGGGATCACTGGCTATACCTAATGAGGAATTTGCTTCTGCATTCCGGCTTCTGAAGTACGCTTTTCTGTTTCTGGGAGGATTTCTAGGTATATTCGGAATCGTGTTGGGACTGTATCTCACCATGGCGCATCTGGCAGGACTTTTAAGCTTCGGTGTCCCATATCTGGTACCTTTTGTAGAGAAGAACAGTGAGACGGAAACCGGTGGAAGGATTTTGCGACAGCCCTTCCGGAAGCGGAAATTCCGGCCGCTGTATGCCAGAAATGCCCAGAAACGCAGGCTTCGGACAAGGCCATGGAGCCGGAAAGGATAAAGGTTATGAGATTTGCGGAGAATAACAGGATTTCCCACAGACAGCTTTTTCGGCAGATCATACTGGTGTTTCCGGCGCCGTTTCTGCTGTGCCTGTTTAAGAATGGAGCGATGTTGGGCATCAGTGCCATGGCAGGGACAGCTGCTGCGGCCGTAGTGCTCTCTTTTTATGTAATCTGGCTGATACGTCTGACACCTGCATATGGAGAGCTTTCCAAAAGGACAGGAAGTTTTACTGTACGATTTATTGGCCTGTTCTTTTTGGTATATGTGATCGCAAGTTCGGCATTTCTTTCGGGCCTTCTGGGGGAGGTGATCCCGGAAAGTCTGATCAGCGGGATTTCCGGAAAATGGCTGTCTCTTCTTGCAGTTGCAGCCTGTAGTCTGGGAACGCATCGCGGAATGCAGAGAAGAGGGCGGATCGCTGAGGTGTCCGGAAGGATTTTTCTGGCAGGGATCCTTCTTCTGATGCTTTTATGTGCAGGGCAGGGAAAAACAGAGTACTTTATGGAAGTGATGAAAGATCCGGAAACAGGATTTACAGGAGAGCGATGGCTCCGTGATTTGTATACACTTTTGTGTGCTTTTTCAGGAGCAGGACTTCTTCCCTTCGGGCTGGAGTATGCAAAAAAACAGGGAAGTGCCAGAAAACCTGTGATCCTGGCTTTTCTTACAGTTTGCGGGATCATTTTTGGAATGCAGCTCCTTCTTCCGGCAGTCTTTGGAGGTGCACGCCTTAAAAACGAGATCTGTCCGGTACTGCCTCTTCTGGAGGGGGCAGATCTTCCGGGAAACGTACTGGCGAGATTTGATGTGATATGGATGGGGTTTCTGGTATTCGGACTTTTGTTTTCTCTGGGAAGTTTGTTTCATTACGGAAATCAGATCGCGGAAAAAACCGGATTCGGGACCGGCCGGTACTGGATCCCGGCAGCAGGCTGGCTGCTTTCCCTGTATGAGAGAAACGGGATGGGGATACGGGAGTATTATGGCTGGTATCTGGGGTACATCTTTGTGCCGTTTCTGCTTGTGATACAGCTTTTTCTCAGTACGGAAAACCGGGGAAGACGGAAGAAAAAAGTAACTATGGCAGGACTTGTCCTGGTCATCACTTTGACGGGATCAGGCTGTGCGGCAGTAGAACCGGAAAAAAGAGCTTATCCGCTGGCACTGGGGGCCGGTGTTTCAGAGAATGGCTTTGTGCTGAAATATGCAATGCCGGATATGAGTACAGCTACCGGACAGGAAAAACCGGACGAAGATCCGATTTCTGTGCTGACTCTTTCCGGCCGGGACTTTCAGGAGATCGAGGCAGTCTACAACCGGTCTCAGGAAAAATTTCTGGATCTGGGTCATCTTGAAGTGCTGATCCTGGATGAACAGATCCTGGAAGAGGGATCCCGGGAAGTACTGATCGGATATCTGAAGCAGGAAGAGCATATCGGAGAGGATGTCTACGTGTTCCGGACGGATATGCTGGGAGATGTTTTTCACTGGAAAGGAGCCCGGGAAAGCTCCATAGGGGAATACCTTCAGGGAATCCAGGAGAACCGCACATCCGGGCAGCAGAAGAAGGGTGTGACTCTGCGGGAGGTATATCATCAGTTCTGTCAGGATGGAACGCTGCCCTGGCTTCCGGAGATATGGGTGGAAGGTGAGCTTCTGGAAGTGGATTACGGCAGTAATGAATAGATGGGAGCCGGACTGTTAATAATACAGATGATGATCAGTACGATAAATCGTACAGTATATCTCTGGATAAGATCATCAGAAGATTTTTGACAGGAGGGCTTGCTCATGGAGCATATAAAAACGAAGAAGCATGTATTAAAAAAAGCAGGAGGGTTCCTTTTGCTCACGGCAGTGATCCTTGCAGGGAGTACCTGGGAGAGAAGAACTGCCGGTGATCGGCAGCCACAGTTTTATGCCTGGTGGGGAACGATCTACCCGGAATTCTGTTTTGAAAAAGCAGAGGATAACGGGGAAAATAAGCCGGTGAAGATATCCTTCTGGCTTGCGCAAGCCCTGGATTGGTGATACAATATTTCAACGGACCAATCACGTTCGATTAATTATTTCAGGAGATAAGATCAATGAATATAGACAGAAACGCACCGGTGGGTGTGTTTGATTCCGGTATCGGAGGACTGACAGTAGCCCGGGAGATCATGCGCAATCTCCCATCGGAAAAAATCGTATATTTCGGAGACACAGCCAGAGTTCCTTATGGAAGCAAATCCAGAGAAACGGTGATCCGTTATTCCCGCCAGATCATTCATTTTCTGCAGGAACAGAAGGTGAAGGCCATTGTGGTGGCCTGTAATACAGCCAGTGCATTTGCTCTGGATGCGGTGAAGGATGAACTGGATATCCCGATCCTTGGAGTGATCGAGGCCGGTGCCAAAGTTGCTGCCCAGGAAACCAGAAATAAACGGGTGGGCATTATCGGAACGGTGGGCACGGTAGGAAGCGGTATCCATGCCTCTTATCTGAAGGAACTGGATCCGGAGATCACCGTGATCGGAAAAGCGTGCCCGCTGTTTGTTCCGCTGGTAGAAGAGGGCTGGTATCATGATCCGGTCACCGAGGAGGTTGCGAGAAGATATCTGAAGGAGCTGCAGGAGCAGGAGATCGATACACTGATCCTCGGATGTACGCACTATCCTCTTTTAAGATCTACCATCCGCAAGATCATGGGTGAGGAGGTCTGCCTTGTGAATCCTGCATATGAGACGGCGCTGGAGCTTAAAAAGCTGCTCTCCAGACTGGGTCTTGCCAGCAATGAGGTAGCACAGGAGGAATTCCCGTATCGCTTTTATGTAAGTGATCTTGCAGAGAAGTTTAAGGATTTTGCCAATTCCATCCTGCCGTATAACGTAGAAAAAACACAGAAGATCGATATCGAAAAATATTAAACAGATCTGTACATAAATGATAGGAGAAAAGAATGCAGAAAGAAGTTTTGATCCATGTAAGAGGGCTTCAGATGATGGATGCACAGGGGGATCAGGAACCTATAGAGATCATTGTTCCGGGACAGTATTATTTCCGCAATGGTTCTCATTATCTCAGATATGAGGAACTGCTGGATGAAACAGCAGAACCCACCATCAATTACATAAAAGTATCCGGAAAGGGTCTGGAGGTCAGCAAGAAGGGACTGGTCAATGTACACATGGTATTTGAACAGGGCAAAAAAAACATGACCTATTATACTACCCCTTACGGAACACTTCAGATGGGAATCTCAGCTACGAATCTGGAGCTGACGGAAAGCGAAGAAAACCTTCAGATCAAAGCAGATTATGCGCTGGATATGAATGAAGAACATGTGGCAGACTGCTATCTGGCGATCCAGGTACAGCCAAGAGACTGCAAGGATTTTGTTTTATAGATCCTGCAGAAAATAAAAGATATATAATTACACTACATAAGAACAGCCGCCATGTATCAGGGGAATTCCTGAAAGCATGGCGGCTGTTTTGGATTCTGATCATTTACGGAATCTTGCGAGGAAGCCTTTTTTCTTCTTCTGTGGTGCTTCGAGAGAACCACGGATTCCTTTTACGCCAACGATGTAAAGACCGCTGACTTCAGCTTTGATCTCTTTTTTGACCGGGATCAGATCAAAAACTTTTTCATCTGCAATAAGGATGTTGATCTTCGGACCGACTTTGGCTTTTACGATCGGAAGCTTGGACCGGCGCATAAGCTTAGGTGTCTGGTCGATGACCATCTGTGGAAGTCCGGAATCTTTCAGCGGCATCCGTTTTTTATCGATGACCAGCATGGAAACTGTCTGTTTGTTAGCCTGGATCTGAGCCTGCTGTTCGTCCTGTTTTTTCTGAGCTTTTTTTCCGAAGAAATAGAGTGCGATCACTGCTGCGATCAGAATAACGAGGATGACCAGAAGAACGATGGTAACTGTACTCATTTGAGAATCCCCCTGTATATATATTTGTTTCGCAATCGGTTACATTACGCAAACAACATTTTAGCATTGTTTCGTCAAAAAGGCAATTAAAAAAGTGAAAAAGACAGGTGGAACGGTGGAAATTTCAGCAGTTACCAGTTATAATGATTACGATGCAGTTCATCTGTGTATGCTGCAGAGAATACAGGACATAACTATCTTTGAGCTAACATATGTAATGGATAAACCAGAGATGGAGGAAATATTATATGAAAGAGAAAAAGCCCGGGGGAACCCGACCGGAAATGGGGACTCCTGAGTACGAAGAATGGCGGAAAGAGGTATTGAAACGCCGCAGAAAGCGCCAGCTGAAGGAACGCAGAAAACGTCTGGCCATCATAACAGCGGCAATGATCGTCGCAGTCGGGGCATCCGTAGGGGTCGGTGCGCTGAAGGGCAGAAGTGAGAAGGCTTCAAAAGAGAAGATGGTTTCTTCTGACAAACAGAAAGAACAGACTGTTTCCGGAGAAAAAGCTTTAGAAGCAGGTACTAAAAATACAGAGACCGCTTCCAAAGATACTCTCGCAGAGGCAGAGCTTCTGGCCAGTCAGTATAACTATGACAAAGCTATCGATCTTCTGAAAAAGGCTCCGTCCTATGATTCTGATAAGAAGATGCAAGCAGCTGCAAAAAAATACGAAGACATAAAAGCAACCTGTACGGCATGGCCCCTTGAAAAGGTGACACATGTCTTTTATCATATTCTGATCAAGGATCCATCCAAAGCGTTTGACGGAGACTACAAAGAAGCAGATTATAATCAGGTCATGACAACCATTGATGAGTTTAACAAGATCACGCAGACCATGTATGACAAGGGCTATGTGATGGTAAGCATCAAGGACATGGCAAAGGCAGACGACAACGGGAACATCACAGAGGGAGAGATCCTTCTTCCGCCTGGGAAAACGCCGTTTGTCCTCTCACAGGATGATGTATGCTATTATCATTACATGGACGGTGACGGCTATGCCACGAAGCTGATCGTGGATGATAAAGGAAAGATCCGCAATGAATATGTGGAAGATGACGGAAGCGTATCCGTGGGAGATTACGACATGGTTCCGCTGATCGACCGTTTTGTGGAAAAGCATCCGGATTTCTCATACCGCGGTGCAAAAGGAATCCTGGCACTTACCGGATACAATGGGATCCTGGGATATCGGACCGACGAAAGCTATGAGACCCGTCCGGCAGATCTGGATGAAAATAAAGTACAGTGGCTGGATGCACATCCGGATTTCAGCCTGGAAAAAGAACGGGCAGCCGCAAAAAAGGTTGCCGATGCCATGAAGGCAGAAGGCTGGGAATTTGCGAGCCATACCTGGGGACATCAGAATGTGGGACAGGTCACACTGGAGAAGCTTCAGGCAGACACCGAACGTTTCAAGAAAAATGTAGATCCGCTGATCGGGGGAACGGATGTTATCATTTTTGCTTTTGGAACCGACATTACCAATGACCAGGAGTATTCCGGGGATAAATTCGAATATCTGAAGGGGCAGGGATATAATTATTACTGCAACGTGGATTCCAGCCAGTATTATGTACAGATCCGGGATCGATACTTCCGTCAGGGAAGACGGAATCTGGATGGATACCGTATGTATTATAACCCGGAACTGTTATCTGATCTTTTTGACGTAAAAGATGTTTTTGATCCGGCAAGACCGACACCGGTACCGCCGATGTAACGGTCATATCCGGAGATACGAGGGGACTTTTAGAAAGGGGCATATATATTATTATGAAGAAAAAAATTGCAGGTGTACTGACAACAGTGCTTGCGGCGTCACTTCTTGTGGGCGGAAACCATCCGGTCACTGTTCAGGTGGACAATATGATCTCTGGGACACAGGATGACGAGGATACACAGTCTGATGAAGCGGAAGCAGAAGCTGCAGAAGCCGAAGAAGAACAGTCCGAAGAAGCCAAAGTAGCAGCGGACCCGGAGGACCAGCCGGCAGCTACCGAGACACCGAAGGAAGAAAAAAAGGCAGAAAAAGAAACACAGAAAAGGGAAGCTGCCGAGAACAGCTCCGACAGTACTTCCTCAGACGAAAAAACACTTCTCAAAAAAGCCAAAAAACTGGCACAGCAGTATGATTACACCGGCGCGATCTCCGTGTTGAAAAACAACTGGAAATTTGCCACCAGTGACAAGATGCAGGAAGCAGCAGCAGCCTACATGAAAAAAAGAGATGCCTGTGTGGAATATCCACTTGAGAATATCACCCATGTATTTTTTCATTCCCTGATCGTGAATACCTCACTGGCCTTTGACGGAGATTCCGATGAGGCCGGATATAATCAGATGATGACCACAGTCAGCGAGTTCAAAAAAATGCTCCAGATCATGTATGATAAGGGTTACGTACTGGTGAGTCCTCATGATATGGCTGTGATCAATGATGACGGAACCATGAGCAGGGGAAAGATCATGCTGCCGGAAGGCAAGATCCCTTTTGTTCTTTCAGAGGATGACGTCAGCTACTATCATTATATGGACGGAGACGGATTTGCCACAAAGCTGGTGATCGACGACAACGGAGATATCAAATGCGAGTATAAGAAGGCAGACGGTACAGTTGTGACCGGAGATTACGATGTAGTGCCAATCCTAGATTCCTTTATCAAAGAACATCCGGATTTTTCCTATCATGGAAGAAAGGGTATTCTGGCAATGACCGGTTATAATGGTGTTCTGGGCTACCGTACAGATGGGGCATATAAGACCAAGAAGAATCTTCAGGATGACCAGAAGGCTTTTCTCAAGGCCAATCCGGATTTTGACTATGATAAAGAAGTAAAAGCAGCCAAAAAAGTGGCGAAGGCCATGAAAAAGGACGGGTGGGAATTTGCAAGCCATACCTGGGGTCACAGAAACGCTACAAGCTCCACAGCAGCGGAGTTGAAGACCGATAATAAAAAATGGGAAAAATATGTGGCACCCATCCTCGGAAAAACCGATATGATCATTTTTGCTTTTGGTGCGGATATCGGCGACTGGGAAGGATACACCTCGGATAATGAGAAGTATGAGTATTACAAAAGCCGTGGCTACCGCTATTTCTGCAATGTAGATTCCAGTCAGTATTTTGTGCAGATCACAAGTGAATATTTCCGTCAGGGAAGACGGAATCTGGATGGATACAGAATGTATTACAATCCGGATATGCTCAGTGACCTGTTTGATGTATCGGAGGTGTGGGATTCTTCCAGACCGACACCGGTACCGGAAATGTAAGACAGCAAACACACTTTACAAATCTGTATAAAAAAAGATTATAATCGAACCGACAGTACTTGATGAAGGGAGTAGGTTATGAAGAAAAAAGCATATCTCATGGTTCTTGCACTGTGTGCGGCACTGGCGATCACTGCATGTGGCACATCAACAGACCAGAAAGATGACAAAAAACCTGCAGCAGAAGCGCAGGATACAACAGATAAAGAAGATTCCGGATCTGCAGATTCCAAAGAGTCAGAAGAAACGGATTCCAATAAAGACAGCGAAGAGGCAGCCTCCGGAGACACAAGGCTTGTTTCCGTGGATGATGTGAGCAAATATGTGACCATCGGAGAATATAAGGGGCTGACTCTTGATAACACAGTAGAAGCCGTAACCGATGATATGGTTGACGGAAGGATCAAGGAAGAACTTCAGAACAAGGCTGAGGAAGTAACGGAAGGCAGTGTTCAGAACGGAGATGTGGTTATCATTAATTATGTGGGAACCAAGGACGGAGTGGCTTTTGACGGCGGTACTGCAAATAATTATGAGCTGACTATAGGCTCCGGAACGTTTATCGACGGATTTGAGGACGGGATCATCGGAATGAAAAAAGGTGAGACCAAGGATCTCGATCTGACTTTCCCGAAGGAATACTCTTCGGAAGAGCTGGCCGGACAGGAAGTGGTATTTAAGGTCACTCTGCAGAGCTTTAAGCGTGCACCTGAGCTTACCGATACCTGGGTAGCCAAGAATACAGACTGCAAGAGTGTGGATGATTACAAGAAGGAAATCCGTACCACACTGGAGGATGAAGCGAAGACAAGTGCACAGAACACATTGCGTGAAACTGCATGGAACACAGTGCTCTCAGCATCTGAAGTGAAGGAATATCCACAGGAGGATCTGGATACAGCCAAGACAGAGTTTCGCAGTCTGTATGAGAATTATGCAAAACAGGGTGATATGACGCTGGAGGATTTTGTAAAAGCTCAGGGAATCTCCATGGATGATTTTGAGGAGCAGAGCGGTCAGTATGCGGAGTTTAAAGTAAAGCAGAACCTGATCGTACAGGGGATCATGGATGCGGAGAATATGACACTTGAAGATAAAAAATCTCTCAGTATCCAGGATGAACTGATCAAAGCATACAGTGTGAAGGATCTGGCTGCGCTGGTAGATAAATACGGACAGGCAGCCGTGGATGAATCCATCGGACTTCTCAGAGTGGAAGATTTTATCCTGGACAATGCAACGGTTGAAGAGAAGGTTTCTGCCGGTGATACCCAGGGAGTAAACGGAGATGATCCTTCCTCGGACGGAAGCAGTGCGGAAGGTACCGTGGATGAAGAGCTGGAAGCGGCAGAGGCTACAGATATGGTGCCGGAAGACGGCGAGGCGGATCAGGATGCAGCGGGTCAGGAGTGATCTGACAGTATCAGTGGCTAAAAAAGTGTGGTGCCCGGAATGTGTTCCGGGTACCATTTTTTTATATGTGCATCGCGAAGTGTGTTACTGAGAACGGAGTGAACAGTAACAAATTAAGAGATTCTTTCGGGAATTTCCATTGTATTTAAGCGTTAAATGCGGTATGATTAAAGACAGACATTAAATATCAAAGAAAGATATAAGTATATAAACGGGGATGTAAAAAAATGGACAAAAGAGTTTTGCGTGAGAGGATGCGCAGAAAACAGCAGCAGTTAAGACGGCGGCGGATGATGAAGCGGATAACCTGTGTAGTTGCGGCGATTCTTCTGCTGGTTTTTGTTGTTCGAGGGGTAATTCTTCCCATCGTCAACCATGCAGGCGGCGGAAGCAATAAGGATGCGGAGACAGTAAATGTCCAGGCAAATACCGCCGGAGCTTCCACAGGCAGCAGTACGAAGGACGGTACGGCATCGACGGATACGGCTGCTTCGGATACAGACAGCGCGGATTCCGGTACGGATGCAACGGTGATGCCGGTAAAGGGCAGTGCAGCAGGCGAAAGGCTTTCTGTTATGACTCCGGGATGGCATGAGGATTCTACAGGAAAGTGGTATCAGAATCCGGATGGTACATATTATGTAAATGGTTTTGCGGATATTGACGGAACAACATACAGCTTTGATAAAAAGGGATACATGCAGACCGGATGGGTGGAGAAAGGTGTGAAGGACTATTATTTTAATGAGGATGGCTCTTATGATCCTTCCAAGAAGCGCCCGATGATCGCTCTGACCTTTGATGATGGTCCTGGAGAGTATACAGAGACACTTCTTGATACTGTTGAGAAATACAATATCCATGTTACGTTCTTTATGCTGGGACAGAATGTGGAGGGCCGTGAATCTACCATACAGCGAATGGTAAAGCTTGGCTGCGAGATCGGTAACCATACCTGGGATCATCCGGAACAGACGCTGCCGAATATGGATCTGGATTCTGTTATGCAGGAGTTCCAGAAGACGGATGATGCACTGGTAAAAGCCTGTGGGCAGGCATCAACGGTATGTCGTGCACCGTATGGCGCGATCACAGATGAGCAGATGAGTGCAGTTGGCAAGCCTTTCTTCATGTGGTCTACGGATTCTCTGGATTGGAAGCTGATGGATGCGGATGCAGATTATAATCAGATCATGAATGATTCTTCCTTGGGAGATGGTTCTATCATCCTGATGCATGATATTCATGAACCATCTGTGAAGTGTGCCACAGAGAAGCTGATCCCGGCACTGATCGACCAGGGATATAAGCTTGTAACAGTCAGCGAGCTTGCAGAAGCGAAGGATGTTACGTTACAGAGTGCTTCCTATTCTGACTTCTGGGACAGCTCTCTTCAGGCTGGTCGTGTTGCAGGATATGCAGGAAATTCCAGCGATTCAGAGGATTCCTCTGAGGATGGCTCCGATGGAAGCGATTCTTCTGACGGATCGGATGTCAGTGACGGATCTTCCGATGAAGGGGACTATTCCGATGGTTCTGACGAAAGTGATTATTCGGATGGATCTTCCGATGATGGAAGCTATGATGATGGTTCCTACGACGAATCTTATGACGATGGAAGCGAAGAATATTAAAAAATGACAGGAGAGACCTGAATGACAAAATGTGCGTCATTCAGGTCTCTTTTTTGACTTTATCTGACACTGTCGGATAATAGACACATATTAGCTGGAGAGGGTTTTTCCTTGACTGAAAATATGGGGATTGGTATAATTATAGAATAAAAAATTCCACTTAAAATTGGGGAATGGACGGTGGCAGAACTATAAAGGGAGGTACCTGAAAATGGGAAAAAAATTACAATTTACGGAGCTTGACCAGTATCTGTTTGGTCAGGGCACGAATTATGATATTTACAGGAAGCTGGGAGCACATCCAGATACGCAGAACCGGAAAAAAGGGGTTTATTTTGCAGTGTGGGCACCTAATGCACAGGCGGTTTCTGTTATAGGTGAATTCAACGAATGGGATACGGAGAAGAATCCCATGAAAAAAGTTGGACCCATTGGCGTTTATGAGACATTTGTACCGGGAGCGAAGATCGGACAGCTGTATAAATTTTACATTACAGGTGCACATGGTGAGGAGCTTTACAAGGCAGATCCATATGCCAATGCCGCTGAAATGCGTCCCGGAACAGCCTCTCGTATTACAGATATCACCAACTATAAATGGAAAGATGATACCTGGATGAAAAATCGCGAGAACTTTGATCCGGACACAAGTGCCATGTCTATCTATGAGGTGCATCCGGGTTCCTGGATGAAGCATCCGCAGACAGCAGAGGATGAGGATGGTTTCTATTCCTACAGAGAACTGGCGCCGAAGCTTGCACAGTATGTCAAAAAAATGGGATACACCCATGTGGAGCTTATGGGTATCGCAGAGCATCCTTTTGACGGTTCCTGGGGCTATCAGGTAACCGGCTATTACGCACCGACTTCCCGCTACGGAACACCGCAGGATTTCAAATATCTGGTGGATTATCTTCACCGTCAGAAAATCGGTATCATTCTTGACTGGGTACCGGCACATTTTCCGAAGGATGCACACGGACTGGTTAACTTTGACGGAACTGCTGTATATGAGCATGCAGATCCGAGACAGGGTGAGCATCCGGATTGGGGAACCAAGATCTACAATTACGGACGTCCGGAGGTGAAGAATTTCCTGATCGCAAACGCTCTTTACTGGGTAGAGGAATGCCACGTTGATGGTCTTCGTGTAGATGCGGTTGCATCCATGCTCTACCTGGATTACGGTAAGAAAGACGGTGAGTGGATCGCCAATAAATACGGCGGAAACAAGAATCTGGAGGCTATTGAATTTTTTAAGCATCTGAATACCGTTGTTCTCGGAAGAAATCATGGAACTGTCATGATCGCAGAGGAATCTACCGCATGGCCGATGGTAACAGGTAAGGCAGAAGACGACGGGCTTGGATTCTCTCTGAAGTGGAATATGGGCTGGATGAACGACTTCCTGGAATACATGAAGCTAGATCCATATTTCCGTAAATTTAATCATAATAAGATGACATTTTCTATGACTTATGCATACAGTGAGAAATATGTTCTGGTTCTGTCTCATGATGAAGTAGTACATCTGAAGTGTTCTATGCTGGAGAAGATGCCAGGAGAGCTGGATGATAAATTCAAGAACCTGAAGGCCGGATATACTTTTATGTTCGGGCATCCGGGTAAGAAGCTTCTGTTTATGGGACAGGATTTCGGACAGCTGCGTGAGTGGAGTGAGGCCAGAGAGCTTGACTGGTATCTTCTTGGCGAGGAAAATCATCAGAAGCTGCAGCAGTATGTCAGTGATCTTCTGCATATCTACCGCAAATATCCGGCACTTTACGGTGCAGATAATGATCCATCTGCATTTGAGTGGATCAATGCCAACGATGGCGACAGAAGTATCTTCAGCTTTGTGAGAAAATCTCCTACAAGACGTAATAATATCCTGATAGTATGCAACTTTACACCGGTAGCACGTCCGGATTACCGTGTAGGCGTTCCGAAGAAAAAACAGTACAAGCTGATCATGGATGAGCAGGGGCTTCTTCCGAAGGGTAAGGTATTTAAAGCCGAAAAGAAAAATTGTGACAACCGGGAATTTTCTTTTGCATATCCTTTGGAAGCTTATGGAGTTGGTATATTTACATACTGATATTCTGTATAGCGAAATCTTTGAAAGAAAATATAAAAGATAAAATAAAAATACCGGAGATCTGTGTACCTTTGAAGTGTTGGCTTCAGAGGTGCCGGATCTCCGGTATTTTATGGATCTGGGTATAAACTGGTTACGAAAAGTTATCGCTATTCTTCGCTATCATCGTAGGAACCATCATCGTAGGAACCATCATCGTAGGAACCATCATCGTAGGAACCGTCGTCGTAGGAACCATCATCGTAGGAACCGTCGTCGTAGGAACCATCGTCGTAGGAACCGTCATCGTAGGAACCGTCATCGTAGGAACCGTCGTCGTAGGAACCGTCATCCGAGGAGTCGTCTGTGCTGCCTGAGTTATTATCAGCAGAGTTAAAGTCTTCGGAAGTGATGTCAATGCCTTTATCTGCGTAATATTTTTCTGCTGTGATGGAGTCGGTATCTTCTACGACATTTCCGGATGCATCGATCATGTTCAAGTCTGTGTCAATAGTCACATCCAGGAGGTTGGTCCCTGTGGATGGAGTGACATTCATGGACATGATCTCGTTGAACTTCTTTTTCAGGTTGTCAAGAGTGAATACACCGGAACCAATGTATGACTGTACACCGTTCTGAGATGCAAGTTCTTCTGTGTAATCGGAAAGCATATATGGTCCGAATTCACCGGCATCGCTGTTGTAATGCATGACCAGAGGTTCCACTGTAGGGGTCAGGATCTCAATTGAGGTCTTGCCGTCCTGTACGGTTTTCTGAATGGTGAATTTTGCCATTCCGCCGAGAAGTTCTTCCAGCTTCTGCTGGGTGGATACGAAATTTCCCAGAGAGTAGAAGACTACAGTTTCATTGCCTTTGTCATCAGTAAGGCGGCCATATGGCTGGAGTACATGTGGATGTCCGCCGATGATGACATTTACGCCCTGCTCCATAAGGTAGGCTGCCCACTGTTTTTCGTATTCGTTTGGCATGGTTTCGTCTTCGGTACCCCAGTGTGCTACAAAGATGATGCAGTCGGCCTGCTGTTTTGCTTTCTGGATCATGGCTGTGATCTTGTCTTTGCGGATCATGTCGATCATGTAGTCTTTTCCTTCAATGCCGCCTACGTTTGTGCCGTAGGTGTAATCCAGAAATGCGATCTTGATACCGTTTACTTCACGGATCTTGACGGTGTCGGCATCTTCCTGGGAGTCGTGGATCCCCAGAAGTGTGACATCCGGATATTTGGTTTTCCAGAAGTTCAGTGTGTCTGTGAGGAAGCCTTCTCCGAAGTCATCGATGTGGTTGTTGGCGGATTCTACTACGTTGAATCCTGCTTTTATAATGGCGTCTCCTACTTCTGTGGGTGTTGCAAAGGATGGGTAGGAGCTTACGCTGTCATGGTCGGTTGTGAAGACGGTTTCCTGATCGATCATTTTGATGTCTGCGTCCTTGATGGTGTCCTGGATGTGGGTGTAGATCTTGTCGTAGTTCCAGTTGCCGTCAGAGGATGCGCCTGCGTCGATGAGACTCTGGTGATAGAGGTTGTCGCCTACTGCGATGACGGAGGCAGTGGTAGTTTCGGCAGTGGTGTCGGCTGCTTCCTGCTCGGCCTTGGCTTTGACTGCCGCGGCTTTTTTCTGGGCGTCTATGGCTGGTTTGCGGATGAGGCGGTAGTCCAGCTGATTGAAGAAGAGGACCAGGATTGCAAGGACGATGACGGATGCCATAAGACTTACGCGGGCATTGCTGCGTTCGCGGAAGTTCAGGGGGATGTTGTCCTTGGGGTTGCGCCGGGTTTCTCTGAGGGGCTCCGGGGTGGAGCTTTTTTTGAAGACTCCTTTGAGGGAGTCGAGGATTTTGATGTTGGGTGGAAATTTCATTTATGTTTTACCTTGTCTTTCTTTGGATTTTGAATGCGATTGATTGGTGATTGTTCGCTTTGTTATTTTTGATTTTTGTTGTGTGGTTGTATTATAGCAGATTTTTATTTTGGTGGGAAGAGGGTGGTGGGGGTGAACGTACGCCCGAGTCGGGGATGCTGTCTGGTCTGCGGCTTCGTCGGGGGCTGGCTTCTAGGCTGCCGGGAATCTGCTAAAAGCGTTTTCCAAAAGTCCGAACTCGCGTCTTGCAGCCGCTCAGACAGCGGACTTTTG
>OLPQ01000792.1_pt1 | contig 25236 bp, 20 predicted proteins | sample 1672451 | NCBI WGS metagenome assembly OLPQ01 (sample SAMEA3136687, study PRJEB25190) | human gut metagenome | biome: human gut; feature: human-associated habitat; material: faeces | place: Austria | collected 2013
AATCAATATATCGGAAATTGATAGTATGCGAGCTCAGATGGCAGGTATATTGAGATACATGGTAGATGGTTCGAATATAAATACTACATTTACTATGATGTTATATTATGGAGTGATTCCAGGATTATTATATTTATTTTTGCAGATAAAAGCGTGTTTTATGATGTCGGATAATCGTTTTATTTCCGCAGTGATTCTTGTAATTACGTTAATCATTATAAATACTGAACCTCATTATATGACATTATTGTTTACTACGTTTTTCATGTACTTTGCACGGAAGATTGAAAAGAATGAATATAATGAAATGCAGTCTGAAGGATAGGAGAATTATGTTTAATCAACTGAAAAAAATAATTGCAAGCAATGAAATGTTATTAAAAAACATTATTGGAGCCTTTGTTGTTAAAGGAGGATCCTTGATTATCTCTGTCGTCCTTCTTCCATTGTATCTTAGATTCTTTGGAGACCAAACAGTTCTAGGAATTTGGTATACAATTCTTTCTATATTAAATTGGGTGGTGCTCTTTGATCTAGGTTTAGGGCAAGGTTTAAGAAATCAGCTCCCTGCTTTTATTGAAAAAAATAATCAAAAAGGTATAAGGGATAGCATTTCAACGACATATATTCTTATGTCAATCATTGCTATCGTGATTGGCATAGCAGGCTATGCCTGTATTCCTTTAGCAGATTGGAACAATATTTTCAATGTCTCTTCTTCATTGGTTGAAAATTATATTTTAGTTAAATGTGTTCGGATTGTTTTTATTGGCATTATGTTACAGATTGTTTTGAAAATTATTACATCTATTTTGTATGCATATCAGCGGTCAGCAGTAGTTAATGCCTTAGCCTTGTTTACGAATATTCTAATTTTACTTTTCCTTTTGGTGCTGCCATCGAAAAGTATTTCTGAAAACCTTATTATGATGTCTTGGGTTAATGTATTGGCAGCTAACATTCCTTATATAGTATGTAGCATTATAGTATTTTCAACTATGTTAAAAGGTAAAACTCCTAGCTTTAAATGTTTTAATAATAATTATATCAAACAAATTTTTAACGTAGGAATAGCACTTCTTTGGCTTCAAATTGTTTTTATGGTTGTTTCTTCGGCAAATGAATTTCTGATTTCAAATTTGACCGCGCCAGAATATGTTGTTGAATATCAGGCATATTTCAAAATATTTAAAACAGCCGCAATGATAATTTCACTTGCATTAACTCCTATTTGGTCAGCAGTAACGAAAGCACAAGCCCAAAAGAATTATGTCTGGATATTGAAAATATACCGTGTATTTTTAATTTTAACATTGGCATGCTTTGTTGCGGAACTTCTGATTGTCCCTTTTTTGGGTGTAGTATTTGATATTTGGCTTGGTACAGGGGTAATTCGTGCAAACTTAGTATACGGGTTAGTATTTGTGTGTTCAAGCGTCGTTTTTGTTGCACATAATGTGAATACTACGATAGGCAACGGTATGTCATATTTTAAGTTACAAATGATTTGGATGACGTTCGCTGGAATTATTTTTATACCGTTGGCCTATATTTTGGTTCAGATTACTAGAAGTTGGATAGCCGTTGTTCTTGCTAATGTGCTAGCTATGTTGCCATACGAAGTTTTGGCGCCTATATTCACTATAAAGAAATTGAAGAATAAAATTGAGGAATAGCAAAGATGAACTTGGATAAGAAACAGAGAAATTTATATTTGGACATTATGAAAGGCATTTCAATTTTTCTAGTACTTCTCGGACATTCCATTCAATATGGAAGTAAGATTTCTTATGTGGGAAGTAGGCTGTTTTTTTATGATCCGGTTTTTAAGCTGATTTACAGTTTTCATATGCCTCTGTTCGCATTGTTGAGTGGATATTTGTTCTTCTATACAATAAAGAAGCGTACTCCGAAAGAGCTGGTTATAAACCGTGTGAAAACGCTTGTACTTCCTATTATCTGCTGGGGAACAATCGATTTTGCAGTCAGAATATTAACGGGGCAATTTAACGGGTCAGGAATCATCTGGTGGGTTAAGCGTTATGTGATTACTTTGTTTGGAACGCTTTGGTTTTTGTGGGCGATATTGCTATGCTCTGCTATAGTAGCCGGAATCCATTATCTATTTAGGGACAATAAGGCTGTAATGTTGCTTTTGATGATTGCCTTCTTTATTACTCCGGATAAATTCAATTTAGGGTATATGAAATTTTTGTATCCATTTTTTGTTGCTGGTTATATGTGGAATTTACATGGTATAAGAGTCAGCAATAAAATTCAGAAGGTTGTATTGATAGTATCAGGCTTTGTGCTTTTAATCTTGTTGCGCTTTATGCAGACGGGCACTTATATTTATATTTCTGGATTTGCAATATTAGGAAATGAAAATCCATGGATACAAATGTATTACGATTTATACCGATGGACTATCGGCTTTGCTGGATCGGTATTTGTGCTTTCAGGAATTAATTTATTAATGAATGTGACAGTGAATAAATTCAAAACCGCCAAAAATCTAGTGGGGGGGGGTGGGAACGCTCTCTATGGGAATTTATGCAGTACAGGGATATGTTTTTCAGTATGTCATAATACCAGTCTTTGCAATAGTAGGAGTAGATATTCCTTTTATATTGGTAATTGTTGAGGCGCTGTTGATTTTGGGCATTTGCTGTGGAATAACGCTTTTTTTAAAAAAGATAAAACCATTAAGCATTTGCTTATTAGGTGGAAGATAGAATACAGGAATAGACGGAGTCAGGTATGGGAAATTTTTCATAGAGAAAGTCTAAAAGTTTTATAAACACGCCGCACAACCTGTGCGGTAGTCATCCAAGTCAACAGCCTCTGCGTGGCGGGTGATAGACAGCCGGAGTTAATGGCTGACCGATGGTTGACGGTGTGTGGAAATTGGTTCCTTTTTAATGTGGTGGGGAGAAAAAATAGAAATATTAAACAGATAAGAAAATGGGGTGAAAAGCTATGGCTACTACAGTGAATAATGCCTTCTCTGAATTTATGAAGGATACGGTAAATTTGAATCCGACACAAACTAAAACAGCGCGAACTAGCAGAGATAACCTTCTGTCGAACATAAAATCATTTAGCGGAGATAGTGATTTCTTCTCAATTAATGGTTCAAGATGTTTACGGTTTGGATCATTTGAGCGGCATACGAAGCTACGCCCGTTGGATGATATTGATTTGATGATTTGTATTTCAGCAAGTGACGATAGAGTATATTCCTATGCAGGTAACGATATTTATTACATGGGAGCTAATGAGACCGATAAAAAGAACGGCCTAAATACTATTAACACAGATCATTTGAACTCAACAAAAGTAATAAATCGTTTTATTTCAAAATTATCTGACCTTAGTGATTACAGTAAAGCTCAAATGCATAAAAACCATGAAGCGGCAACGCTGAAGCTTAAGTCTTACGATTGGAATTTTGATATTGTGCCGTGTTTTTACTGCTCAGGTGACTTTTACTTGATACCAGATGGAAATGGTAATTGGAAAAAGACAGATCCACGGATTGATAATGATAGAACAAAGGAAATTAATCAGGAACACAATGGTAATTTGTTACCGTTGATCAGATTGGTAAAGTATTGGAATAATCGAAGAATAACATACACAATGGGTTCGTACATGCTTGAGTGTATGATACTTAACAGATATCAGAATTTGAGCACGCCAGATAATTGGTGGATTGATGTTGAATTTAAGAATACTTTACAGTATTTGTCTTCCGCTATTTACTACAGTGTAAATGATCCTAAAGGTATACAAGGAGACTTGAATTCATTTAGTTATTCAGAAAGAGTAAAGATAAGTGAAGCACTGAAAAATGCTCATACAAAAGCAGTAGAAGCATTTAATCTTGAGGTTAATGATAAGAATCAAGAAGCAGCAATTAAGAAATGGGGAGAGGTATTAGGTCCTTTGTTCCCAGATTATACGGGGGAATGAACTAATGAGCAACGGAATTAGATTTAGACAAAATGAAGAGCAGTCCATTGAAATGCTAGCTGCACAAAGAAAGTTGTATGATGATGCAAAAGCAGTGGATTGGATTTCAACAGCTTTCTCAGTTTGGGTTCCGTTCATTTTATCCATTCTTTTGATTTTTGTATCTCAGAATTCACCGTTGGAAGTTGTTTTCTGCATTGTGTCTATTCTCAGTATGATTATTTCGCTTGTGGTGGATAGCTTTATTAAGAAGCGTAAGGACTTGGCAGCTTCAATACAACAGAAATTTGATATTTATGTCTATCAGATGCCATGGAATGAAAGGCTTTTTGGGAAGAATAAAAATTTGAACCATGCTATTGCAGAACATTCAAAATCTATGATGTCCAAGGCAGATGAGAAAAATGCTCTATATGATTGGTATACTCCAATGGTTGACGAGAAAGCTAACAATGAAGGAATTTTGGCATGTCAGCGAGAGAATCAATGGTGGGATGTTGGAATCAGAAAACGATATAGATGTGCTTGTATCTGTGGAATGATAATATTGGTAACAGTCGTTTTTGGTATGGGAATAATTAGAAATGAAGAAACCTTGAAACTACTGTGGAGATTAGCATTCGTTGTTCCGATGTTTCAATGGCTTATAGATACTGTAAAGCAACTTAATGAGGATATCGATAATCTGAAAGAATTGGATGAAATGATTAATGATGAAACATCGAAGTCAATGGAAGATTTGCAGGATATTCAAGCAAAAATCTATGAACATAGAAAAGGATGTTTTGCAATTCCAAACTTTTTTTATAATATCTTCAAAGATAATGACGAAGATAATGCTCATAGAGCAGCATTAAGAAATTAATGCTCATAGAATTGAGGTATATAAGATGCCTGACCCGGTGATCTTTCACAGTGGTAAAGAAATGCCAATCGTAAAGCCTAAAGAGAAAGCAGAGAAGGAGAACCCCCAAATGACCCTAACCACAATCCACCACATAGCAATTATCGTATCGGATTACAACCTCTCCAAAGATTTCTATGTCAACAAGCTGGGCTTTTCCATTATCCGTGAGAACTACCGCTCGGAAAGAAATGACTGGAAGCTGGATTTGCAGTGTGGAAATATCGAGCTTGAAATCTTCGGTGTATCCAATCCACCGGCAAGAGTTTCCAATCCGGAAGCCTGTGGTCTGCGGCATCTTGCCTTCCGAGTGGATGATGTGGAAGCTACAGTGAAGGAGTTGGAAGCACTGGGAATACCCTGTGAGCCCATCAGAACGGATGAGTTTACCGGAAAGAAAATGACATTTTTCAAAGATCCGGACGGACTGCCGCTGGAGTTGCACGAATAATATAAACAAAAAAACACAGGTACAACACAAAGAATAAACATAGAAAGGGTCAGGTACCGGAAATTTTTCATAAAGAAAGTCTAAAAGTTTTATAAACACGCCGCATAACCTGAGCTTCCTGTACCCGGTACACGAAAATAAGAATAAAGAAACGCTGAAAATTATATAAAGCAGCACAGGGTAAGAGATGGTTGCAAGGACAGTCAGGCAGGTGGCTGTCCGGCAATCATAGATTTATTTCAGAGAGAAATAATGATTTGTCTTTGAAATAAATTTATGATATCTAAGACCATAAAGTAAGAACTAAATGGGAGAAGAATATTGGCAGAGATTATAGTTCAGGATATTTACGGTACATTTGCATATTTAGGGCCAGGTTTGTTTAGCACAGTTCTTCTTACTATGGTAATGGTGATCCTGAGATATTTTCATTCGAAGTCCTATAGTATGGCTGATACATTAAAATGTATGGTTCTTATATTTTATCTGGTAATGCTTGTCCAAATTGCGTTATTATCCAGAGAACCGGGAAGCAGAACAACAACCGATCTGATTCCCTTTAGTACATGGGGAACAAGCGCACAGAGCAGGGCATATGAATACGAAAATATTCTTATGTTTCTGCCAATGGGATTTTTATTGCCGGCTTTTTTCAAATTATTACGACGATTATATTATGTTGTCGTGGTGCTGATTTTGTTCAGTTGTGTGATTGAGATTACACAATTTGTTACGCAGAGAGGATTTCTGCAGACGGATGATGTAATCATGAATACCATTGGCGGTATTGGGGGCTATTTTATCTGGAAAATAGTAAATAGAATATTTGGGTCAAAAGATGGATGCAGGGGCATCAGTTTACCGTTTACATCCAAACTACATTAAAGGAAGAGGACTGAAAAAATGAACAAGAATTACAAAAAGATCAAAAGACTGTTTTTAACACAGAGTTATCAGGATTCCTGCGATAAATAGAAGGGGTCAGGTACCAACGGGAATAGACGGGGTCAGAATAGACGGGGTCAGAATAGACGGGGTCAGAATAGACGGGGTCAGGCCCGGAAATTTTTCATAAAGAAAATCTAAAAGTTTTATAAATACACCGCACATCGAGTGCGGTAGTCATCCAAGTCAACAGCCTCTGCGTGGCGGGTGATAGACAGCTTGAAGTAGCTGACCGATAGTTGACGGTGTGTGGAAATATGGAATCATGCCATACGGAAATACAATAAATGATTTACTGGGGAATGGGGTGACTCGGATATGTCAAATGTTTTAACAGATGAAGCAAGATATAAGGCTGGAAAATCACAGATGGGAACATTTTTGTCCAATCAATATCTCATGTGGCGCAGGAATAGACGGGGTCAGGCACCGGGAATTTTTCATAAAGAAAGCCTAAAAGTTTTATAAATATGCCGCACACCGAGTGCGGTAGTCATCCAAGTCAACAGCCTCTGCGTGGCGGATGATAGACTGTGAACTTCCAGTAAATTTACGACTAAAATCGATTTACCCGCATAAATACTCAATGTCATTAACTTAACATTTAGTGCTTTATGAAAAAGGAGAACATTACATATGAAGAATCTATATTCACTATTTTTATCCCAGGCATACAGGGATTGCTGGGATGATTATAACCGCTCATTAAAACTTAAGAATTTCCCGAAATGGGACTATGTAATCCTGACAGCTTCCAATGAGCAGCAGGCCGAGGGATTTCGTAAGCAGATAGAGGAACGTAGGGCTTTTCTCCCGAAGGAGACCACTTTTGTTGCAATTCCGGATCGCGATGGTAAGCGTGTGGGATCTGGCGGAGCAACTCTGGAAGTGCTGAAATACCTGCATGAGCAGGAAGAATCCTTTGACGGTCTTCGTATACTGGTTATTCATTCGGGTGGAGACAGTAAGCGTGTACCGCAGTATTCTGCATTGGGTAAGCTTTTTTCACCGGTACCGCATGCATTGCCGAATGGACGTAATTCTACTTTGTTTGATGAATTTATGATTTGTATGAGTTCTGTGCCATCACGTATCCGTGAAGGTATGGTTCTGTTATCCGGAGATGTTCTGCTGTTGTTTAATCCGCTTCAGATTGATTACAACAACGTCGGTGCCGCAGCGATTTCCTTTAAGGAACATGTAGAAACTGGTAAGAACCACGGAGTCTATCTGAATGGCGAGAATGGAAATGTAAAGTGTTGTCTGCAGAAGAAATCTGTAGAAGTTCTGCGTGAAGTAGGGGCTGTAAATGAATCTGATTGTGTGGACATCGATACAGGGGCTCTTATTTTCAGTACAGAGATGATGAAATCCTTGTATACTCTGATCGAAACAGAGGCAGATTATGACAGACATGTAAATGAGAAGACCCGACTTTCTCTGTATGCGGACTTTTTGTATCCGCTGGCGGAGGATTCTACCCTGGAAGCTTTTTATCAGGAAAAACCGGAAGGAGAATTCTGCCCGGAACTGACAGAGGCAAGAGAACGTGTATGGAATGTACTTCGTCCATACAGAATGAAACTGCTCCGTCTGGCACCGGCAAAATTTATCCATTTCGGCACAACCAGAGAGATCCTGGAACTGATGAGCGGCGGCGTAGATGAGTACCGTGAACTTGGCTGGAGCCGTCTGATTGGAAGTAGTATCAAAGGCAGTGAGACCGCAGGATATAACAGTGTATTAAGCAGCAGGGCTGATATTGGAAAGGACTGCTACCTTGAAGTCTCTTATGTACATAGAGAGGCGAAAGTAGGTGAGCATTGCGTTCTTTCTTACATTGATATTCACGACGAAGTAATCCCGGATAATGTTGTCATGCATGGATTGAAGCAGAGAGACGGGAAATTCATTGTCCGTATCTTTGGTGTAAATGATAACCCGAAAGAAAATAGACTGTTCGGGACAGATCTGAACAAGATCGAAAAGGATCTTGGAGTGAAACTGTGGGAGAATGATTCTCATACATTATGGTCAGCTGCCTTATACTCGGAAAAAGACACGATTGAGGAAGCCGTGGGCGCAGCGTTAAATCTGTATGCGATCGTAAACGGAAATACTGGAGCAGATCTTGCGGCCTGGAAAGAGGCACCGAAGAAATCTCTTTGTTCTGGATTTAACGACGCGGATCCGGATGCGATCATTTCCTGGAATAAGAGAATGGCAGATCTGGTTGTGATGGATGAGATTGCGAAAGCAATCCGAAACAAAGTGCCGGCAGCTAAACTGAGGAAGAGAGAGTCGCTGACAAAGATACAGAAGGAATGGCTGGAACGTCGGATCAGAAAAGCAGATTTTAGTGAAAAAATGCGTCTTCATTATTATCTGGGAACCATTCTGGAGGACGAAGATGAGGTTCAGGAATGTTTCAGCACGATTCAGTCAGAGGTTCTGGCTACAACGCTCAGAAATTTGTCTTATAATGAAAATGCTCGAATCGTCACAGAAAAGCATACAGTAAAATTGCCGCTTCGTGTCAACTGGGGCGGTGGATGGAGTGATACACCTCCATATTGTAATGAAAATGGCGGTACAGTACTGAATGTGGCGATTCTTCTGAATGGGCAGAAGCCTGTAGAAGTCACACTGGAGAAGCTTAGTGAGAAGAAGATTGTTTTCGACAGTTGTGATATGGATGTTCATGGAGAATTTGATACGATTGAGCCGCTTCAGGCAACTGGTGATCCATTTGATCCGTTTGCTCTGCAGAAAGCATGTCTGCTTGCTTGTGGAATTATTCCAAAAGAAGGAAGTAGTCTGGATGAGGTTCTGGATCGTCTTGGTGGTGGATTTGAAATGCATTCTGAAGTAACTAACGTTCCAAAAGGATCCGGGCTTGGCACTTCATCTATTCTTTCTGCAGCTTGTGTAAAAGCAGTATTTGAGTTTATGGGAATTGAATATACAGAGAAAGACCTTTACGCGCATGTGCTTGCTATGGAACAGATCATGTCTACTGGTGGCGGCTGGCAGGATCAGGTAGGAGGAATCACTCCAGGGTTGAAATACATTACCTCTATGCCAGGAATTGATCAGCAGTTAAAAGTAACGCACGTGGATATCCCAGAGTTTGCAAAGAGGGAACTGGATGACAGATTTGTTCTGATTTATACCGGACAGAGAAGACTTGCCCGTAACCTTCTTCGTGATGTCGTCGGACGTTACGTTGGAAACGAACCAGACAGTCTTTTTGCTTTGGAAGAAATCCAGAAAACAGCAGCTTTAATGTGCTTCGAATTGGAACGTGGCAATGTAGATGGCTTTGCAAAACTTCTGGATTACCACTGGGAACTGAGTAAAAAAGTTGATGCAGGAAGCAGTAATACTTTGATTGAGCAGATATTCAGTAGTATTGAAGAACTGATTGATGGGAAGCTTGTCTGCGGTGCCGGCGGCGGAGGATTCCTGCAGGTTATCCTGAAGAAAGGTGTTACAAAGCAGCAGGTAGAGAATCGACTGAATGAAGTGTTTATGGACAGTTTGGTTGGTGTGGCTGATTGTAAGCTTGTGTGGGAATAAAAAATCTGGGTATCACTATAAAGTAAAATTTTGAACGAGAAATTTAAGGATTATGGGAAGCATGTGGATGAAGTAGTTAACGTGATTTGCGAGAAGGGCTACAAGGCATAAAGTCGATGATGACTTCGGAAATCACCCAGAGTCGTTTTGCACAGCCTGGCAGTGATTCCGCTACAGCTGCTTGGCTATTATGTATCTGTAGCCAAGGGTCTGGATGTGGATAAGCCGAGAAACCTCGCTAAAAGTGTGACTGTGGAATAAAAGATAGCAAGAGGAGAAAATTATGAACACAACATTACTTATTATGGCAGCCGGTATCGGCAGTCGTTTCGGAACAGGAATCAAGCAGTTGGAGCCGGTTGATGATGCTAACCATATCATCATGGACTACTCAATTCATGATGCAATTGAGGCTGGATTCAACCATGTAGTATTTATCATCCGTAAGGATATCGAGAAGGAGTTCAAAGAGGTCATTGGTGACCGCATTGCTTCTATCTGCTCCGCTCACAATGTAACCGTGGACTATGCTTTCCAGGATATCAACGATATTCCGGGAGAACTTCCGGAAGGCCGTACAAAGCCGTGGGGAACTGGACAGGCTGTGCTTGCAGCGAAGAAGATTATCAAGACTCCGTTCATCGTCATTAACGCAGATGATTACTATGGCAAGGAAGGCTTCAAGGCCGTCCATGAGTATCTGGTGAATGGCGGAAAGTCCTGCATGGCAGGTTTTGTGCTGAAGAACACGCTGTCTGATAATGGTGGCGTGACTCGTGGTATCTGTAAGATGGACGAACAGAACAATCTGACCGAAGTTGTAGAGACTAAGAACATCGTAAAGACAGCGGATGGGGCAGAAACAGACGGAAAAATGATTGATGTTGATTCTCTGGTTTCCATGAATATGTGGGGGCTGACTCCTGATTTCCTGGGTGTGCTGGAAGAAGGCTTCAAAGAGTTCTTTGAGAAGGAAGTGCCGTGTAATCCTCTGAAAGCAGAGTATCTGATCCCTATCTTCATCGGTGAATTGCTGGAGCAGGGAAAGATGGCTGTGAAGGTTCTGAAAACCAACGATACATGGTATGGTATGACCTACCATGAAGATGTCGCAGCGGTAAAGGACAGCTTTAAGAATATGCTGGAGAACGGTATGTATAAGGTTGACCTGTTCAGCAATCTGTAAACTATGATGAAAGAAGCGATTGATCTGCTCGTGAAAATCTTAACAAATATTTTAACTGCATTGTATCAGCCGTGTGGGTTCTCACTCCTTCTTTCATTTCTTGCAATGTTTTTCTACCTGTATGCGTATGAATCTGTCGCAGCAGGTAAAGGATGGAAAAGTGCTGTGGCGACATGGTATAAGGAATTCAAGGGGAGTGTGTTCTTTCGGAAATTGTTCTTACTGGCTTTCGTGACAGGCCTGATATTGTTTAAAACCCTGTTAAACCGTAACCTTTGGATGAACCCACTGTCCGATATCATGGGCGGCTGGGACATCTGGGAGACAGTAAACGGCGAACAGAAGCTGACAACCGAGTGCATTGAGAACGTGATCATGATGATGCCATTTTCAACAGTAGTGATGTGGACGTTTCAAGAGAAGACAGGAAACAACTGGAAAAAAATACTGTGGCAAAGCGGGAAAATAGCGTTTATATTCTCGGTAAGCATTGAAATGCTACAATTATTGTTGCGGCTAGGAACGTTCCAGCTGTCAGATATTTTTTACAACACAGTAGGTGGAGTGTTTGGCGGATTGATGTATTGTGCGGTGATGAAGACAAGAAAGCATCTGTAAAACTGAATAAAATTGTGATATACAGGGAGCAAGATAGCTCCCTGTGCTGCTCTGATAAATCCCACACCTCTTCGTGGTGAGCAGCAGGCAATAAGTCTATGAATCAGGGATTCGATGATTGGTTGAGATCGCATCCATCACCGCAAACATTGATACTTTAAAGGCGGATCTGAAAGAGAAGAAACCTGCTTGGTAGCGATTAGATTAACGTGAAAATAAGAGGATAACTTTATGGCAAAATTACGAGCTGATAAAAGAAATTATAAAAAAGCGTTTACAGTTCATGCAAATTCCTATGATAATTGGAATATTGGAAGTCCTTACAGTAGACGTTTATTATTATGTTATTGTGTTGAATGTGGATTGAAATGCTTGATCATGGAGAATGATAATATATATACGATTTCTCAGGCGGATGATGAGACAGCGAAAATTTTGGGGTCACATGACTTTAGAACGCTGTTAAAGAGAGTTGGTCAGGCTGGAACTTATCGATTTAAGAGTTTTCCTACGGAGTATGGAAATACGGTAGGAACAGCGGATTATCATCAGTTGTGCAGGTATTTGATTGCTCCTGCAGAGCAGAATATTACATATTTGCAGGAATTTGATCATACGCTGGCTGAGATTAAAGAATGGCTGAAAGAGGTGGTGTAAATTATGAGGTTCTATACATGGAAAGATATTGAACGATATATTTTAATGCATCATGATGAGTGGAAAGATGAATTATACGATATAGAAGTTTATCCGAATGAAATGGTTGTATACCCAAAATCAGAACAGGGTACGCTGCAGAATGCTGTATTAAAGAAACTTTTTCCGAAAAATATTGCACCTGATAATTTAAGTATAAAATTGGATGGTCAGGGAGAAGATTTGATGATTTTATATGAGTACGAGTACAGTCCGGTTACGGTAAGAACGTTGCCATTGTTTAAAAAGGCGATTTATGAAGATTCCATATATCCGACGGAGCAGTTGGCGGATCTTAGCTGTCCGGTTTTTGCATTTCATTCTTATAAGGGTGGAGTTGGACGAACACTGTCGCTTATTGCATTTGCACGGGCATGGACCAATCTTCAGAAGAATCCGGAAAACAGCAAACTTTTAATTATTGATTCTGATCTGGAGGCACCGGGACTTACCTTAATCCAGGGTGATCTAAATGATAGTGCTTTTAGTTATTTGGATTTATTAACTTTGATTCAGGATAACAGCAATGTAGAGGAAATTGTATCAACGGCAGGAAATTTAATGGGGACGATTACCTTGCCAATCGAAACCAGCCAACAGAGAGTAGAACATTTCTTTCTTCCGACATATCGTTATGAAGAGCAATTGTTTGATCTGTATGCAAGTCCGCAAACAATCACTGCCAGTCGAAATAAAGAATATATTTTGGCAGAAGTACTTTCAAAATTGGCAAGTAGTTTGGGGGCAACAGCAGTTCTGGTGGATCTTCGTGCGGGGATCAGCGAATATTCAGCACCATTGTTGCTTGATCCGCGAGTGAAAAAATATTGTGTAACTTCTACTTCTCTTCAGTCTGTAATGGGAACAAAGCAGGTATTAAGTTTTATCGCAAAAGGTCTGAAGATAAAGGAAGATACGCTTCTGCCTACTGTTTTTCTGGGCATGATTCCGGAAACTTTTTCAAGAAGAGAGAAACAGGAAATCAAGGAAAATTTACTCGGATGTTTTGAGACTACAGAGGTAAAAGAGGAACTTCTTGATAATATGATCGTGGAGCTTCCGTTTGCCAGTGAATTAATACATTTAACAGAATGGAAGCAGATTTTAAATGTTTTAAAAGACAGAGATATGTATGATGCTGTCAAAGAATTAGTAAAACCTTACTGTATATCAGAAGAACCAGAAAGAGGAATTTATACAGAAAAACAGCATCAGATCATTACAAAACAAATTTGTGACTTTGCGAATAATCAGATCACGGCTGAAGCCAATGGAGCGGAAGAACTATTATTAACCGAACCGATTAAAAATCTTTGTGCTCGTTTCAATCACCAGATTCCGGTAACGGTTGTTCAGGGAGCAAAGGGATCTGGAAAAACATTCTTGTATCGTCAGTTGATAGAAAAGAAAAACTGGAATTCTTTTTTTTCTGAAATTACTCATAAAAAAATCAGTAAGGAAAATGGCTATTTTATCCCTGTTTTAGCACCGCAGAATATTTCACAGATTCAAACGGTTCTGGGACAATGTATTGACTGTTTTAATGCGGCATTGCCTTTTGCAGATGTTTCACAGAGTATCTACAGTGACAATTCTTACAGACTGGATCTTAAAGCGAATAAAGAAATTGACTGGATGAATTTTTGGGAACAATTGTTTGTAAATTCCGTTAATAAAGAGTTTACCTCATTTGCTCAACTGAATGAAAAATTAAAAGAAGAGGAAAAGACAGTTATCTTTTTGATTGATGGGCTGGAAGAGATATTAAAAGCAGTATCTTCAAATAAAAATCAGCAAAAAGCGATAGAAGTTTTATGCCAGGGAGTTTTGAATACGATCAGTGCGAGATATGAAAATATTGGTCTTATTATTTTTATACGAAGCGATATGGCACAGAATGCAATTACAGTTAATTATGAGCAATTCAGGCAGTCATTTGCCTATGCAGAACTGAAATGGTCTTCGGCAGAAGCTTTAAAGTTGGCAGTTTGGCTGGTAAGCCATGCAAACAGTGATTTTTATCGGGAAAGTATTCCGATTGAAAATGCGTCACAGGAAATAATCGATAAATATCTGGAAGAACTCTGGGGATTGAAATTAGGAAAGAAGGATTCAAATGAAGCGTATTCATCACGTTGGATACTGGCAGCTCTTTCCGATTTTAATGGACAACTTCAGGCACGTGACATTATCCGGTTTTTGAAATATGCAGCAGGGCAGAATATGAAAAAACCGCCGTATGATGATCGGATATTAATGCCTGCAGAGATACGTTATGCAGTACCAAAGTGTTCAAATGCCAAAATCAGTGATATTAAGGCGGAATATGAAAATTTAAAGCCTATTTTTGAAAAGCTGGAAGATTTGCCGACAGACGAAAAAACACTTCCAATGAATCTGGAAAATAATATATTTACATCGGCAGAAGAAAAGTCCATGACACAATCCGGATATTTGAAACGTGATGGAGAAAAACTTTATTTACCGGAAATTATACGTCATGCACTGGGATTTCGATATGAAAAAGGTGCAAGACCGAGAGTATTGTCTTTGCTTCTTAAACATTAAAAACATGGAAGGTTAAAAGAAAGACTCCACAAATCAAAGAAATAGTGGTATGATAGATAGACTTTAGATTTATTGGCTATCCGCATGCGGTGAAACAGTATCTTCCGGATTACATGGGGTTGATTTTTGAGAAGATGTGTCAGGATTATCTGCTCTATTATTCAGATAATCTTCCCATTGAGCTGAGTGAAATCGGTCAGTGGTGGGGGACAGACCGGAAGAAGAAAAAGCAGATGCAGATTGATATCGTTGGAACACCTGTTGAAGGTAAGGATTATATCATTGGCTCGTGCAGGCACAGAAGCACGGTGAAGTCCGGCTGGTAACGCTGGAGGATCTCTACAGGTAGAGGGAGATTTTTGAAAAATTTTTTTGAGTTATTATGGAAAAGAGAAACATAAGGATTGTCTGAAGTGTTTGATTTTTGATAAGAGCAAATTTCAAATCATTTTATTCAGAAAAAGTGGAGGAATACATTATGTGTGGAATTGTTGGTTTTACAGGAGAACATCAGGCAGCACCGATTTTATTGGATGGTTTGTCAAAACTGGAGTACCGGGGATATGATTCGGCGGGATTGGCTGTTCGAGACGGAGAGAATCTGGCACAGGTTGTGAAGGCAAAGGGACGCTTGAGCAATCTGGCGGAGAAAACGGACGATGGTCATACCTTAAAAGGTACTTGCGGTATCGGTCATACTCGCTGGGCAACGCATGGGGAACCGAGTCAGACAAATGCACATCCGCATGTGTCGGGAAACTGCAGCGGTTCTGGCTCAGGTATGGTAGAATCCGAGGTTGTTGGTGTGCATAATGGCATTATTGAGAATTATACGGAGCTGAAGGAAAAGTTATTAAAACATGGCTATACTTTTTACAGTCAGACAGATACAGAAGTTGTGATCAAGCTGGTGGACTACTATTATAAGAAATATAATCTGGGTCCGATCGATGCGATCGCGAAAACGATGGTGCGTGTACGCGGTTCGTATGCTCTGGAACTGATGTTTAAGGATTATCCGGGGGAGATCTGGGTGGCACGAAAAGACAGTCCGATGATCATTGGTATTGCAGACGGCGAAACTTATGTTGCTTCTGATGTTCCGGCAATTCTCAAATATACCAGAAATGTTTATTATATTGGAAATCTGGAGTTCGCAAAACTGACTCCGGGAGAGGCACATTTTTATAATCTTGATGGCGATGAGATTGAAAAAGAAACAACCGAGATCAAGTGGGATGCCGAAGCAGCGGAGAAAGCCGGTTTTGAGCATTTTATGATGAAGGAGATCCATGAGCAGCCAAAAGCAATCCAGGATACGCTCAATTCGGTCATCAAAGAAGATAAAATTGACCTTTCAACAGTAGAAATCACGGACGAAGAGATTCAGAATTTTGATCAGATCTATATTGTTGCCTGCGGATCGGCATGGCATGTGGGTATGGCAGCACAGTATGTATTTGAAGATCTGGCGGATATTCCGGTGAGGGTAGAGCTGGCATCCGAATTCCGTTATCGAAAAATGCCATTAAACCAGAAAGCACTGGTGATCGTAGTCAGCCAGTCCGGTGAAACAGCCGATACACTGGCGGCTCTTAGAATGGCAAAAGAAAAGAATATTACCACAATGGCGATCGTCAATGTAGTTGGAAGCAGCATTGCACGCGAAGCCGATAAGGTATTCTATACACTTGCAGGCCCGGAAATCTCAGTTGCGACAACGAAAGCCTACAGTGCACAGTTAGCCGCAATGTACTGCCTGGCAGTGCAGTTCGCAAAAGTCAGAGGAAAGATTTCAGAAGAACAGTACAGCTATTACATTTCTGAGATGCTTACCATCCCGGATAAAATGCAGAAAGTCCTGGAAGATAAAGAACGGATCCAGTGGTTTGCCTCCAAATATGCAAACGCACATGATGTATTCTTCGTGGGCCGCGGCATTGATTATGCAGTCTGCCTGGAAGGAAGCTTAAAACTCAAAGAAATTTCCTATATTCATTCTGAAGCCTACGCGGCAGGAGAACTGAAGCATGGAACCATCAGCCTGATCGAACAGGGAACCCTGGTGATCGGAGTCCTGACACAGAGCGAACTCTATGAGAAAACCATCAGCAATATGCTCGAATGTAAGAGTCGCGGAGCTTACCTGATGGGTCTGACAACCTATGGAAAATACGAAATCGAAGATCAGGTGAACTTTACCGTTTATGTACCAAAAGTAGATGAGCATTTTGTCGGAAGTCTGGCCGTGGTTCCACTGCAGCTGATCGGATACTATGTCAGCGTGGCAAAAGGACTGGATGTGGATAAACCGAGAAATCTGGCGAAGAGCGTGACGGTGGAGTGATATCAGGTGCGGTATGACCTGCAAAGAAGGCGCAGCAGCGGTGAAAGATTTCAGAGAACGTAAACAATACTATATATCAAGGAGGTGCAGCACTGCATGAGTAATGTATTACCTGTTGAGGATTTAAGTAAAACTTACCTGGAACACTCTATGGTTATCAACAATTTTGTTATCAAAATCGGCAGTCAGATTAAAGACAGTCTGTGTCGTGTCTTTGGTGATGGTGTGCAGTATGAATGGCGTGAGAACGATGATAAAGTAATGATTCCGGATGTATCCATTATCTGCAACTTGAGAGATCGAAAGAATATTTCTTTTACAGGTATTCCTCGTTTTGTGATGGAGGTCTTATCCAATGCTACAGAGAAATACGACAGGCACGAAAAAATGAATATTTACTGCAAAGTCGGAGTTTCTGAATACTGGATCGTTGATTGGAGAAAAAAGTCCGTAGAAATCTATCTTTTTGACTTCGAAGAGGATGGAACAGGATATCCGTATCTTTATAAAACAGTTACTGCACAGAATAAAGAGGAGTTACAACTGGTGATGTTCCCGAATTTGAAAATAACCTTTGAGGAATTGTTTGATCTTGGAGAATATTGATTTTACATGACTCTCCGGTGCAGTCAGGGAATGATTTCAGCTTTTCGGTTTGACTTAGTAAATGCTATGAGTTATGATACTTAAAAGAAGTAACTTGTGAGCCAGTCGCTCATGAGCATAATTAGTGGAGGAAATAGCATGAAATTTTTTGTAACAGGTGTCGGCGGACAGCTTGGACATGATGTAATGAACGAACTGATCAAGAGAGGGCACGAGGGTGTCGGTTCTGATATTCAGGAGCAGTACAGCGGTGTGGAAGATGGTTCTGAGGTGACAAAAGCACCTTATCTTTCACTGGATATCACAGATAAAGAAGCAGTAAAGCGTGTCATTGAGAGCGTAAAACCGGATGCGGTGATCCACTGTGCGGCATGGACTGCGGTTGATATGGCGGAAGATGATGACAAGGTTGCAAAGGTCCGTGCGATCAATGCGGGCGGTACGCAGAACATTGCCGATGTCTGCAAGAAGCTGGACTGCAAGATGACTTACATCAGCACGGACTATGTATTTGATGGCCAGGGCACAGAGCCATGGAAACCGGATTGCAAGGATTATAAGCCGATGAATGTCTATGGACAGACGAAGCTGGAAGGGGAACTGGCAGTAAGCCAGACACTGGAGAAATATTTTATCGTCCGCATTGCGTGGGTCTTTGGCTTAAATGGCAAGAATTTTATCAAGACGATGCTGAATGTCGGCAAGACGCATGACACGGTTCGTGTGGTCAATGATCAGATCGGTACACCAACTTACACTTATGATCTGGCACGTCTGCTGGTTGATATGAATGAAACGGAAAAATATGGTTATTATCATGCGACGAACGAGGGCGGATACATCAGCTGGTATGATTTTACGAGGGAAATCTACCGTCAGGCAGGTTATACGACCAAGGTTCTGCCGGTAACCACAGCAGAATATGGCTTAAGCAAAGCGGCAAGACCGTTTAACAGCCGTCTGGATAAGAGCAAGCTGGTGGAAAATGGATTTACCCCGCTTCCGACCTGGCAGGACGCACTGAGCCGTTATCTGAAAGAAATCAAAGCGTGATTTTGGATACATTTTAAAAGATAAGTACAAAAAATAAGAAGTGGAAGTCTTCACCGACTAAGATAAAAAGATACTGAACAGTTGTAGAAGGAGATAAAGAAAATGGGACAGATCAAAGTTGAGAAAAATGTAGGCGGCATCGAAGGCCTTTGTATTGTAGAACCGGCCGTTCATGGTGACGAGCGTGGTTATTTCATGGAAACCTACAACGAAAGAGATATGAAAGAGGCAGGCATTGATATTCATTTCGTACAGGATAACCAGTCCATGTCCACAAAAGGAGTATTGAGAGGCCTGCATTTCCAGAAACAGTATCCGCAGTGTAAGCTGGTCCGTGCGGTACGTGGAACGGTATTTGATGTTGCCGTGGATCTGCGTTCCGATTCCAGGACTTATGGAAAATGGTTCGGCGTGGTTTTATCTGCGGAAAATAAAAAGCAGTTCCTCATTCCAGAAGGTTTTGCACATGGATTTCTGGTGCTGAGCGATGAGGCAGAATTCTGCTATAAAGTGAACGATTTCTGGCATCCGAACGATGAGGGCGGCATGGCATGGAACGACCCGGAGATCGGCATCGAGTGGCCGGAAGTGAAGGGCGAGTACAAAGGCAGTGCATCTGCAGAAGGTTATACACTGACAGACGGCACAGCACTGAACCTGAGTGATAAAGACCAGAAATGGCTTGGATTGAAAGATACCTTTAAATTTTAATGAAAATAAGTTTTGATTTATGATACAATAGAGCCATGGAAAACCGTGGCTCTTTTGTTTGTGGATTTGTGACACGTTTTTTGCACAGAAGGAACTAAGCGAATGAAAAGCCAGTTTCCAGACTAAGGAGAAAGCTGGAAGATGTGGTTCAGTGGAGAAGATAGACTGAGAAAGGGAGCCAAAGGAGATGGAAGAACAAAAGCAGGCAGAGCAGCAATGGAATAAAATCCGCCGGGAGCGAATAAACATTTTGAAAGAGGCTCCATCAGAGGAGAATCTGTGGCAGGCAGTCATGGCATTTCAGGATTATCCATTCAAAACAGTAACGGGGCTGCCGTTTCAATATACACTGAAAGCAGGCAAAAACGGAGAATGGACAAAAGAGTTATGGATCGACCGCAGAGAAAAGAGCAAAAGTCTGTCGTGGAGCAGCGTGGTACTGGCATTTAAAAACAGCCGGAAAACAACAGAAGTCGTGGAACGGCCGAAAGCACTTGGAGATATCCGGGGGATTTCCTATATTTATCCGATCCTGTGGAGATTGGAGCTGATCAGGGTACCGGAGAAATTTGAAAAAAAGATGGCATGCGATGATTAAAAGAATGCAAAAGGGTAGATGAGGTTTCGGGCGGTCAGCCGGAAATGCTGTGATCGTCCTGAGAAGGATTCCTGTTTTCTAAAAACTGCCGGAGGCGCCGCTCTGATCTGGCACCGACCAGGATACAGCAGTAGAGAATCAGAATATACAGGAAAAGAATCAAAATGCCGATAGTGATAAGAGTCAGTTTCATGGTATCATTGTCCTTTCTGAAAGTATGGTAAGCTGCGTTCGACCTGAACGCAAAGAGCATATATATCGTGTCTGAAGAGAGTTTTTTCTCTCGAACCATGTTAGCATAAGTATATGGAGATGCCAGGGAAAATATGTATCTGGTTATGAGCAAGTAGCAAAGCGGATTGCGAATATCCGCTTGACAGATATAAAAGGAAAATGGAAGAGAGAGGGGGAAATGGAAAATTTGATTGAATTATTAAAGAAAATCATAACAAACGTCCTGACGGCACTTTATCAGCCGTTCTGGTTTGCAGTTATTCTGACTGTATTTCTGTTGTTTTTTTATCTTTATGCCTATAAACCGATTGAGACAGGAAAGGGGATCCGGGCAGCATTTCGGGCATGGTGGCAGGAATTTCGAACTTCGCTGTTCTTTCGAAAACTCTTTTTGCTGACGTTTTTTACAGTGATGATCCTGTTTCAGACACTGATCAACCGAAATATGTGGATCAATCCGCTATCGGATATTATGGGAGGCTGGTGGATCTGGCACACGGCGGCAGACGGCACGGTCACACTGACGACGGAATGCTTTGAGAATATCGCACTGATGCTTCCATTTACGGCACTGCTTTTGTGGACAGTGGCAGAAAAAATATTTTGCGGCAGAAAGATAACGTTTGGGAAATGTGTATGGATATCAACGAAAACAGCCTTTCTGTTTTCACTGGCGATTGAGTTTTTGCAGCTGTTTCTGAGACTTGGAACATTTCAGCTGTCAGATCTGTTTTACAATACTTTAGGTGGTGCATTAGGTGGAATGATTTACTGGATCGGCTGGAAAATCCGGGGGAAAAAACAAAAAACAGGAAAATAAGAAAAATCAGAATAACAGATCAAATGGAATCCGGACAGAGCTTCGGATTCTTTTTCTTTACATAAAGATGTAGAGATGAGCAAATCGGGAGGTTGAAATATTCAAACCTCCCGACCTACAACAAAATTTGAGAAATATAAAAATATGGATGACATTATTATATTACGCTTTTTTCGATTTGTAAAGAGCAAATATACCAAAACTTACAAAAAATATTGCAGAAACTGCAATTGGCCATGTGGAATGGGCACCGGTCTGCGGTGAAACCTGACTTGTTCCGACCGTCGCACCCTTTTCGCGGTAGATCAGAGCCATGACAGATGAACCGGCATGGAAATAAGCAGCTACCTGGTTATCGCTGATCCTTTCACCCTGAAGAACTTCCCAGCCATGCTCCGGACAATAGTAGAGGATATCCACCTGGATGTTGTCCGTCATATTATTTGCTACAAAAGTAACTCTGACCGGATCATCAGCTGTTGGTGTCACACTGTCAAAAGTAACATCCATGACCGGAGAAAGGAATTTGTACAGCCCAAGGTCGATGCCCCTTTTAATAATGCTGTTCTGTCCATAAAGATTGATCGGACTTGGAAGAGCATCGCCAAAAGCATCTTTTACAGTAGTACCTCGTCTGGCATTGTTCAGACGATCGATGATTCGTTGTAATTCTTCACTGTATTTGCTTAAATCTACAGCACTTAAAGTTACTTTGCCGCGGTCAGAAGATGCATTCGGCATATCAATCTCTGGTGATCGAGAGTGTATCGACTTTTCTGGAAAAAGGACGCAGACTGGTCTCCTATGCAGCATTTGACCGGGACGGCCACGTTGCGAAAGCATCCAGACAGCTGATCTACACGGACTATCATTCGCCGAAAATCTCCTGTGCAAAGCCATTTTCTTTCCCGGTCGGGACACAGGATATTCTGGATAATGTCTATGCGACAGACTGCATTGACGGAGATATTTCAAATAAGGTGGAGATCACGGGGGATTCGGTGTTTTTCCTGAATATCGCCGGAGAATATGAGATCTGGCTGCAGGTGACAAACAGCTGCGGTGATATGGTGACGGTTCCGGTCACGCTTGAGATGGTGGATTACAGACAGCAGACGGAGAGGACAAAGCGTGCAGAAGCAGCAAAACAGACGGAAAGGACCAATCTGACAGAAAAAGCGACAGAAGAAACAGGGCAGAAAGAGACGGAAGGAGCAGAAAATGGAACAAAGGCGGGGTGAGTACAGGATGGATGGAGTGGACAGGGCACTGTCGTATACGGTTCTGACGGATGTTCTGCGGCAGTGGCTGGTGATTTTCTGTTTTGCCGTTTCGGCAGCATTGCTTGCGGCAGCTGTGATGCAGTGGCACTATCAGCCATCTTACACTTCCCAGGCGACACTTTATGTGACAAAAAAGGGACTTCCGAATAATGTCTATGACAATGAAAGTTCGGCACAGGTTATGGCAGAGCATTTTGAACAGATTTTAAACAGCAGTATTTTACAGAAAAAAGTCGCAGAAGAGATACATCTTGCGGATTTTGCAGGCAGTGCATCGGCAGAGGCGGTGGAGGGAACGAATCTGATCAATCTGGCGGTCACTGCGGCCTCACCGGAGCTTTGCTTTAAACTGATGCAGTCTATTTTGAAAAATTACAGCCTGGTATCGGACTATATGACAGGTAATGCAATCCTGGAGATCTTAAAGGCACCGAAGGTTCCGCTTACGCCGGATCAGCCGTTTGAGCGGCGAAATATCATGATCAAAGCATTTCTGGCTGCGGCAGCATGCTGGGTACTAATCTTCGGCGGGCTGTCCTGGCTGAAGGATACGATCCGCACGGAGGAAGACATTGAACAGAAGCTGGAGGCGAGACGTCTTGGCACGCTCTGGCATGAGCGGAACAGAAAAAAACGGACTGACATCCGCATAGACGATCCGCTGATCAGCTTCCGCTATATGGAATCCCTGCAAAAACTGACACAGCACGTCCAGAAAAAGATGGAGGAGCGAAAGGCACAGACACTGCTTGTGACCAGTGTGCTGGAAAAAGAGGGCAGATCGACCGTGGCGGAAAATCTGGCACTGGCACTTTCGATGCGAAAAGAGAAGGTTTTTCTGTTAAATGCAGATTTCCGGAAGCAGAATGCGTCCTGGCTTGCCGATGAAGAAGGACATTTGAAAATAGAAAATTTTCAGAAATTGTTGGAGAACCTGAAAAAAGAGAATGATTATGTGATCATCGATACGCCGCCGTTTTTGCAGAATGCGGATACGGAGGAGATGGCACAGATGGCGGATGCGTCACTTCTGGTTGTTGCAGAGCACCGGGCACAGGCGAAAGATCTGAATGCGGCACTGGATCTTTTAAATGCACAGGGAGAGAAAAATCTTGGCTGTGTCTACAACAATGCACATGTGGAATTTTTAAGACCGATGGCCTCTTATGGCTATCAGTATGCATATCATTACGGCAGATATGGAGGACATTATGAACGGTGAGATGAGATTGGAGGATGGAAGGATCGACCTTACCTCTCTGGCAGAGACGATGTGGAAACAGGGCAGACGCTTCTGGTGGCTTTTGCTGCTTCTTGCAGGGATCGGGGCAGCTGCCTGTTCTTTTCTTGTGAAAAAAACTTATCAGCCGGTCTATACTGCATTTGCTGCTTATGCGGTGAGCAGTGATTCTGTCTATGCGGGAAATAAAAACTATGAGCAGAAAGTAGCAGAACAGATTGGCGTTGTGTTTCCTTATATTTTAACGAGCGATGTACTGCGGGAAAAAGTATGTGAAAAGATGGGGACAAAGACCATGCCGGGAAGTATCGATGCATCGGTGGTCCAGGATACTAATCTGATCACGATCCGGGCAAGGGCTGCAAGTGCCGGCAGGGCGTATGAACTTCTGCAGGCAGTGCTGGCATGTTACCCGGAAATCCTGCATCCGGTGACCGGTGTATTGAAGATGGAGCTTCTGGATGAATCCGGTGTGCCGCATCAGCCGGACAACATTCCGGATGGTCGAAGGGTAGCTCTTGAAGGGGCAGCGGGTGGAAGCCTGCTTTTTATTCTGATTGTGCTTTTTGGTGCCATGGCGAAAAAGACCGTCAGAAACCGGGAAGATCTGCAGAGACTGACGCAGATCCATTATCTGGGAAGTCTTCCGAAAACCAGGGCAAAAAAGAGATCGGCTGCCTTTTTAGATGCCCGGTATGCCATCTGTGCAAGACTGGAAAAGGAGCTGAAAAAGAAAAACATGCATACGCTTCTTGTCACAAGTGCCGTTGCCGGGGAAGGAAAGACCACCGTTGCCTGCAATCTGGCACTGGGGCTGGAAAAGAAAGGCTATTCGGTACTTCTGCTCGATGCGGACTTAAGAAAACCGGCTGTTTGCCGGACGATTCAGCTGGATTCTGGTACGGAAGGGGCGTATGAAGTCCTGACCGGGCAGAGAACGGCAGAGGAGGTAAAAATCCGCTGTCGGGATACACAGCTCTATGTCATTGCAGGAACGAAAAGCCTGTCATCCACGCAGCAGATCCTTGGAACAGGGAAAATCGCAGAGATCATAAAACAGCTGGAAAAGGAGGCAGATCTGGTGATCGTGGACACACCGCCGGCCGGGATTTTGTCGGATGCGGCAATGCTTGCTTCCTGCGTGGACGGAGGTGTTTTTGTTGTAAGACAGGATTTTGCTGATGTAAGGATCCTGACGGAAGGAATAAGGGAACTTTCCGAAGCCGGGATGGAGTTTGCAGGGTGCATTTTAAATCAGACCGAACACAAATAGCAGTGGACAATGGGAACGGTTTCTTATATAATGAAAAGTATGGAATAAGATAACAGTTACTTAAGATAGATCTAAGGAGCGGATGAAATATCCGCTCAGACTGTAGACAAACTTGGTGTTGGGTCTTATGCCCAGCACCATTTTTCGCT
>OLPQ01000814.1_pt1 | contig 24707 bp, 31 predicted proteins | sample 1672451 | NCBI WGS metagenome assembly OLPQ01 (sample SAMEA3136687, study PRJEB25190) | human gut metagenome | biome: human gut; feature: human-associated habitat; material: faeces | place: Austria | collected 2013
GTGAAAGTTTGTTGACTAAAGGGTGTGGGCTTATATACTTTTTTGAGCGGCAGGGTCACGCTTCCCGTCCCCGCCGCAGCGGTCCGTCTTTCTTTTCCAAATAAAAAAGCATCGGCCGAAACCGATGCTTACTTCATTACTGTAACCTCTATATCCGCTATCTCCCTCGTCCGAAATTCATGGACAATTCCAATGAATTGCGGTATACTTTTATCAAAGCAAATTCTCTTATAAAGTGAGGTGCTATCCCGCGTGCTGTTTCAACTGATGAACAAAGATACCCCATGGCTTTTATTCGACTGCTATGAGGACGAGTTCGGCTTTACGGCTGGCAAGGAAATTGAATGGTATACTTCGCTCAGGCCCATTGGCTATGATAACATCGGTGATTTTCTTGATGCACGCAAAGCACCTAAGCACAGAAAACACATCGCGGAGCTTTTGAAAAAGTATGGCTGTGAATCCACCGAGAATTTTTTGCGGGTAACGCATGCGCTTTCTCTCAATGACACATTCTGGGTAAAAGAGCCGGAAAGTCCCTTGACGTGGAACGAGGTATCTCTCTATCGCAGCGAGTTTGATGAACTGGTTTCCAACGCGGCTTTTGACGGGGTCATTTCCTCTACCACTCTTTCTTCAACCTCCCCCGAATTTGGAACAGATGGTGCTTATGCAAAGTGCTGGCAGCGGGAAAATGATACGGTTTATCTGTACAAAAGCGGCAGTGACACCTATGAAATTGAGCCGTTGTCTGAGTTTCTCGCGTCACAGGTAGCCGATATTCTTTGCCGCAACCATGTCGAGTACGACCTTGCCTTCTATCACGAGCGGCTGGCGTCAAAATGCAAGCTGTTTACCAGCGAAAAATATGGTTTGGTGAAAATGTCGGCATTGCCGGTTCCCAACCGCAGAAATCCTGCGGCACTTTTGCGTTTTGCCGCGCAGTATGGCAGCGAAGACCTGATGCGCAGGATGTTTGTCTTGGATGCGCTCATTCTCAACATCGACCGTCACTTAGGAAATGTCGGTTTTCTTTTCGATAATGATACGATGCGCATTACCGGCATGGCTCCCATATACGATAACAACCGCAGTCTACTGTTCCAATTCGACACGGAAACCCTTGAAAAGCGTCCGGAGTGGTGCGTTTCTAAGTGCGAGCCAAGAATCAGTGGAGATTTCATCAAGACTGCGCAGGCAGTCCTTACAGACGAGTTGAGAGCAGAGCTAAAAAGCATGTCTGTCTTCCGGTTCCAAGCGCCGGAAGACATCAGTGTTCCGATGGACCGGTTGGAGGCGTTGAGTCGAATCGTGAACATGCAACTGAACAAGATATTGCAATGACTAAAGGGAGTCGCGTAATGCGACTCCCTTTTTACTATATGTTCGTGTAAAATTACGCGAATAAATAGCTGAAACCCGCACCAAATGACACGAATAGCAAGAAAGACGCTATGCGCTCCATCTAACTACTCTGGAAGTTGTTCTGGAGGTACTCGGTGGCGGTGCGGTGTTGAGGTATGCGCAAAGAAGATGAGGTCACCCCATGCGTGGGTAGCCTCCTCTTTTATGTTATTGTGTATGAAAACTTCATCTTCGTTTTGTGTAAAGTGGAAATCTATTTTGTGCAAAGAAAAGCTAGTATCAATTTTACAAATTTGTGGTATAGTTATAAGTGTGGGCAAAGATTAGGCTGAGATGATGTTTTTCTTTTTAGGCGGCAAGATATAGAAAATCATTTTCCCATCTTTTGCTTCCCACGCTCTCACGGTTTTCCATTCATATGCAAGGAATTGGTCATAGTCCTTGTTGTCATCGACCGTATAGGTTTTGTCGTGAACACGGTCTACAAGCACTTCCCCTGTTTTGATATTCACAATAGCAAAATCAGTATAGGGGTTCGTGCAGCAACCATTTCCCATCAAATCATGTATTGTAATCACATTTATCACCTCAAATCACAAAAGGAGTTGTAAACCTATGGCAAAGTATACCGAAGCATACAATGACATTACTAACAGAAACATTGACATTATGCATGTGCGCAAAGAATGTGCTGCTGACCCTGCAGCTTACGAGCGTAATTATCGAGGTCATCTATTCTGTCCCGGCTGTGGTGTTGTTCCTCTTACCCTTGTTCATGACGAAGGACGCTTGTATTTTCGTGGACATCCAAACGCAGTACATCCTGATAGGTGCGGTTTTGTGTTGGATGAGCACATTGTCAAAGATATTAGTAGGCTTCGCGGAGAAGACGAAGACCACGCTTTAGCTCAACGAGATTTCTTGTTCCGGCTTACATTTGCCACCCCTCTTCTCAATGCAAATCGGCAGCCTGCAAACGGCAATGGGAACAGGAATGATGCTCATGCAGAGCATCAACATCAAGTGCGCCAAAACCGTCTCCCGCAATGTCGTCTTGAGGAATTGCCGTATCGGATTGAGTCCAACAAATTGCCGGAAGGCGTATGCATTTATTACGGGGTTGTAAATTGCCAGTTGGTGTCCAATGTTACGAATGAGCGGTACAAAGATAAGAAAGAAACCGTAAACGTACTTCTCTTAAAAGAATGCTATACAGGGGACACTCTCATGGCATTGACTTTATCCGGCGCAATTTGGGAGCACTTTGACACCAATACAAAAAATGTCCTTCAGAATTCAACAAAGCCAATTCATATAGCTTTTTTGGCATTGTCCAAAAACTTTAGCACATCCCTATTTAGTTCTCCGTACACTTGTTATTTGCGTTCATCTACTTATTTGGTTGCTCATGCGGATTAGTCCACACCAAAACGACAAGAACAGAGGTTTCATCTCTGACATACCAGTCGCTTATGCAGTATTTACTTAGCATATCCTCTGGAACATCTTTTACTGCTCCCTCAAATACTGTTTTTACTGATAGCACGTAGTCTTCCATTATTTCGATTTGCTGTGTCACTGGTTTTTTTGTTTGTGTTAAAAGGTCTTTAAGTTTTATTGGCTTCATTGCCATCACTGCCTTTCATTCTACGCGCTGAACCAACTCATAGCTGATAATATCATTCCTTAATGAGCCGACATAGTATTCATCGTGTTCACGAATCTTTTTGTCTGTTGCAAGTATGCCATCGATTTTATGTCTAATGTCGTCTATCGTGTGAAGCCATGAGGGCTGCATCAAGCATAAATAGCCAATGCCATCATCGTCGTACAAGATGTCTGGCACAAACGGAATGTACTCGTCTGAGGGGTTCATACTTTTGCCTTCATCGTCAAAACCTGCGGCGTAAAAGCTCTTGTCGGAATTGCGAAAGTAATGGTTCTGATGTTTTGTGAGTCTGCAAAAAAGAGCTAAGTTGCCATAGTGCTTTGCTATCAGAAAATGTGGTGCTACCTCCTCGACGATGTCGATGTCGATATCACCCCAAATGTAGTGATGTAAAATCATTGCGTTTTCTCCGTTGATAATTTGTTCTTCATTGTTGGCTTCATCGCCTTGCCTTCTTTTTTCTTGGCGGCAGAATATAGAATATCATTTTCCCATCTTTTGTTTCCCACGCTCGAACCTGCTTGCGTGCATAAGGTAAGAACTTTGCGTAATCATCAACATCATCAACCGTGTATGTCCTATCGTGGACGCGGTCAACAAGCACTTCACCTGTTTCTATGTTGACGATTGCATAGTCAGTGTATGGGTCAATGCAACAAAAATTGTCCAATAAGTCATGTAAAGTAATCATAATAATCACCTCAAATCACAAAGGAGTTGTTAGTCTATGCCAAAGTACACAGAGGCTTTTTTCAACATCACACACAAACCGGTCACAATCATGCAGATACGCAACGAGTACAATCTCGACCATACGGTTTATGAAAGGCGGTACAAGGGACACATATTTTGCCCATACTGTAAAGCTGTTCCACTGACAGTTGTCCACACGAACGGTCTCCTTTATTATCGCGGACACCCACACGAAGAACACGGCGAAGGATGCATGTACACATTGAAAGAAATTGTAATCAAAGATGTCGAGAACATTGGAGGCGATATTGAGAAGCAAGCTGTTTCTCAACTCGACATGCTTTTGCGTTCGATGGTTGATAACAATCAAAAACCGGATACCACAAAAACCGGGAACTCCGGACAAGATTGTAGAGACATTCCTGTTGTGCATCGGCAACAAACATTGCAAAAACGCCTTCCCCAATGCCGTCTTGAACTTTTGCCAGAGTTGTTAGCCGCAAACGAAGCGCCTCGAGAAGTCAATATTTATTATGGCAGAGTGCTTTGCGAAGTTGTTAGCGACAAAACCCCTTATAAAGGAGCTGATGTAAAGGTGTTAGTCGTAAAAGATATAGTAACAAAGAAAGTCATCATGGGGCTTACAATGTCCTTAGCTGTTTGGAGTCATTTTACAACTGACACGCAAGCATTGCTGCAAGCTGCACAGCAACCTCTTCATATTGCGTTTCTTGGCAGTCCATCATCTTTGCAAACCCAAAAACTAAAGTTATCCCATATGTGCTATCTTAGAAGGTCTACATTCTTGCAAATCCTGGAGGGGTGGATTGCTTGATACAATTAAGCGCGTACCATCTGTTTCCACCTGCCAATTTGATATGATACGTTCTCCGAGTGCTTCATCCACATCTTTAACAACACCTTCAAATAGAGGGACATCAAACCAAAGACCTTCATCAATGACAATTCTCTGCGTGGCAGGGTCCTTGGCTGTGCGCAGGAGTTCTTTCAGCTTTATCGGTTTCATACTTCGTCTTTTCCTCCATGTATAATCAATTGCGCAACCTCATAGCTAACAACAGCTTTCCTGCTGTCAGGCAGCGTTGTAATCGCTGCATCAACCTCTGCTACTTTTTTGGCAATACCTTTAAGCCCAGCAACACTGTTATCCTGCATAGGTCTAACTAAGCAAAGATATCCATTGCCGTCGTCATCAAATGAGATGTCTGGAGCAAAAGGGACAGTGTCGTCAATTTTATCTTTGTCTTTACTGCTAAAAAGAATCTCGTAAAATGTTGTCAGCGCTTCCTGTAGCGCTTTACTTTGTTTTCTGTCCAATTTGCTGTACAGTGCCAGCATGTTGAGTTCTCCAACAATGAGGAACTGATTGTCTATCTCTTCAATGAGGGTGACGCTGGTGTCACCCCAAATATCGTTGTGCAGTATCATGAATGGTCACTCCCCTTCCCTGCTACTCATTTTATTCAATTCGCACATTTTAGCAAAATTTTAGCATTTAGCTACGCTTTTGTTAAGTACATATTTTTATGTATAGTTTGTTAATAATCGCCATACACAAATGACTTAAACACGATTTTGTAGTATAATATATTTGTAAGTTGAAAATGATTTGAGTACAATTTCTACTTACTAATGCAGAAGACAATATGAATATCAAGTATGTGTGATATGTTAGGAAATATAGGCAGACTTGCTGTTATAGGGGCGACCCCGTGCGGGAAGCATATGCAGCATTCAAGGGTCAGTGCCTAGAGACTCCCCACAGTCTATAACAGTGGGATTTAGTAACGTGTGATATACGTTTTCGCTCCTTAAAGTAAAGGAGTCTAAGATTGAAAATCCCCTACTCCACACTGTACATGCGGCTTTTATTGCAAATCATATTTCAGCTTAACGACCGTTTCGATTTTGAAACGGTCGTTTTTTGTATAGTCTCTCTTTATGTATTGAAGAAACAGCATTTAGCTATTATAATAATAAGAAAAAGCAAACTATGGAAAGTATTATAAAAATGGCGTTGTTTGTTGATTCGAATTATATATTGAAGCTACTATGTTTAAGAATGAGATACTCACTCCCATAGGATATAGAGAAGAATTGGTAAATTGTGGGCTAAAGACATTTGATATGACAGATGATGAGTTTAATATAGCAACCACAATTTATAATAACAATATTCATTTATCATATTATGATTGCATTGCTTATACAGTATCAAAAATTCGAAACTGGATATTAGTTACAGGCGACGAACGATTAAGAAAATTTGCAACAAAAAACGGTGTGCAAGTTCATGGGTTTATCTGGGCATTACAGCAATGCAATCTAAGTGAAGAAAAAATCAAACAAATTCTAAATCAAATTGCTTCTGGAGAAAATATGCGTCGTATTCCATTAAATATATTTCTCAATGTATTTTTCCCCAATAAATAAAGGAGAGGCTCTTAAAAGCCTCTCCTTTATTTAACATCTTACTTCACAATTGTCGCTTTCTCCATTGGAACTGTCTTGCGTCCAGTCAATGCCAGAGGACTGACCAAAACTATCTTCCGGCTTTGACCCATCATCGAAGTTCCCTCCACCGGAGTTCCCACCGCTCGGCTGAGAAGGCTCAGCGGGAGCAGGTGCGGGGTCGGGAGCCGGTGCCGGTGCAGGTGCAGGTGCCGGAGCAGGTGCAGGTGCAGGAGCGCTGGGCGTTACCGCCTGTGCGGGTGCCGTGTAGCTCGGAGCAGTGGATGTGCCAGCAGAGGTGCTGCCGGAGTAGTTGTTCTTCGTGGTGGTGGCAGCCTTCTTCTGCTGGACCGTGAGCTCATAGTTTGCGCTCACGCTGCTGTCATCCTCGCTGGTAGCGGTGATGGTAGCATTCCCAACAGCGACTGCAGTAACCTTCCCAGTCTCATCGACGGTAGCTACGCTCTCATCGCTGGAGGACCAAGTGACTGCCGGGTTGGTAGCCTCTTCCGGTGCTACGGTAGCCGTGATGGTCACCGTGTTGCCGACATTGAGGATGCCTTCGGTCTTGTCGAGGGTAATACCCTCCACCTTGGTGGTGACAGTTACCTTGGTGGTGGCGCTCAAACCATCGGGCACAACGCCGAATGCGGAATCGAGATTGTCCGGCACCGTGACAGTTTCGGAATCTGTGGTGGCTTCGGAATTTTCGTCTTCCGTGGTCTTTTCCTCATCCGTTACAACTGCAGCAGTTTCCTGTGTAGCTGTCTCGGCTGTTGCAGGAGCATCTGCAACAACATAGGTCGTGATGGTGCATTCGCCGTCAGCGACTGCCGTTACAAGACCATTTTCATCTACGGTAGCTACGCTTTCATCGCTGGAGGTATATGCCAGCTTTACCTCAGTCGCGTCTTCCGGCACAATTTTGGCATCCAGATTCTTGGAATTCTCGCCATTCGTGACAAGCTCCAAGGCTTCGGGTGCTTCTACACCGGTGGGTGTGATGACGACCTTCACATGAGTAGTGGAGGAAATGTTCACATCCTTTGCGGAAGCCGTGACATCAGCCTCACCTGCACCGACTGCGGTGATGAGACCAGTGGCATCGACCGTGACGACCTCTTCATCGGAGGAGGTCCACTCGATGGTGAGCTTCGAGGCAGCCTCGGCAATCTTTTCCTGCTCGGCTTTATCGTCCGTGCCATACTCGATTTCCAACTGCTGCGTCTCGCCCTTTTCCATCACTACATTCGGAGGCAATCCGATGGAGTTGATGTCCACGCCGCATCCAACCAGCGACAGTGCCATTGCTGCGGCGGCAATGACCATCGACATGATTTTCTTCTTCATATTCAATTTTCTCCTTCCCGGCGTCTGGTGCCGAGGCAACATAATTGTGATAGGTTCAGCCGACTCTATGCAGCTTTGGATTTCGTCATCGACGAGGCTGTGAGCCATTGGTTGCCTATCCTTCTGTACATCTGCATTATACCATAAATTTGTAATTTCTACAACCAATATAACCGTTATACAGTACCTTTTGCCTCAACACTTCTTGCAGGCTTTTTACGGTTTTACTGTTCGATTGACTCCTCTCCTGTCAAATATTGACATAATACGCTATAGACTTTATTTTGCACGTTCTCGTCCCATCGGTCATAGCCGCTGTCGGGATAAGTAACGTCCTGCACATATTCTAGCTGCCACTGAGATACGGGCTTTCCGTTCTGGGCGCGTATAAGCGTGGGTACGCTTATACGTTGCTCGCCTACAGGGATTTCGTTGCCCGCAGGGTCCTTTACCATGTAGTCGTGCGTGTATCCGTCCAGCCATGTGAGCAGTTCGGCGTAGCCCTCTCCGGCTGGTTTTATTTGTACTGGCGCGTTTAACTCACGGTCATAAATGTAGGTATCGCGGTACTTGTTAAGTTCGCAATAATATAGTTCCGTTCCTGTATCTTTAGCAGCTTTCAGCAGTTCTGGCATCAGATTGCGGCAGAAAGGGCAGGCGGGATAGGCAAGTACAAGTATGCCGTCTTGCAGGTTGCAGGCTTCCAATGCTGTGACTATCTGTATTTTGTCGTAAACTGGTAACGTGATTTCCTGCAAGATGTGCTTTCCGTCAACAGCCTTGCCATTGTAGCACTCATACTTACGCTTAATCGTCATTCCCGGAGATGTCGCCCACAATAGCACACCACCCGTGATAATCACCGCCGCGAACCCCATTACTGCCGCGCGGATTTGTTTTTTCATAGTTCGCCCCCTTTCTCATTTTGCTTATTATAGCATCCATTCCCCGAAAAGAAAAGGCCATATATGGTCGTTGTGCGCATTTCTCACCGCTTATACTGGTTATAGACCATATATGGGCGGAGAGTGATGCAGTGTGAACACACGAGAATTGGTCGCTATGCGTATACAACAGTTGTGCGCGGAGCACGGGTATAATCTGCACCAGCTTGCGCGTTCCTGCGGCGTGCCGCCCTCGACATTGAAAAATATTATACATGGAGGCAGTAGAAATCCCGGCATCGTTACCATTAAGCTGCTGTGTGACGGATTGGGGATTTCGCTCTACGAATTTTTTGACACAGAAGATTTTCGAGAAAAAGAACAAGAGATGAAATGAGGACGGTACGGTTGTCAGTGGCAACCAGTACCGTCCTCTTTCATATGACGTCTGTTGATACTTCTTCTCTGTCTTGAACTCGTTTTAGTCGTTCGATTTCAGATGCGGCTTCCTTGTTTACGTTATCTACAGCACAATTTAGGTCTGCTTCATCAGTGGCAATATTATCGGCGCGCTCCATAGAATCAGCAAAATCGCGTAACACCCCTGCCAATTGACGGCGTGTAGCGAATGTAGCCGAGGCACAGGAACTGGAAATGTTAGAAGCCAATTCACAAACACCGTTTTTTCCGAGAGCCTCAACAGCAGCACCGATTCGGAGATAATCTCCGTTGGACTTATCACTGCCTAGAAATTCTGAAGATGCGGCGAATCGCTTTATATCGTATCCAAAGGTGAAGCAGAAGGAAAGGAAAAGCTCCATGGGAACATTGGATTCTCCATCGAGCATCTTTCTGCAGGTGCGGGGATTCATTTTGTAATGAAGGAGTCCGCCGTAATAATCATCCATACTCAATCCGAGGATAAAGCGTTTCCATTCCATAATGCAAACTATCGTTGCGGAGGTTTCTTTGACCCAAGATTCCCGCTTTTCTGCAATTCCAGCAGAATAGCTTTTCCAATTAGCTGCGTTTATATGGGGCTTTTTCATTGCATTATCGCCTCTGGGGTGTCCTCAATGCCGTCAACTTTTTTGGTCTCAAGTCTCAATGTCCGTTTGAACACCACAATTTCTTTGTCGTTGAGGGTATGCGCCACCATCTTTGCGTAATACTCCGGACGGCTCATGGTCGAGGAGAAAGTGCGAGCGTAGGTCTTGCCGGAGCGAACAGGACCTTCCGTCTGAATCAGCCCCTTATCCAGCAGGCTGTTGATAAGTGAGAAGATAGTCTGCTTTTTCCAGTTACGGATGCCATCTTCCTCGGCTTTTTCAATGACCTGCGCTTGGGATATGGCTTTTTTGCTGTTCCAAAACACATTCATCACGGACTCCTCGGCAGGAGTCAAATGGTAGGGACGAAGAGACCTTGCCATAGATGGATACCAGCTTTCAATAATTATTGATATGCGGATAAGTCGAGCGGCTCGCCTACCTCTATTGTGATAAGTTGCTCATCACTGACTTCATCACCTGCGATAATGTCACGGACATTAACGGAGCGGACAACGTCGCTATCGTCTTCCTCGCCAGAGCATAAGGCATCAATTAAGTCGGAGACAGTCCCGTAGTGGATAGTTGCAAGCGGACGACTCTCACCTGCGCGATAAACAACGACAGCCTTTTCATTCGGATACATGCAGCGCAGGACATCGTACAGGGTTAATTCTCCGTCGTCCGGGTCAGATTCCTCGACTTCGATAACAACTGTGCCGTCTACGTTGACGTAGAGTCCAGAAATCTCATAACCGTCATCAATAAGTGACTGCCGGTCAATTCGTCCAGCCTCGCCCGTCAGAATAAGAACGCGGTCATCGGGCGATTCCGAGGATTCGGGAATCTTATAGATTTCGATTTGTTGCCCTTGGTCAAACAAGGCCAGAATCTTGGTAAGCATGGACTCGTTCATAATGGCTCCTCCTTAAAAAGTGCATTTCAATTTTCTTGTTGTGTGGTGCTGCTCTTATCGAGAGCATTCAATTGTTTTTTGGCTTCGGAAATGTAGGAATTGTAATTGAGTTTGTCGAGAATAGGTTTTCCATCATCACCGTAAAACACCTTTTTGGTCTTTGAAAAAAGCCGCCCGGCAAGCGGTTTTACCTTGACATCTACATGGCTTGAGTTAATAATCGCTCTGGAGATGTCGTCCATTGCATCGGGACCCAAAGAGACAAGGAACGCGGCAAGCTCCTGTGCATAGAGGTCGGCAACGGTTTGGGGTATAGTAGCTTCCTTCGGGGCATCAAGGTCATAGCCAAAAAGATAGCAGAACTGGGCGAGGTAGGAAAAGTAATAGGACCCAAATCGCACATTTGGTTGGAGAAATGCCTTTTGATAGGCGCTGATAGGCATACCGAGCAAAGGAGCATACTCCTCTACAGAGAGACCTAATTGAAGGCGTTTGTACTCTATTAAGGCGTTCAAATACTTAGCGGTTCTTTCTGTTTCCGGCAGATACCGACGGGCTTTTTCCCGAAGTGCAGAAAGTGTTTTCTGCCGTTCTTCCGAGGATTCAGTGTTCATCTTGCTATACAGGCTCTGAATATCGAAAACATCTTCAAGTCCAGCGTTCGGCAGATTTTGTATGTTATCCATAAAATTTACTCCTGCATACCGTCAGAAATTGAGATTTCTTAATTTTTATAATACCATAAAAATGCAACAGAATCAATCATAAAACAGCAAAAGTGAGAACGATTTTGTCTGAACATGTACATGAGATTACCTGTGCATACATTTCGCGTATGATGGGCAGTTCTAATTCCGTCGAGCAAATTCCCGGCTGACAAGTTGTCCATTTCTCAAAAATGTGGTATAATAAAATCAAAAGAAAGACTAAGAACAACATTGGAACGAGGAAAACACAATGGCTAAACCGACAAATTCAGAAAGAATATATTCGGATAAGCTCCCGATAGTGCTAAAACCTGTTGGCTGTTCTTATACAGATGCCGAATGGAAGCGATATATACGGCTTTTCCCGGCAAATGGCTGGGGTATAGCGGACGAGAAAGATACAAGAGATAATGGGAAAATCAGTGATGTGGTAAAGCAAATAGCTGAAAAACACCCGAAGCAAATCAAAGCAAAAAAATGCCTTTTGTGTGGCTGCGTTGATAATGACATTTATAATGCTGTATGGGGCATGTGCAAAAGCTGCAATCATACCGTATGGAGAAAAGGCAGAAGCAAAAGGAATGCAAACGTAATAGACCCTCTTACCGGTAAAGAAACAAAAGAGTGGAATCGTGACAAAGAGCAAGCCACTTGTGTTGAATGCGGTGCGAAAGGCATTACGTATATTTCTTTTTGCATGTGCTTACATTGTGGAAGAAACAAAAGCGCTCGTATGTTGAGAGCTGATGGTAGGCATAGACCAGTGATACTGAGCCCGGAAGAAATATATGAGAAAAAGCTAAATATGATATTCCCAGAAGGTCAATCTGCGATTCGAGGTGTAAAGCTCATCCGCCGCCAGACGCCGTAATTTTGTGCAGATTTAAGAAGATTCTGGGTGAAAACGCGAAAACTTTCCCAAAACCGTTTGCTCATAGCAACGTCAAAAAAACAGAGGCTGGCTAACAATCCGTTACCCCACCTCAAATGATATAGACTCGTTATTTATGATATTTTATAAGAGGCGTACAAATGCTGTACGCCTCTTCTTTTTTGATGTCATTTCTGCTACAAATAATGATTGCAGAAATGTGCGAATGGCATAGAATTATAAGTAGAGGGCAGGGAAAATGCCGTAACTGTGTCAAAAGTTAAAACTTGTGAGCACGATTTGCGGCGGTCGCAGGAATGCGGGTTTTGCCTTGCCCAGAAGTTATACTCAAAAGCGAGGTGGTGATACGATGGTATATGGCTATGTTAGAGTCTCAACAACGGGACAAGTGCCGGGGACATCACTGCAGGAGCAGACCTCTCAGATTTTGCAGAAATATCCGACTGCAGAAATTACGGAAGAGGCCGCATCCGGTGCACACGAGCGTCCTAAGTTCGATGCGCTCTGCAATACTCTGACCGCAGGTGATGTGCTGGTGGTCTGCAAAATGGACAGATTTTGCAGAACAGTCAAGGAAGGGTTGACCTATGTTGACGCTCTGCGGGAGAAGAATGTTTCAATCCATATCCTTAACATGGGGCTGATTGACAACAGCCCTATGGGTAGGCTTATGGCAACAATGCTGCTGGCCTTCGCAGAATTTGAAAGGGCACAGATTATCGAGCGCACACAATCTGGTAGGGCCGCGGCAAGGCTCAAACCGAACTATCGTGATGGTCGCCCACCCAAGTACGGTAAGGAGCAGCTTGAGCTCGCTGTCGGCTTGCTGGACTCGTACAGTTACAAGCAAGTTGAGAGAATGACAGGCATATCCCGTAGCACCCTACAGCGTGCAAAAAAAGAAAGAAGGTAATCTATATGTCAAAAAAATACAAAGTGGCGTGTGTGCAGTTCACGGGCGCTAAGCGTGAGCGCGTGGGCGGCAGTGAAAAAGAGGTCTGGACGTGTGATGCGGTACTGAGTACGGAGTTGGGCATCGTCCGAGGGACTGTCAAGACCAGCTACGACCCGGTGACGGACAAGTACAAGGTCATCGAGGCCCCGGCGGGTGTTACGCTAATTGATTGGGACGCAGAAAGCTTACATAAGCTGGCTGCAGCTACCAACGAGTATCTTCATGCGCAAGTAAGGTGACGACATGGACAAATGTATCAAGGTGGAGCGCCTGTGCGGATTCATGGAATCCAGTTTTTTCCATTCCCCGAACCCGGTGAAGGGAGCGGCAGCGCTGGCACACTACGAGGGCGTCGCCCAAATGATGACGGACCAAGGTGTAGTCTGCGCAATTATGGATACGACCTATGACCCGTATACGCAGGAGTGTACGGTCGATACCGTTCCGGAGCTAGACATCAGCGCCCTTCGACCGGAAGACGTGATGATGGCAGCGATGGAGAGTTTGAACAAGCGGATGCTTGAGCAAATGCGGCGGGAAGAAGAAACAGCCCGCCGTGAAGAATCCCAACAGGGGGAAGCAAGACCCGTAAGCTAACAGCGCACGGGTGTTGCGAGGGGGCCGCAGCCCCCAATGCCGGGATGGGTTGTCCCAGAGGGCAAGGCATCACGGCAGGGAGTCCAGAGGGCGGGCAGCGCGTAGCGATGCGAAAAGTCCTTTGGCAAGATAAGCCCGCTCGCGGGCGGTAGGAGTCCCCGCAGGGACTGCTATATCTTGTATGACGACACAGATAACAGTGGCTAAGTGGCCGACATCGTTATTGTCGAGCATTTACAGCCAATGTGTCTGAGTCGCCATTTTCTTTTCCCATGTGCCGCAGCACAGAAAGGAGCAATGAGCAACAATGGCAAGCGTTAAAAAATTTACGGCGGGCGCAGTCCGCAATCAATTACGGCATAATGAACGCGAAATTGCTAAGTCATCCAATCCAGATATTAACCCGGAGCGGCAATGCTATGATTATAGGTTGTCGCCAGACCGGGGCATGACCGATTATGATTACTTCCGTCAACGCAGGAGCGAACTATACTGCTATGGCCGAGAGGACGTCAAGGTGATGGCAGGCTGGATTGTAACAGCACCGCAAGACTTGGCCGAGGAACGGGAACACCAATTTTTTGAAGCGGTGTATGATTTTCTCTCGGAGCGATACGGTGAAGAAAATGTAGTGCAGGCAATCGTCCACGACGATGAGGGCGGACAGCCGCACCTGCACTTTTGTTTCATTCCGACCGTTGAGGACCCCAAACATGAACAGGGTTACAAAATCTGTGCAAATGAAGTGCTCACCCGCCGTGAGTTGCGTAATTTTCACCCGGATATGCAACGCTACTTGGACGAACACGGTCTGGACGATGCCCGTGTCATGACGGGCATCACGCGGGAGCAGGGAGGCAACCGCACGGTTGCTGAGCTGAAAGCCGAGCGCGAGATTGAGCGCCGATTGGAGGAACGCAACCAAACGCTCTATTTTGGAGAGCCGTCTGGGCCGCAAGTGCGTTTCTGAGGTGATGCCAATGAACCAGATAATTGCAACTATCAATTTATATCTGATGCTGGTGACGGTGATTCTGTTGTCACTACTCGTTCTGGTGGTCTGCGTAAAGGGACGGAGCAAGCATATCTCAAGTCCATTGAAGAAATCAGATATTAGATACAAGCCCAAAAGCCAAGCACGGGGCATTGTGTTTGGCAAACGACTCGGCTTGCGGGCATACTCCCCCGAACAGGACGAAGGGCATATTCTCGTTCTGGGGCCGTCTGGCACGGGCAAGACAAGTGCCCTGCTGATTCCAACGCTGCGGAGTTGGCAGGGCACGGCGCTGGTGGTGGACATTTCCGGCGATATAGCTGCCAATGTAAACACAGCAAATAAAATTGTATTCGACCCAACTTCCGAAAACTGCGTTCCTTATGATGTGTTTTCCTCAATCAATGCCGTGGACGATGATACTGAACGGCAGGAACGCCTAGAACAGCTTGCCTACCTGCTGCTACCGGATAAGGCAAACGACAGTGAGGCGGGCATATTTTTTGCGAAAAATGGTCGCAAAATGATAACTGCTGCACTAATCTGCTACTATGGTATGGGCTGGGGATTTATCAAAATCTGCGAACACTTTCTTGGCAATGATTGGCGCTCCTTACTGAACGATATTGCAAAGCAGCAGAATCCGAATGCTAATATGTTCATTAGTTCCTTTGCGGGCGCAAGCGAACAAAATACTGCGGGTTGTAAGCAAGCCGCCGATGATGCACTAAAGTTATTTGCCACAAATGAAAAAATTAAAAATGCACTTAGGACACCAACAAGCTATGAACAGTCAATTAGTCCGGCCACGCTGGAGACCAAAAGTATATATGTTTACATTCCGGAGGAAAAGCTCGAAATCTATGGCGACCTAATGCGCATAATTACAGCACAATCTATGGAGTATTTTTCGGCACGCCCCAAAGAAAACAAGCAAATGATACTATTTTGCTTGGACGAGTTCGCGTCTTTTGGGCGATTACAAATTACACCGGCCCTTCGGCGCTTGCGTAAAAGAAGAATTAGGATTCTGATAATCACGCAAAATTTGCATGATATAACGATGATTTACGGAAAAGACGAACAAATTGCAATGCTGGGTAACTTCCGCTTTGTCGTTCTGCTGGGTTGCAAGGACGCGGAAACGCAGGAATACTTTTCTAAAATGATTGGTGAGAGAAGGTCGCTTGTGGCGGTGGACAACAGTCCGCGTCCGCAGTTGATTATCAAACCAGCAGACCTTGCACATTTGGAAGATGACCTATATGTTATAGCAGATAGTGGAGCTGTGCGGTTACATAAAAACTTCTACTTCAAATAAATGGGCAGTACACTTAAAATGAATTTAAGCAAATTATGGCGACCTTTTTGGGGAAAATTCCTTAAAAAGTCGCCTTTTTGTATATGAGAAAAGCAATATTTTGTACGGTTGAGGTTGCACATTTGTGCGAAGTGATGTACTATATTGTTGTAATTTGAAAAGTGCACTATAGAGCAAAATAAACAAGCCCGCACAACAAGGAGCTATCCCCACCAGCAGGTTGGCGGGTGCCCCTTAATGTGCAGGCTATTTTTGCGTTCTTTTCGTTCTGGAAGTCCCGCATGCAACGGGATACAGCCGAGAAGTTGCATTCCCCACCTCGATGTGGGCAGCTCCCACAGGCGCTTAGAGGTGCAGGAAGCGGACGGATACTGTGAGTATGATTTTACCTTTCAGAGCGACAGCGCTGCGGTCCTAGAGGCTCTGTCGAGGCGTGCGGAACGCTTCTCTCGATTGCGTCCTCTTAGTTGCGCAACAGCAGTGTGAAATCTCCTGCGCAGAGCATCCGCCCAACAGAAGGTGCCATTGTCTAAAGGCATTGGAACGGCTTCCCTTTTGCAGAGAAAAACCTTACCGCTGTTGCCGCTGTGCCTGCCACGCTGAACTTACCGTTAGTAGCGGGACGGCTCGGCCGTCCGTCCAGACCGATAGCAGCCTCCCGGCAGTAGCAACTTTCCCTTGTAGCAGACCACCTGCCGGTAAGCAGGAAAGATGCCCTCCGCCCTAGCAGGGGTTAATTGATAGTAGATGCACGGTTCCCCCTGTCGCGTGTTCCAGAACGAAAAGAAAGGCTTCGGGCAACGCACCTTTCGCCTAGTCAGCGGTAACATCAAGGGTGCCACTATTCTTTGATGTTCAAAGCTACCTAAGAGAAAATCTTAGGAGCTACAATTGAAACACCTAAGGCAGTAGGCTTTGAACCTCCAAAGGAAACACGAAGATTTCCCAAAAGCGAAAGAAGTTTAAGATTACTTCAAAGACCCCCTTTGCAATTCAAAGCTGAGAAATGACTATGACGGCTTTGAGCAACAAAGAAACAGCTTTGAGGAAGAGCACAATCAAAGGAGAAAGCTACCACCCCTCCGTAGCATCTCGCAGCAACTTCCTATTCAATTCGTAGCTCGCTACGCGAGCTGAATATATAGGACTTATATTAGATTAAGAGAGTTTGGCGAGTAAAACTGAAAAATGGCGATGTACAGAAGTATTTTATAACCACAAAATGAACAAGAGTTAACACGAAATACGGTACTGGTTAACATGAAATACGGTACTGGCACAAGCAAGGCATCGAGGCATTAAAAACCTTTCTGGGATAGTTTGGTGCCTTTGAACAGCAACAAGCGTGAAAGAATAATAGCACAATGTACAGGAGCAAAACGTGAAAACTTTAGAATCAAATGCAAGTAAAACAGAATACCAAGTAGTGATTGAAAAGACCGGAGAAGTCTGCAAAACATTAACGGTAGATGAGCATGATTATGCTACAGGGGAGCGGTTCTGGAAACTTTACGATAAGTTTTTTGATTTGCTGTGTGACCTTGATTGTATCAGTAGCAGGGTGTTGGCTGTTGTAATTTCAGATGTTGTTCCTAAATACAATACATTCAGTATGAGTATCCGTAAACTTTCTGCAGAAGCAGAAGGCAATGAAAAAGCAGTTACACGAGCGCTCAAATTGTTGGAAGAAAAAGATATTATTGTGACGGTACAGGCACCTCAGAAAAGAAAAAACGGAGAGTGGATGCTCAATCCGCGACTTTTTGTAAAGGCGACCCAAATTAAACAATTGATTTTAGAAGGACAATACGATGAGTGCCGGGGATTGCCGGTAAGTCCATATGGCTTAGTCAATTCGGAGACAGGAGAAGTATTTCCTCTTCCAGAAGGGGTGATGCCAGAGACCGTTAACTATCAAAAAAGGGAAAACTTCTTAAAGGCATTTTGGACTTTCCCGGCCATGTTTTCCGGTTTGGGTGGCGCGGAATTAAAGCTCATGAGTTTCGTTTTGAAGCATATAGATTGGGTTAGAAATGATATACACTTTTCATTGAATGATTATGCAAGATGCTACAAAACCCATAAGTCTGCGGTTAGTAGGTCTATGAAAGAGCTAAGAAAAAGGGATTTCATTATTCCGTTTGGGGTTGGACGGTGGATGGTTAATCCCAGCGTGATTATGAAGGGAAATGATGAACGGCGTGGCGCATTGAAATCGAAATACAAAAAAGCAAAGCAAGAAACAGAAACGGCAGCCGAGCAGCGAAAAGCCGAGAAAGAGAAAAAGGCGGCAGAAGCAACGAAAGCTCAGTCGCAGCAGGCAGCCTCCGCCCCCGAAGTGCCCGCAGAGCTACAGCCAGTGAGTCAGAAAATCCCTATCCCCGGTGGTGGTCTGTGGCCGCCGAGAAGCGAAGAGAAAACGCCGCAAAATAAATTTGCGCCGTTTATTCCTGCCGCCATGCAGAGGCAGATGGCAGAGGAAGAACGAAAGCGCAAGGAAGAAATGCGCCAAGAGAGCATAGAGGATATAGATATGAGTACGGCCCCCTATGATGACGGCGACAGTGATGACGATTATGTGCCGCTGGAATATGTGGAGGCAGGCGCTGCGATGTTGAATGACGATGACGAAGATGATGTTAGATACATTAAGGACGATGATGACCTTCCGTTTTAACCCATCTTGCCACGGTTTTTGCATCCATACCGTATAGTTGGGCGATATGGTACATGCTGGCTCCCGCTTGATACATTGCTTTCATTTCAGTCTTGAAATCTGGCGCGGCATCAGGTGCGTGTAGTAGGTCGTGGAGGGACAACCCCAGCAGGACAGCGAGTTGCAGAACGTATCGCGGCGCAACAGACTTATTACACAAGGTGGCGTGCAGTTGCTTGGCGGCTATATCCCCTGCTGGAATAGAAGTGCCGTATAAACTTGAAAGTGCATTTTCAATCTTTGTTGCGTAGGTACGACCCCCAGTTAGTGAACGCCAGCCACGGGAACGCAATGCACGGTCAAGAACGGCGTGATAAACAGACCCGTCCTTAAAGTCGAAACTGAAATCTAGTGTATCTTGTAACAATAAATCTAATGCCAGCAGGCAATCCGGCACGGGTTCTGCTGGCTGCTTTTTTAGTTGCATAGCGAATGTTGCAGGAAATAGTTCTTGCTGTCGTGTGCTATTGTACGCGACATTGGTATCGACCAGCCAGCAGCGATGCTTAGTGCAAATCTGCATATCCGGCAGTTGGTGGCTGCGATGCCAATACGGTTCGCCGTATAACTGCAAGTCTTCTTGGTAGCATACGGGGCAATAGCGCATTACAGAGCAGTGAGCCCCATTTGCCTGCGAAATCCCCATCCGATGCACGGCGGCAGGATTACCATTGACAGTATAAGCATAGGTGGAACGCTTACGCTGTGTGGAAAAAAATCGAGCATAGTATGGATAAAATGTGTGCTGCATTACAATATCCTTTGCGTGCAAGTATCCTTGTGGGAGCTGCGGTAACAGGGTGCTTATTCTCCCGCAGAGCATCAGGCTTGGAGTGCGGACCGTGTCCCCGTATATCTGTTGTATAGTATGTTTGGCGCAGTAATTCCCGCTACGGATATGATAGCGGCAAATGACACTGTACCATAGCTCGTCCGGGTAGGGCGTTGGGAAAAATGGAATCATATAGATACTTCCCCCTTGACGTAGGCGCTATACACGCTTAACGGAGAAAGCCCCTGTCGCTTGGCAATTTTGAGGGCACGGACAAAATCTTGTCCTGTGGGGGTCCGAACAGTAGACGGCGATGCCTCTTTTTGAGCCATACTGTGCGCAGGAGTATAAGTATTCGGAGACGGGGTATGGTCTAGCTCTGATAGATAATCATTTACCATTCCGAGGTTACTTTGAAGTGCACGTTTTAATTTTTCGGCATCTAAGGATTCGGTTCCGGTAAGAATCGCTTGCTCCTGTGCATGGTACAGTAGCTTAACAAGTATGTCCGGGATGCCTTGTGTCCAGCGATACAGGCAGGACCGCAGCTCTGGCGTGAGAGTGGTATCGGTCTGGGTATATTGATAGCGCCAAAGAGTACGCAATAGAAGGTCGAACTCTGGACCGTCTGGCAGGCGGTCATAGACCAGCCCAGTTGCGCGTCTGGCAGAGCGAAATTCCTGCTGTAGAAGCTGGAACACACGCGGTGTCCCCACCATACAGATGCCGATTCCAGCGCTGTTTACGAGTTGAACAAGAAAATTGAGAAACTTACTGCCGCCGTTCCCCTTTCTGTAGGCAATATTTTGCAGTTCGTCAACGACAAGGAGCCCCACATGATTAGACCGTAAAATTAAACTGAGTTGGCTTACGAGGACATCTGTTGTTGCACGGGTCTTTTCAGCGTGAACATGATAGGTAGTCCCCAAAAGGGCATCAATCTGCAAGTAAATATCGAGAATCAGAGCCTTAACCGAGGCATCGTGCGGCGTCTGTACAACCAGATACGGTATCTGATGACAGCATAGCATTTTCCCTTGGTAGGATTTATGCTCAATGGTCTGGGGGAACAGAGAAAGAACGTGCTGCAAGGCGGTCGATTTGCCTAACCCGGATACACCGACAAGCGAGAAGCTACTCCCACCACCAATAGAGGATGTGTTCGCGCCAGAACGGATAGAAGCATATGCAGAATGGGCATAAGCTGCCTCCGTTATAGGCGTGTATGTGCTGTAGCTGTGCAGCATTGTGCTGTATATCTGGCAGTACAGCTCTATTGTCATAGGAAGCGGCTGGTAGATGGAGTATAGTTGCGACAATAGCTGCAAGCGCTCCCCGGCGGGTCGCTCACGGTCTGATGGAGAATACGGCGGAAGAAACGCGAGTGCAGAAGCTAACTCACGCCCGACCATCATCGGCGGAAGTGCCTCTATGTAAGGATTGCCGGGATACAAGGGGCTGCTGGTATACTGAGCAAGCATTTTATAAATCCTCCTGCATGTCAAAAAGTAAATCCATCATATTGGTACTTTCCTGTTTTCTTGCAATTGGGCGGTTCTCTGCAATTTGCTTGCCGATGTTCCCGACCACGGTGGGGCGTTCTGTCATTGATGCGATGGCGGATATATCTGCCATAAGGTCAAGCTGCGCCTGTAGGTCTTGCTTTTTCCAATCGACAGCGGCTTTCTTCTGTGTTTGCTGCGCGTCCTGCACCTCGGCAAGCGTCTTGCCACGATACTGGTCTTGCATGAGCCTAAATTCTGTGTACTCTCCGTTTTCAAAGAGCCAAATTGAGTCCAAGCAGGCAGGATTGTACGCAATGACGACTTTCTCCCGCCCTGAAAGCCCGGCTTTGACAAAGCGCTTTTTGAAAAGTGCATTTGAAAAATTGAGAGCAAATACTTCCAATCCGTGCTGCGTAATGCGTCCGTCCGCTCTGGGGAGCAGCGTCAGCCCTAATTTTGCACTATCAACCGTTGTTAATGATGTCGAAGGGCAAGATGCCCAAATCTGCGCAGCAATCGGCGGAACTCCCGCCTGCATCATGGCAGAAGTAAGAGGAAAGCGCTCCATGACATACTTGCTGTTGTAATAAATGGCGCATTTAAGCACGATGCGTGTGAACTGGTCTATATCCAATATTCCCTGTTTGCGATAGTCGGGAGCTCCGCGCTCTTGAAAATCCGGCTCAATAACGCCCTTGCCTTTTAGTAAGGGCTTATAGGCGCTCTGGATAAGGTCAAACAGCTTTTCAACTGGTCCCTTTAAGTCGGGGCGGTACGATGGCAAATTTTCGACCTCGATGTGATAACACTCGCACAGATTTTCAAGTGGACCGTCCAAAAATTCCGTCCCTCGGTCGGTTATGATTTTTGCAGGAAGATGATGGCTCGGCCAGTCCTGCGGGTCTATTTCTATGCCGTATTTTTTGCAGGCGGAAACCTTGTCTGTACAGGTATTTTGCATCAGCAGACGCAAGGCGTACTGCCCACCCTCTAAGCCAACATATACGCCGGTGATTAAGTTGCTATATGCGTCCACCATCGTGTATATGATGGGGCGACCGATGGGCTTGCGGGTGATGCGGCTGACGATGTAGATGTCCGCAACAGTGGCATCTGTCATGTATGTGCCGATAGTCTCTGCGTATGCCCTCACAGAGCCTGTAAATGCACGATGATTGCGCTGGTATGCCTTGATACATTGGCGGCTGATTGTTTCATTTATGGGGTCACGGTGGCACCGAAAATAGTAGCGAAACTGCCAGTAGGAAGGATACTGCGGCAGGAGTTTGCCGTATGCATCACAGTAGCGGGCTTGCAGCATCATCTTGTAGGCAGTGGTTAAGGTCTGCTTTTTTGGCGTGTAGTAGTATTTGTTGAGCGCCCACCGAATATTTTTGTCATCCACGCTTAAAGTGCAGGCGTGGTCATTGCTGCGCTCAGAGCCCAAAGAAGTTAAAAGTGCATTTTTATTTTGATGCACCCAATAGCGCCAAAGATAAAGCAGCACCGTCCGGCGAGTGACCCCGGCAAGGGCGGCTTGCTCCTGCGCTGTGCGGCTGCGGTATGCCTTATCAGTGATTGCCTGCGAACAGAGAAGCCCTTCAAGGAGTGCAAAGCGTTTGTCGCGCTGCTCACGCTGCCGAAGAGGAATATCATCTTCCAGAACGAAAGCAGCGTACTGGTCAGCACTGACTGTCTGCATGGCTGCAAGGTCTGTGTTGCGGATAAGCGATGGCATACGAAAATGCTGGCAGTCAACAACATAACTTTGCGGTTCGGCATATAGGATAACGCGAAGATGAGAGCCGTCCGAAGCTTGTAGAATGTCGAGATTTTTCATAGTGTTGCCTCCTCGCGGTCGATTATGATACCCCAATCAGATATGCCCTTACTTGCCCAATAGCGCTTAGAAAACTCTAAGAGCGCCGCAACGCTGGGACGTGATAGATGCTGACGGTAGACCGCTTCTCGGACTGCCTGTGTGCCATCTGCAAGTGTGAGCAAAAAGTCGGTGGTGTAGGTGTCCGCTAATCCGAGGTCGTTGAGCGCCCCTGTGTTGTCGTTGAGCTGGACATTGACCTCAAACGACACGACATTTTCCTCCGCGTCCAACTGCCGCGCATAGGCGAGCTGCACCTTGTCATACAGCGCACATACCTGCGGGCACTTTTGGAGTTTGAGCCGAGTGCAGCGTCCTTTTTGAACTTGCTTCCTCATAGATAAAACCTCTTTCCGGGGCTTTAATTGACTACAGGCAAAAGGACACTTTACAGGGGCAAACAACATATCAAAAAATTTCGAAAATCGAACAGTGGGTGAAAAAATCGGAAAAAGTTGATATTTGTTTGCCCTTTTTGGAAAAAAGAAAAAGCTTTGCCTCTGTGCATTGACGTTAAAACGCCAAATGCACCAAAAGGGGCAAAGCTTTATCAATTTTTCAGAAAAATCAAGCCGCCATACTATATCCAAGGGCATCCGAAATTTTCCAAAAAGGCAAAAGCGTTATCAAAAGTGGTCGAGGGGCGCTCGCTCCACTCCGTTCCGCTCGCTTCAAAGTCAATTCCGAGAAAGTCCGATTTATCTCGTCCGGCGCAACAAGAAAATTCTGCGATATTGCTTAGAATTTCCCGGAGAAGCCGGGCGCGGGGCGGCTTGGAAAAGAACCCGTAAAAAACAAGAAGCAGGCCCCGGAGCCGTTAGGCGGAGGGGCCTGCGTTTTTGATTTTTGTGCTGTCCTTTTGTCCTTTTTGGTTTGCCCTTGGATATAGTACCATACAGCTTTCCGGTCGGTCAATACCATCCAGCAAATTGTAACATTTATAAGTGCACATTCAAATCTGAATTTGCACAATTGGGCGCTTTGTAGGTGGCAAAATGGCACCAATCGCACATTGTACATTCTGGACGCTCGCCGCACGGCAAAGCCCCTATGTCCGGGTCGTATGGGCATTTATAAAATGTGTAATTCATAGTGAAAACTCCCTAAAAAACACAATTAAAATAAAATGGTCTAATCTCACTCGACCGTCCTCTCTGTCAATTGTGTTATTCTGCGGGTTGCATCTGCTCCATGCAATCACCGCAGATTATGTTGATGACCTTGGTCGCTCGGCAGCTATTGCCGCACTTGGGACAAATGTATTTGCGGGTGCTGCTGGGCTTTTTCGTTCTGCTCCCGCCTTTGGGGAGCGTGCCGAGAACATCAAGAAGTGAAACACCCTCGACCATTTGTAAGTCCTGCCAGCCCTGTTGCTCGATGAAGTCTAGCAGTTCGATGCCGGGGCTGGTGATTGTCCAACCGTATTTCGGGTGATGTTCTACTTCCAGTCCGTGCGCCTCGGCCATTGCTTTGAATCGCTTATTGTGATACACGCCGTTGTTGCTGGTGTCCTTGATGGGTTCTGGATTGCCGTTCTCGTCAAGAATTTTCGAGCCGTAACCAACCGCACAGGCTAGATGACACATTTCATGCAACAAAGTGCTACACGTTCCGTCAATTGAGCGGTTAAGAGTTGCAGAGCTTATGTTGATTTCGTAGCGCCGCTCATCACCTGCCTGCCAGACCTTGCCGCAAGTAAAATGTCCATACGCTCCAACGGTCTTTTTCAAACTGATTACAACTTCCGGCAACGCGCCCTCGAAAAAATGATTGTTGAGAAGCCGGAACATTTTTTCGAGCTGTCCGGCGACGCGGCTTGTTTTGACTGTCTGTTTCATCTTTCGCTTTCCTTTCGTCTTAAAAGTTTACTTTTAATCCCCGCAGAAGCGGTTTGCAGGATTGCCCCTGCCGGCGAGAAGAAAAAGTAAAGCCCACACCCCTGTGTCAACAAATCATGGAATATCGCAGCAT
>OLPQ01000818.1_pt1 | contig 24671 bp, 35 predicted proteins | sample 1672451 | NCBI WGS metagenome assembly OLPQ01 (sample SAMEA3136687, study PRJEB25190) | human gut metagenome | biome: human gut; feature: human-associated habitat; material: faeces | place: Austria | collected 2013
CGCACACCAAGCCTTTAATACTTGTATCAGTTTTATGGTAAACTGCAACTTGCAGCATTATAGCGGTGAAAGCGGGCTGACTTATTTCACACAATTGTTTGTTATCATGTTGTTCCAGTTTATTACGGCTGCAACGGGTATGGCTGCCATGGCAGGTGTAATGAAAGCGTTGGCGGCAAAGACCACGCAGACCATCGGCAATTTTTGGAACTTCATGGTATTGAGCTGCACACGTATTCTGCTGCCGCTTTCGCTGATTGTCGGTTTTATTCTGATTGTGCAAGGAACCCCGATGGGATTTGACGGCAAAATGGAAGTGACCACTTTGGAAGGAGCGAAGCAATATGTATCACAAGGCCCGACGGCGGCCATTGTCCCTATCAAGCAACTGGGAACCAATGGCGGCGGTTATTTCGGCGTGAATTCTTCCCATCCGCTGGAAAATCCCACTTACCTTACTAATATGGTAGAGTGCTGGGCTATTCTTGTCCTTCCTATGGCGATGGCATTCGCTTTCGGGTTCTATCTGAAACGTAAGAAGTTGGGGTACAGCATCTATGGTGTGATGCTTGTCGCTTTCCTAATCGGTGTGTTTGTTAATGTTTATCAAGAGACGGGCGGAAACCCAAGGATTGACGCTCTGGGTATCGCTCAGGATAACGGTGCCGTGGAAGGCAAGGAAGTGCGCATAGGTGCTGCCGGCACAGCTCTGTGGAGCGTCGTTACTACGGTCACTTCCAATGGTTCGGTAAATGGTATGCACGATTCTACCATGCCGCTATCGGGTATGGTTGAAATGCTGAATATGCAGATTAATACGTGGTTTGGCGGTGTGGGTGTAGGTTGGATGAATTATTTCACCTTTATTATAATCGCTGTATTTATCAGTGGGCTGATGGTAGGGCGTACACCCGAATTTCTGGGAAAGAAGGTGGAAGCGCGGGAAATGAAAATAGCTTCTATCGTGGCCTTGCTTCATCCGTTTATTATCCTGGTCGGTACGGCCCTTGCCGCTTACTTATTCGTTCACGCCCCCCAGTTTGTAGAAAGCGAAGGTGGCTGGCTGAATAATCCCGGTTATCATGGACTGAGTGAAATGTTTTATGAATATACATCCTGTGCGGCCAATAACGGTTCGGGCTTTGAAGGCTTGGGAGATAATACCTGGTTCTGGAACTATTCTTGCGGTTTGGTTTTGATTCTCGGCCGCTTTCTTCCCATCATCGGACAAGTGGCTATCGCAGGCTTGCTGGCCAAGAAGAAATATATCCCCGAAAGTGCCGGAACGCTGAAGACAGATACCGTGACATTCGGAATCATGACTTTTGTTGTCATCTTTATCGTTGCCGCCTTGTCGTTCTTCCCTGCACATGCGTTAAGCACTATTGCCGAACACTTAAGTTTATAATAAAACAAGTTTATACAAGATGAAAAATAATAAATCAGCTTCTTTATTCCAAAAGGAGCAAGTTATGGACAGTATCAAGCAATCATTCGTGAAACTGAATCCGCGAGTGATGATAAAGAATCCTATCATGTTTACGGTAGAAGTCTGTACGGCCATCATGTTTTTGGTCATGCTCTACTCCATCGTGAACGATTCACAAGGTTCCTTTATGTACAATTTGTGGGTCTTCGTTATCCTGTTTATCACCTTGCTGTTCGCCAACTTTGCCGAAGCCATTGCCGAAGCGCGTGGCAAAGCACAAGCCGACACTCTGCGCAAGACCCGTGAAGAAACTCCGGCCAAGAAAATTCTGAATGGGAAATTAATAACCGTCAGCAGTTCCCAACTAAAGAAAGGAGATATTTTTGTGTGTGAAGCCGGAGATGTAATCCCAGCCGATGGTGAAATCATCGAAGGGCTCGCCTCTATCGACGAAAGTGCCATTACAGGCGAATCCGCTCCGGTCATTCGTGAGGCAGGCGGTGATAAAAGTTCTGTAACAGGCGGAACAAAAGTATTGTCCGACCAGATAAAAGTAATGGTAAGCACCCAGCCGGGTGAAAGTTTCCTGGATAAGATGATTGCATTGGTGGAAGGCGCATCCCGCCAGAAGACACCGAATGAAATCGCATTGACTATCCTGTTGGCAGCCTTTACGTTGGTCTTTGTCATTGTGTGTATCACCCTGAAGCCGTTTGCCGACTATACGGAAACCGTGATTACCATTGCCTCTTTTCTGTCCCTGTTTGTCTGCCTCATTCCGACTACCATCGGCGGTTTGCTGTCGGCCATCGGCATTGCAGGCATGGACCGCGCTTTGCGTGCCAATGTCATCACCAAATCGGGCAAGGCGGTGGAAACGGCCGGTGATATTGATACGTTGCTGCTCGATAAAACCGGTACCATTACCATCGGAAACCGCAAAGCGACCCGTTTCTATCCGGCGCAAGGAGTCGACGAACAGGCTTTCATCGAAGCGTGCCTGCTCTCTTCCGTATCCGATGACACCCCGGAAGGTAAATCCATCATTGAACTGGGACGTGAATCGGGACTGCGTATGCGTAACCTGAATACCGAAGGCGCTCACATGATAAAATTTACCGCCGAAACCAAGTGTTCGGGTATCAATCTGAAAGATGGTACGGAAATTCGCAAAGGGGCGTTCGATGCCATTCGCAGAATAGCCCTGTCTGCCGGAAATCTCTTTCCGAAGGAAACGGAAGGCGTTATTCAGGCCATTACCGGTAATGGGGGAACTCCGTTGGTAGTCAGTATCAACAAGAAAATAGCCGGTGTGATAGAATTACAGGATATTATTAAGCCGGGCATTCAGGAACGCTTCGAACGCTTGCGCAAGATGGGAGTAAAAACAGTCATGGTGACGGGAGACAATCCGTTGACAGCCAAATACATTGCCGAGAAAGCAGGAGTCGATGACTTTATAGCCGAGGCGAAGCCTGAAGACAAGATGGAATACATTAAAAAAGAGCAGGCTGCCGGAAAACTGGTTGCCATGATGGGCGACGGTACAAACGATGCCCCTGCCCTGGCCCAAGCCAATGTGGGGGTGGCCATGAACAGCGGCACGCAGGCAGCCAAGGAAGCCGGAAATATGGTGGACCTTGACAACGACCCCACCAAACTGATAGAAATTGTTGAAATAGGCAAGCAGTTGCTCATGACGCGCGGCACACTGACCACGTTCTCCATTGCCAATGATGTGGCCAAGTATTTTGCAATCGTTCCTGCGCTGTTCATGCTCTCTATCCCCGAACTTGCCGCACTGAACATCATGGGGCTGCATAGTCCTGAAAGCGCTATCCTGTCTACGGTTATTTTCAATGCCGTTATCATCCCCATCTTGATTCCATTGGCATTGAAAGGTGTCCGGTACAAACCGATAGGAGCATCCGCCCTGCTCCGCCGTAATCTTTTGATTTATGGATTAGGCGGTGTCATTGCCCCCTTTGTGGGAATTAAGTTAATTGATTTAGTAGTAGGTTTATTCTTTTAATCAGTAAGTAACAATGAAAAATTTTATAAAGTCATTCAGACTAACTTTAGTATTCTGTACATTCTTTTCAGTGTTTTATATATTGGTATTGTGGCTGTTCGCCCAGTTTGCCGGACCTAATTCCGGCAATGCCGAAGTCGCAACGCTGGACGGCAAAGTGGTGGGTGCAGCCAATGTGGGACAATCTTTCACAGAAGACATTTATTTCTGGGGACGTCCTTCCTGTGCCGGAGAAGGTTATGATGCAACGAGTTCTTCGGGTAGTAACAAAGGGCCTACAAACGAAGGGTATCTGGCTGAGGTAGAAGCGCGTATTGATACTTTCCTGCTTCATCACCCCTATCTGAGCCGCAAGGAGGTGCCTGCCGAAATGGTGACAGCCAGCGCTTCCGGTCTGGACCCTCATATTACTCCGGCATGTGCCTACGTACAGGTGCAACGGGTGGCAAAGGCTCGTGGAATGAGCGAAGAAACAGTGAAGGCAATGGTAGACAACTCCATCGAGCACCCGTTTCTAGGGCTGTTTGGAACAGAAAAAGTAAATGTTCTGAAACTGAACATTGCACTGGAAGAATCAAAATAACTCATCAGAAGAAAGCATTTATAAAATAGATACGCGACATGAAAAAGAAACACTCTATAGAAACCGAAAGCCTTTCGGCCCTTAAAGCATTAATCGGTATCCTCGTTTTCCTAAGCTTGATGAATTGGCTTGTCGGATGATTTGTGTCATTCTATTCAGGTGAATGCTTTCTTTATGTGAAAGTACCCTCTTGGGAAAAGAGAAAAAAGAGAACACAACTTATTATTAGTTTATTTTTAAGATGAAAAAAACATTCAAAACTATGGCATTCGTATGGGTAGGAACCGCACTGTTAATGCCCTATGCAGTAAAAGCACAAGATTTCAAGGTAACCGGCAAAGCCGATTTTATGAGTGATTATATTTGGCGGGGCGCCTATCAAAATTCAGGATTCTCTGTCCAGCCCACTTTGGGATTGGCATACGGCAACCTGTCTTTATCGGCTTGGGGAAGTCAAAGTCTTACAAAATCGGACGGGGCACAAGAATTTGATATCAATCTGAGTTACACCCTTGGAAATGGGGGAATCACCCTTACCGATTATTGGTGGAACGGAATCAATATGCCTTATGGCGATTATAAACACGACCATCATTTTGAAGCCTCCCTCTCCTATTTCTTCGGCGATAAATTTCCGTTGACACTGGGCTGGGCGACTATGTTTGCCGGTGGCGATGAGAATGCGGATGGCGACCGTGCCTATTCCACTTATATCAGTGCCGCCTACCCGATTTCTTGTCCGGCAGAGATTACGCTCACCCCGTCTGTCGGGTTTACTCCCTGGAAAGGAATGTACCATGCTGATGGAGCTGCTTTTACCGACATTTCTTTGAAAGCCACTAAAGAGATTCCGATTACAGAACGCTTTTCATTGCCTTTGTTTGTGCAAGCCGTTGCTTCCCCTTCGTCTGATAAAACTTACCTGATAGCCGGTTTGAGCATCGGGTTCTGAGTGTGTGAATTTATTTTTTTGTAGGAAAGCCGGGACTTTTGAAATAAGTTCCGGCCTTTTTATTAAAATTGCAATTCATGGAAACGACAGCAACTACCTTGTCATTCTTTATACTAATAGTATTTCTCAATTCCGCCATATCCTGTTATTGTTTTATTCTCCTTTGTTTTTTTAATGAAATGGTTTAACCGCTTCTCAAATTCTTCAGGGCGTGTCCTCGCGGCTTCAATGTATGCAATACGGATTCGCTGATAGGAATCGGAAAACTGTTGATAGTTTTTCCACACTATTTTATCTTCTTTCAATTTGTCGATTATGTCACTGGGGAAAATGAAAGGTTCAGATAACACAGTCTGTATTTTAGCCTTAAACCGGGGATGTATCCTGTCATTTTCCAATAGCCATTTAAGCCTTTCTTTGTTGGCTTGCGAATAAGTGCTTTTAGGATTTCTGGGAGTGAAACGCTGAATTTTATGATCCTTGTCAAGAGGTCTTATCGTACTGTCAATCCATTCGAAACATAGAGCTTCCTCAACCGCATCATTGTATAGGATAGATTTTTCACCTGATGACTTGCCGGGAAATACAAACCATATTTCATTAGCAGTGTCAAAATTATCCATTAACCACTTTCTCCAATCTTCCCGGTTCTCAAAATACTTTATTTTATTTTCTGTTGTCATAACAAGTCGGTTGCACTAAAAAGGTTTTGATGAATAAATAAAACTTTGAAAATCAGTTAATTTATTCGGCATTCAAGACTTTAATAAATTCCTCTATATTGATTACATCAATTGCAGGAAAAGAGATTTCTTTTAATACATTGAAATGGTGGTCCTCTGTTACAATATAAGTAGCATTAGCCGCTATTGCACAATCGACAAACTTATTATCATCTTCGTCTGACTTTATCAGTCGAAAATGATAATGTGGGTCTACTTTCCGTATATTCTCCCTTGTCAATATGGCGTAAACAATACTTTCTGCCAAATGCCGATTTATATTTCTCGCCATGACTTCCAAATATTCTTCAATTATTTCATTGGTAATACATAAAATGTATTCATAATTTAAGAATCCCTGCCATACCCTATTATAAATACCCTTAGCCGAAATAGACATTATCAGGCTATTAGTATCAAGTACAATATTTTGCATCGCTCTATTTATAAGGAGTACGTTCATGTAAGTTACGAAAACTCTCCACTTTGTTTTCATCCAATTGGCCGCTTTCCCATAAACGGTCAATTTCTTCTTGAGCCTGTTTTGCAAAATAGTCAGAAATAACTTTCTTTAATTGGCTAAGTGCTTCCGGACTATCCACAAAAGACATCATTTCAAGAAGTTCCATTTGAGCAGGATTGAATACTGTTCTTTCCATAATTCGTTTCTTTTATTGTTTTGATAAGTACAAAAATACTCATAATCCTCATTATCACATTACCCTTTCTGTTTTTTTATAAATATTATCCTCATAATTCTATAAGAAAGGCACATTACAATCTTTCAGCTCCCCCCGCCCCCAAAAAATATTTCCCAATCATAGTTTTATGAAATAAAGCCAAGTCCTACTTTACTTTCAATTAAATTCCATATATTCACACCCGAATAAGAATCCGGTGTATCACACCCCAATTTAATAGAAACGAATTTTGCATAAGAACCTATTCCAAGAGGTAAAGAATAACTCAAGAAAACAACCATTAAAAAAACGGAATGATGAAACAATTAATCGCCTGTTGCGGACTGGATTGCGAAAACTGCGATGCCCGCATAGCCACTGTCACGAATGACGATGCGCTGAGAGAAAAAACCGCCAAAGAGTGGAGCGTGATGAACAATGCACCGCAAATTACAGCAGAAACCATCCATTGCATGGGTTGCCGCACCGATGGAGCCAAATTTGCATTTTGCAGTGAATATTGCGAAATCCGTAAGTGTGTCCATGCGAAAGGATTTAACACCTGTGGAGACTGTAAAGAGTTGGATAACTGCCCGATAGTGGGTGCTGTCTTTCAACATGCTCCCGGGGCAAAAGAAAACCTGCTGACTTCAGATTGATTTCTGAAGCCGGGCAGGTATTATTCTTACAATACCGCAGCTATTTTACGGATATTGGCAAGTCTCTCTGCAAATGATTTGTCCGATTTGGCGATTTGCATATCATATCGGGCTTGCAAACGGAGCAACGGCTCTGCATCAATGCCAAGCGCCGCCTCAAACAACAATGCGTATTCCGTAGAAACAGCACGTTTGCCATTCAGTATCTCGTTCAGCAGTGAAGAGGATATGCCCATTTGTGCTGCGAGTTTTCTTTGCGATATGCCTCTATATTCGATTTCCTCTTTCAGAATATCGCCCGGATGAGTCGGTTCAAACGGGACTAAATTGTTAGCAATCATGTGTGGGTCAATGTCTTTTAATGTAACCATACTGCCTGTTATTTATAATGGTTTGACAATTCAATTATATTACATACGGTAACAACCGGCTCTTCCGCGATTTCCTTTACAGTAAATTCTATTCGGTATTTATCATTCACCCTTATGGATGAAATGCCTTGTTTGTCACCCTGCAATGCCTCGTAATTCAAAGAATTATATTTTGCTAATGAAATGATGTTTGGCGTACTTTCCATCAATTGAATACGACTTCTATACCGTTTAACGATATCGGGTTGATAACGATGCTTTTTATCGCTTGCCTTCCCTTTCTCGTAAAGTTCTTGCAAATATGTTTCTTCGAATGTAACAATCATATTGTTTCTGCATTTTGTTGCAAATATAAAACTTCTGCCCAGCATTCACAAATAAGTGAACAACTATTTATTGAATAACAAGAATATCCGGGAATAGATTAAGGCTTTGAACCATTCCTGTCGTTTTCCGCATAAAGCTATGCCCCAAGAAAAACCTCCTCCAGCTCCCTTACCGCCTGCTCCCTGTCCTTTTCCCGAACCACTACCGACACATTGTGATTACTGCTTCCATAAGAAATCTGATAAAGCGGAATGTGGCATAACACATTGATAATGTGTGCCTCCATGCCCGTATGCTCCCACGACAAATTGCCGATGACACTCACCACAGCCATGTCCGTTTCCATGCCCACCTCGGCATATTTGCCCAACTCCCGATAAATAAACCGCAACGTATCACTGCTGCAACTCACCGCCACGGATATGTTGACATTCGAGGTGGACGCCGAATGAATCAGCACTTTATATCTTTCGAAAGTGTCAAATACTTTTCCGATAAAAAGAGAGGCGTTCAGTATTTCTCGCGATTTTAGTTTGATAAACGCCACTTGGCGGCGCGAAACAAGGGCTTTCACCCCCTGCCCCATCCTTTCGGCAGAAATCAGTAATTCGTTTTCATCGGAAAACGGAAGCCTTTGCAGGGCGATGGCCATTCCTGCCGAACGTGCCAATGCAATGCACTCGGCAGAGATAAATCTAGCTCCGCAGTCAATCAGGTTTTCCGCTTCGCCGAACGTTATGGAATGCGTTTGTCGCATTTTTATATTGCCGTTCAGCACGCCGCCGGAGGTGTAAAGCACCACCTCTGTCGCGTGGAAAACCGCTCCGGTCAATGCGGCATAATAATCCGTGCCGCCGTGGGGCAGAAGGCAGGTTTCATTATATACATTCATGCACAGGGCGTTTTGAGTGATATATAGGGGGACGTCGGGAAGCCCTTTCATCAGCTCTTCCACGTTTTTGCGGGAGTTTTCCATATCCGGTTTCCTGTCGATGCCAAGACGCAGGAATTTGCACGAATGGAGTACGCAATTTTCTTTCCCCTGCATCCGCAAAAGGTGGGAAAGAAACAAGCTGGATATAATAGCCCCCTGAGCCATTATATCGCGGTCGTCTACCAGACGCGGAGCCTCGTTGCATAAATCCGCCATCTGCCGGATGTGTATTTTTATATCTTTCTCCGCTTCTTCTCGCCGGCCTTCCGAAACAATCATCCGGTTCAGCCAGTCCATACAATCATCTGACAAGGACTGCACTTCTCTCAGGGCGTCTTCTATCTCGATATGGAACAAGCTGATGGATATTTTTTGAATTTTATCGGCAATATCTGTGAATGTGTCAAGAACAATGACGCAGGAAATGTCGGTCTTGATATTTTCTGTCATGCACACCAGGTCGAGCGGTGTTTTAATATTTTCCAAACTATAAATTTTCATCGTTTTATTTTTTTTATGGGTTCCATGAATCTTTTTTTCTTTTCCATTTTAGAAAGCTTTTTTCCAAAATGGAAGGCAGCGGACTGCAACACTCGTTTTTAATCTTTTATATTTCAATGTTTTAGCATTTTGGTTCTGTTTTTCTGTTCTCATTCTACAGTAGAATGTTCCAAAAGGATGCCAAAGCGGTGAGGGAGGTTAAAAAGAGGTGTGGAAAGAGTAAATCTTTCAAAAGGGACAGCGAAGCCAATAACAATGCTGATGAAAATTTAAACAGCTCTAACAGGCATGAGTAAAAATAAAATCTTATATTAGCAGTCGGAAACATTAAAAGCCTATTTAAATTTCCATTGAAGCCCGGTCTTTATGCCATCCTGCGCATCGCGAGGAATTCGTAAACCGTTTTTGGATTTCTCATCCCCTACTCCGCTGCTTCATTCGCAGGGAAAGGACAATGTTCGGAATGGTCACGACAAAGCCGATGAAAATTGGAACAGGCCCTAAAAAAAACAGAAAAAAAATATGATAACGAACAGGGATGAAGTGCTGGATAACGCATTCAGGGTATTTGTAAGGATGAATTACGAAAAAGCCAGTTTTACGGAGATAGCCAAGGCATGCGGCTTGTCGAGGGCAGGCATCATTTATTACTTTCCCTACAAGCAGGATTTGTTTATGGCCGTCGCGGATAAATTTGTATTCAGGGCGCAACAACCCGAAAATAAGTTCGACCTGACGGCAGGCACCCTTGCCGAATTTATCGAACAATATATACAAGGTGTGACAACCACCATGAAGCGCATCAAGCTGTTGGTGGACGAAGACCACACCCCCAACGATTGCAGCCTGAACTTTTATTATTATAATTTCTTTGCCCAAGTGAGAATGTATTATCCCAATGCGCAGCAAAAAATAGCCCGGCTCTACGAGCAGGAATTCCGCCTATGGGCCGACGTCATACAGCGTGCCAAGGACAGCGGCGAACTCCGTCCCGACACCGATGTCAGGAAATCCGCCGTGCTGTTCCGGCAGACATTTATGGGGATGGGCTACGAACACTCTTTCCTGAACGGACTGGACATTGCCCAACTTACCGAGACTTTCCACTATATCTACTCCCTGCTGAAAGCCTGATTTTCAGTATCTAGCCTTTTAACGCACAAAAACCAAACGATTGTTTTGTTTTTCTTCTTTCTTTCCCATATATTTGCAGCGGAGGCATTTAAAACGCCTCTTCCTTCATTACTTAAAACTATACAAAATGAAAATGCTGAAATTCTTATTTGCGGCAGTCGGCATCCTGTTACTATCCTGCCCGGCTGCATCCGCCCGGGGTGCGAGAATCCCCTTCGGCGACCGCGAAGTGTTAACCAAAGTGGCGGATTTGCCCGATACCGAGGACTACCGGACCGACGACGGAAACTACATCGACCTGGCCACCCTTCACCGGGAGTTCAACATTGCCTACCTGCTGCCCCTGTACATTGAGGAAGAACCCCGTCTGGTGGGCTATTGCGGCAAAGAAGACACCTATTATGAGCTGACGGAAGAGCAGCTTGCCGCCATCTTGGAAGAGAACCGCCTGGACGGGAAAGAACTGAACAAACTGGGCTTCTACACCCGTTATGGCGGCAAAGTGGTGGGGCTTGTGCTCCTTGTCCTCATCGGCTGGGGAATCGCTCCGCGAAAGAAGAAAAATGTGGAAGCTACCGAAGTTTGAAATCACAGATTTAATAACATAAATAAAAACAAAAACCATGACATTCTATTACATTATCTTCATCGTCTTCGTAGTCCTGTACGTGGGCTATTATCAATTCTACCTGAAACGTAAAAACGCAAGACAGGCAGAGGAAGTGAGCAAAGCGGACTTCAAAGCCGAATTTGCCAACGCTTTCCTCTATCGGCAAAACCTTCTCGCCACCGACCTCTCTTTCCTGAAAAAAGCGATGGGAGAAGAAACCATCGACGCCTTCAACTATGCCAATGCCGAAACCAGCGTGGCGAGCGCCCTGAAGGAAGGAGTAAAAGACCGCCTGAAAGGAATGGCAACCCTCGGCACAGTCCGTTTCACCACCGTAAACACGCCCAAATATCTGGTTTTAAGCGGCGACAACCTGCACCTGCTGGACACTGATACGGACGGTGAAATCGACCGTCACCTCATCTTCAACCGCTCCCGGCTGGAAAACTCCCGACTGGCCGAAATCCCCCTCGAAGGGCAGTTGAAAGCACAGGCTATGGCACGCGGAGAGAACGTGCGCGTCTACAAACTTTCGTTGCAGACGGACGGCAAGCCGGTGGAACTTATCCTCTACTCCTGCCTGATATTCACGGAGATACCGGAAATTCCGACCGACCCCGCAGAAACGGTGCAGGCCATCGTCATAGCCAACGATTTCCTGAAACAACTGGGCGACAAATACCCCAATCTGAAAGTCACTCTACCGATATTCGGTTGACAAGGCCGGAAACCTTGTCGCGACCTTCAAAAAGTTCTCTGTGATGCAGGAAACGTGGTTTTCGGGATAAAATCGGCTTTTTCGCCCCCGGAAACCGCGTTTTTTGCATCCCCATGAATCTTTTGTACACAGAAACAACGTTTGTAGCATAAAAATGCTTACTTTTGAACAGGAAACCGCAAGGACGAGGCCCCGACCAGCGTCGTGCTCCCCGAAACCGCGTTTCCGAGTCCGCAACGAATGTTTTGCCCCGGGAAACTCTCTTTCTAGCTCCAAAAAATCCGCAGTGAACCCCGGAACGTCCGATTTCCTCGTCAAAAAGAACAACAAACCGCCGGAAACCCGGTTTTCGGCAAAACATTAATTTAAATCGCATAGAAATGAAACAGATTGAAAACATCAGCCTCGAACGTATGAATAACGGCGCGCACTACCTGTACCTCACCAACGTAATGGCGCATGCCGATGCCGACGAAAAAGTGAAAACCGCCACCACCGCCCTGCTCGCCACCCTGCGCAGCGCATGGCAGGCAGAGGACGAAGCGTTGAAGACTTCGCAGAAAAGCCTGTTGACCGACGACATTGTGGAAGCCGACCACCTGCGCGACTCCCTTTACAGCGGTTACCGCAAGGCCGTTGCCGGATTCAAGGATTTCCCCGTGGAGCCGATGGCACAGGCCTACCGCACGCTGTGGCAGCATTTGAAAGATTATAACATCAACCCTTCCGCCCAACTGGATAAGGAAACAGGTCTGCTCATCAATTTTATTGACGACTTGGAAATCAAGTACAAATCTCAGGTGGAAGCGTTGGGCCTTACCGCCTTTGTCGCCCAACTGAAGGTGGCAAACGAACGTGTGCGCACGCTCACCGCCAGCCGTACAGACGAGCGCACCACGCAGACGGTGGGCGCCATGAAGTCGGCCCGCACCGCCTCGGATGCCGCTTACCGCGAGTTTGTCCGCATGGTGAACGCATTGGCTCTGGTGCAGGGTGAAGCCGATTTTGCCAATTTCATTGACTACATGAACACTGAAATCGTGCACTATAAGCGCGAGGTTATCGGGCAGAAGGCTGCCAAGCCTGCCGCTTCTGCCAACGGCGGAAACAAGGGGGAGAATGAGAAGGGTGAGGCGTCCGAACCTACGGTTTAATGTGAACCGTATGAGGATGGTCAGAAAGTAATGACTGCACCTGACTGGTGTCGGTTGCTAAGGTAACCGATGCCGGTGGGGGTGGTTATTAGAGATTAGGAACCACACCTTGCAGTGTTCTTATAAATACATTAGTATTCATTTTGATAGAGCGATTATGAATGATAACGATAAAATAAGGATTTCGGAAGAAATGAGTAACAATCTGTTTCAAATGTTTCAGCAACATGAAAGTATTGCGAACATGACGGAAGAGGTTGATTTCATTATACAATGTGCGTTTGACAAGAAAAAGTCTGTATGGGAACATTGTAGTGGATATTTGTACGTTTTATCTCTAATTTCTTCTAACATACGAAAGTATATATTAGACCTAATGGATAAAGGCGGTTTACACCAAAAATTCATTATCGTATGTTCTGCTACTTTCAGACCTCTTAGTTTGATTGGTGATATGGAATATGATAAAGAAGCATACATTGGTTTCCTTAAAGAGATAGTAAAAAGTGCTATTGCCTGTAAAAGTCTAAAAATTAAGTCTATGGGAATACAGCAAGCAATGCAGCTTCAATTCAACTCCTTATCCCCTATGATAAAATCAGAACTAATGAACAATGAAAGTTTATTAAAAAGTCATGGTTGGATTTATGACATAATGACAAAAGGATATTCATTGGAACAATCAGAAAATGGGAGTTGGATACATTTTCATGGTGGTGGACTGCGGCTTAATGTGAGTATGGATGATGTAGATGATATAGATAAATATATACAACAAAACTATGCAGACCGCATACAGCTACAATTCATCCCACACAATGGTATGGAACATTTGAAACATCTATTCTAATAAAAAAGAATACTAACGAACCAAGTTAGCTGCTAAACGCAGCCCCTTGTCAAACCATTAGCACCAACTACAAAAGAATATGAAAGAAGAATTGGAAATACTATTTGAGCGTAATAAAGGAAAGTTCGCATTCCTTAAAGAAGAAGCGAATAAAATAGGGGTAGCTTCAAAATGGGGACAAGGTGTGATTCCACCTTATTCGATTCTACCATTTAATAGCGAGTTACTTGGCAATAAACCGGGTAGATTTCTAAAAAAGGCATCTAAACCGGGAGTAAATAGACAATGTTATTTATTAGATACCGACAATCAAATTATTAATAGTGTCGAATACGATTCGTTTAATAACTTGAATAGCCAATGGATAGTTTCTAACAAATTCTATTTTTATTCTTCTGATTCAATCATTCAATACTCTTTTGGTAGCGCATTTGAAAACGAAACAAATGCAAGATTAGAAAGAGTTACTATCGCTCAAATAGAAGATAACAAAATCAAGAGTGCTTATAGTTTTGATAATAGGAACGAATATGCAGAACTTTACTATTCATATCAAGATGATAAAATTTGCGGTATAACACAGAAAGTTTGGGCAGATGTATATTTTGAGCGTCATTACATAATAAGGTATGATGATATTTCAATCCTTGAAATTTTGAGTGACGGTACAACTCAAAAAATATATCCGGAGTAATTTGATATGAATATAGAAAACGGTGCTAACAACGCAGGATAACGGCAAACCGTTCCCTGCTAACCATTAATAGTAACATGAATATGACAAAAATAGAATTGAATCCCTTAAAGGGAATACATATCGCACAAGTTGGAACAATAGAATTTGGAATGACTGCCAACGAAGTGAAAGAGGTTTTAGGAAAGCCTGAGCAAGAAGATGATTCCCAATTGTACTATTGTTCTGAAGAGCTTCGTTTGGATTTCAATTCTCAAAAATGTTTGGAATTTATTGAAATTATATCAGGTCCATATCCAAAAGCCATAGAGCCAATATTATATGATGTCAATCCTTTTGTGTTATTGGCAAATGAGTTGGTGGATTTACTGACACAAAAGAACGGCTCTGATATTGACTATTCAGAAGTTCCTGTATGTTATGCTTTCAGAAGTATTTCTGTTGGCATATTCCGAGAGTTTTCAGAAGAAACAATGCAACAAAGCATAAAGGAAGCTAAGGAAAACGGAGTATATGAAGATGAAAAGTTATGGCTTTTAAATGATTTGGAGAAAAGCAAACATTTTTGGACTGTTGGCATAGGAATCAAAGGCTATTATGAGTAATTTACTATTAACGAACCAAGATAGCCGCTAACGCAGCTCCTTGTCAAACCATGTTTGCCCTGCATGTGTAGTAACTATAGGGTGCAAGTCCCGAACGAGCCCTGATAGTGGGAATCGTTAGCCAAGAGCAAGGGTGTTCACCGTGAGGGGGAATCCGAAGGAAGCCGGAGGCAAATTCTCGGTCTGACGAACAGAAACCGGATATAAGGCAGTCGCAAGTGGACCAGTCTGCATGTCAAGGCAAAGTCCGATAGCTATCCGAAACTTGCGGTTGTAAATCCGGCAGATGGATTCGCAGGGGATGAACGGGGATTGAATATGCTTGCGGTCTTATGTGGTATAGTTTATCCACTGATTGGGATGGGGTGCGGGCTCATCGGGGTAAGATTTATGAAGAAAACAATAAAGCCATGAGAACAGATTATTATCTTGTAAAAGACAAAATACTATTTGCTTTACAAAATACTCAAAGGAATAAGAGCGTAACAACTGATTTTATTTATTCTTTTATTGAAGAGTTGATAAAACAAGGTTGGGAACGGAAAGATATATATGAATTGGTTTTGGATATTCAGAATAATCATCATACTTCTGTATCACAAGAAACGATTGAGATATTATATGAACTTGAAACTTCGTTGTCCGGTTATTGTGCAGCCGAATGTATATACAGATTTCCTAATGAGCCGAAAGATAGTAAAGAGTTACAAGATTATGTTCTTGGTAATAATTGGAAAACAAGTTAAATTCAGAACAACACAGAGTAACGACTTATACCGGTTCCTTCTGAATCTATCATTAATAGTATCGTGCGAAGTATGAAAATTATAAAAATGATATTGTTCTACTTACTATTGGGAAGTACTCTTTATGTAGGTACAGGGTTCATAAGTCCTTCTTATGGAACAGGATGGCATTTTTCTATTGCATCTATCTATTGGGCTGTCTTTTCCACGTTGTTTGTCGGGAGTGATTTATGGTTACATCATAAAATATCACGCTGGATAGCTTTAACCTTAATGACACTCGCCTACTTAATGAGTTTTGAATATTATTGGTTTTGCGACGAATATAGATTAATCATTCATATAAATTCAAATGAAAAGATTATTTTAGCAAGTGTAGCCGACTTTTATCAATATTGGTTTTGTCAGGGTCTGCTGGCAGGTTATCTGCTCTTGGCAACTGGAGTTTCACATCTAATAAGAAGAAAGAAGTTACTAACAAAACATGAAAACAGCGATATACCGTTTTCTGCTTAACTATTAGTAACAATTAGAGCATAAACATTATGTACGAAGAATTTTTAAGTCAGAATATGGAATGTGCAAGGCAGGCGGTGAATAAGGCTTTTCTTGCAAAGTATACCAACACAGCCCCTAAAGAGTTGATTACCTTATGGCAAGAAGTTAGTTTGGGTATATTCTGTAACGGTCTGTTTCGTATTGTATCTCCTGATGATTATCAGGATTTTGTAGATACATATATCGAGGACAAAGAGAGATATTTTGAATACTCGTTGCCTTTTATGACAACTGCATTTGGAGATATATTCGTATGGGTTAAAGATATTTGCCAAAAGCGGGAATACGTTATCTTTATTAATGTAAGAAGCGGCAACTGGGATATTATAACTTCAAGGATAGACTTGTTATTCAATGTTTATATAGTATCGGAAGAATGGTTAAAAAAGGATTTTGACCTGAAAGTTACTGATTTCTCCAAACTGACGGATAAGTTAGGAATACCCAAAGCTGATGAATGTTTCGGATATGTGCCTGCCTTGGCATTGGGCGGAAGCAAAAGCCTTAAAAATGTTCAAATCGTAAAGATGTTGCCATACATTGATATAATAGCCCAAACGATAGGGACTTTTGATATGAAATAATGAAGTTATTAACGAAGCAGGCTAACGCTTACAGCGTTCCCCGCTGAGCTATTAGCTGTAATTATATGACATGAAAATCTTTGAGAATAAAATATTGAGAATACTTGGATTTATTTCGATTTGGATTTTCTAAAATAGATTGTTCCCTACCAGCCATTATAAACCATGAGAATAAAAGAATATTCCACAAACGAACTGTTGATGATTGCCAATAATGTAACTGGAGAATATCCGGACAAAAAAGTCAGGCAAGCAAAACTAGAGCTGTACAACCGTGGCGTAACCGACAAGGTGATAGCCGACATCATGGAAGAAAAAGAAGAAGCCTTTATGAAAAGGCTGGATGCTGCCGCACATGCGGAACAAGCGAGAATTGACAGGAATAATGAAAAGAACAGAAATGTCAGTTATCAATTATGGGAAATGCTGATAATGTTTATATTTGCACCATTCTATTTATTTAAGCGGCATTATTCACCCAGTGAATTCTTTCCTAAACTGAGACAATTGAAAGAAGAAAAGTATGACCTGAAATTCAAACAGCGCATCGCATGTTTGCTTGCAGGAGATATAGTTTGGGTGGTTACCTATTGGTTTTATTACACCTTTATAGTAGATTAGAAAAATAAGTTTGTGATAATGAATTGGTATATATATTGGTTTATAGCGAGCAGCTATTTCGTCAAGCACCTATTTGGCTTCCTTACCAAAAGGGCACAAGGCGTCTCCCTCTACTTCGCGATACTTCTCACCCCTGCGTTCGCCCTCTACTCCATCCTGTTTATCGGGATAGACAAACTCTTGGGCACACGTATATATAATGAATATTATTGGGTGCTGGGGTTGGTGGTCGCCGCATCGCATATTGTCCTGTTCTGCTTGAACACCAAACTGTCCTACCGCTGGGAAGATACATACCGGAAGTGCTGCACGGACCGGAAAAATATGATTTCGGTAGCTGTCTCGGTGGTAGCGGTGGTGGTATGGATTGTTTTGTTGGCTAAATGGGTACATAAATGAAGAAAGGCATAAAAAAAACGGATAATTATTTTGAGCGTAACCGGAGAATCCGGCTAGTACAAAATTACAGGTACAACTTTATCGACTATCTCTATTATCAGGGAGAGCGATACAGTAAGAAATATCTCAGCAGTTCAGGCAATTGGTTAATAACACAGTATTGGATGGGGTTTGTTTTCTGGCCGCTTCTGCCTTTTTGGATGCCTCACTATACCGATATTCTGGGGAATATATTGGAAAAAATGAATTTAGCGGATAATCTTCATCCGATAATGGGGATATTGATTCTCTTTCTTCCAATGCTCGCCGCAATATCACTTCCGTCCGGTCTATGGTGCTTGTTGAGATACAATAAAGACAGGGTGGCGGCTATAAAGCACCACTATCGTCAAAGTATATGGAAGGATGCAATCCCTATGTGGCTGTTGTGGATGATTCCTCTTTTATTTGACATATTACTATTAGTGATATATCTAACGATGATAAAATAAGCCGGAGGGAACAATAACAGTGCAAAGCCTAAAGGAGATAATTTATAAATAATTAATAACAATAGGATGAAATAGCCATGAAAGCAAAATTAAAATACCCGATATTCAGCTTTACCCCCAAAGGCAATATGATTTATGTGTTTTGGGAAGAGGAACTGCATCAAACGACCAATATCGGCCTGCTGAAAAAAAAAGAAGAACTATATCGTAGTCGATTCCACCGGGACTAAATACGTGGAAACAGGGGCGCACATGGTGAAATGGAAAGGCATAGCCGGATATTTCATCGGGATGCAGGGACGTGTGATTTCCATTGAATACGAGTACGAGGATTGCCCCGAACCTTTCTCCTTACGCCAACTGCAAGAAAGAATAGCGGAAAGATACCCTAAAACACGCTGGTTCAAAGAAGAATGTTGGGACAGCGTAAACGACTTCCGGCAAACGATTTTCGCCTGCAAGACCTTTGAAGAACTTGCCGAAGTGATGATGCCCCGTCCCCTGACGTTACGTGCCCGCATCGCCAGATGGCTGCATCCCACCCCACAGGAAAAGAAAATACGGATAAAAATGCTTATATTTTGGATTATTTACCTGACGGTATGCTACCTGATATTCGGGTGGCAAAACTAAGCAGGGAGAAAGAGCATGGGTAACAGAAAGAATATTAACAAGGTCAATCAAATAGTAGAATGCAGTTCCTCATTAAATCCAAACAGTTAAATGAAAAATAGTATTTTTTTTATATGCCTTCCAAACATTCAGAAGTTTCCAAATTTACTTTGTATAACCTTTTTCGTGAATATGCTTGTATATTGTATGCAAACAGCGTAGTTTTGTGTAGCATTCTAATATAAAACAGTTTAGATATGATGAAATGGATAAAGAAAATCTTCGGCCTTGCCCGTCCCGAACAAATAACGATGGAACAAATAGAGCAGCTTCCGCCTGTCAAACTATGCCGAAAATTCATAGACGGAGAATTGGAAAGTGATACCGAGTGTGAAATGTTTGATAGCATAATGTGTGCTGTGGAATTGCATGGCGAAGTCTTTAATGGCGGTTTCAACCAGTATTATTACAATTCGGGCGGTGACCGTTCCGAACGTGCCCGAAGTACCTTTGCCCTATTGGGCGCCGACCGAATAGCCGATGTGGTGAAGCGTGCCAACGAGTGCTACGCCGCCCATGAGGACAATCTGCAAACTCAATGGGAAGACAGAACAAAGGAAAGTCTCCGCAACAGTTATAAGGAGAAGCTTTTCGATACGCTTGATGAGGAATATTATGCCTTGATGAAAAATGACAAACAGCTATACGGAATGATAGGCACTTACATCAAGCAACATCCGCAGGAGTTCCTGACAAGGCACAAAAAATGTGACAATATTTGTGACGGACAGAGCAATTCCCTTGAAGAACCTGGCGGAATATTGGAGTATAAACGTGAATTTACCCTTTGGGAACGTATTCAGGATTGGTTCTATCGTATATTCCTGTCGGTGCTTGCACTCATGTTTCTCTTTGTTATAATCAAGAAAGTGTGGCTATGGATTGCAGGATAATTACTATATCCGACTGATACGAAAGATGCGGCGGGAAGGTGTGCCGCACATGCCGAGAGGTGCATTGCTTTTGTTGTTCATCATCTATGGCGGTTTGCTGATGGAGATACTGACCGGACTGTTTTGGGTTGCGTCCGGAATGTCAAGTCTGGGACTTCTATTCTTGATATTCGCCGCACCTGTCCTTTGTGGCGCGATAGTCCGGCAGCAACGGAATAATACCGGGATATCCAAATACCACCGCACCATACGCCGCATGGCCTTGTGGTATTTGTGGGCCGAAGCAGCTTTGGCAGGTATCATGCTGATATTTATTATTGTATCTATGGTTCGGGCAGCCGTCAATGCCGGATAGAAGAAATAAAATGTGCTGGATTGGATATGCCAAATGACCTTGCCAAAGAAATATCTCGCCTATTTGGAAAAAGCTGTTTTCTTAACCGATTCATTCTTTATTTCTAAATTCCACAGGCGATAGTCCGGTATATTTACGAAAGAAACGAGCGAAAAAAGAAGAGTTCGGGAAATTGAGTTTATCTGCAATTTCGGTGACTGTTCCGTCTGTTGATTTCAGCATTAATTTTGCTTCACGCAGTATGAAGTCCGTCATCCAAAAATGAAAAGTTTGTCCGGTTTGCCTTTTTATGCTTCGCATCAGGTGCTTGTCGGATATGCACAGCTTATCTGCATAAAACGCTGCTGTCCGCTCCCGGGTACAGAATTTGTGCAACAAACTGAAGAAACCATCCACCAATTCATCCTGCCGGGAAACTTCTACCGAAACATTTCTGCCCGAATACATTCTGCTTACCTCAAGCACAAAAGAAAACAGTATTCCTTTTAATGCATCCGCAGGGCATTCGGTATCCGAATAACGGTCATGGATGAAATCATAATATCTTTTCATCAAACAGAAACCCTTTTCATCCATCTGCAAATAAGGCATATTGGTTGCCTGATTGGATATATCCGTTTTCAGCAACAGAGGAAAGTCTGTCAGAAAATCAAAATGGAACGACAGGTATTGAAACAGAAAATCTTCCGTATGCGAGAGTTGCAGCAGTAAATGTCCCGGCAAAAGAAATAAAAAAGCCTGTTCGTGCAGCAGATAGCTTTTGCCGTCTATCTCTACCAACGCTTTTCCTTTGAGTATGATCATAAAATAGACTTTCCCCAAAGGAGTGCGGGTAGCCTGTCCGATGGGAAAGAGGGTTGACAGCTCACCATTGGGATGGGTTATCTCAAATTGATTCGGTTCGTCATGTTGATTATACATGGATTATATAAGTTTATGCAAAAGTAGCGATTCTATCGGAATACCTGTCTGCCTTTGGTCACTATTTGGACGAAACATGGCTGATTTAGGGCGAAACGATATGCAAAAATAGCCGGAACTTTGCCCCCAAGAACATAGAATAACTTAATTAAGATGAAAACAGAAAGAAATTCCAAACTTTATATCCTGATATTTACCGGGATTGTTTCAGCGTTCGGTCCGTTCGTGACCGATTTTTATCTGCCTGCACTTCCTGCACTGAGCGGATATTTTGATACTACGGCATCGCTTGTCCAGTTAAGCCTTACTTTTAGTATGATAGGCTTGGCAGTGGGGCAGTTGATTATAGGGCCATTGAGTGACAAGTATGGACGGAAATCCCCTCTCATGGTTTCGTTGGTGGTCTTTTGTATTTCCACTTTGGGATGTCTTTATTCGCCGGGCATTTACGCGTTTCTGTTTTTCCGTTTGTTGCAAGGATTTTCCGGCGCAGGCGGAGTGGTAATTTCCCGTTCCATAGCCTTGGACCTTTATGGGGGAAAAGAACTCACCCGATTTTTCTCGATGCTGAGTTGCGTACAGGGATTAGCTCCTGTTTGTGCTCCTGTATTGGGCGGGATATTGCTAGAGGTGATGGACTGGAAAGGAATCTTTTGGGTATTGCTGGTAATAGGGATGGCTTTGATAGCCTCGTTACATTTTTTCAAAGAATCATTGGATGCTGAGATTCGACAGAAAGGGAGCATTTTCTCCACATTCAAGCATTACTTGCCGGTATTGCGCAACAGGCAATTCATGCGCTATGTTTTGGTGCAGGCTTTTGCTATGGGGGTGATGTTTACTTATATCGCAGCTTCGCCTTTCATCTTTCAGAATCATTTCAGCACCTCTCCCCTTTTCTACAGTTTTTGCTTTGGGGTTAATGCGTTGGGAATCATGCTGGGAAGTTTGGCGGTATCGCATTTTCGGAATGCAAGGACTGCGTTGCGAGCCGGGGTCATAGGATTTGCATGGATGAGTTTGCCGGTCGCGGCGGCTCTTGTTTTCAGTCCTTCCGTTTGGGTGGTCGAAGTATTGCTATTCTTCTTCCTCATTTTCTTGGGGCTGATACTTCCCAGTTCCACTACGCTCGCCCTCGATTTGGAACGTAAAAATTCAGGAAATGCTTCGGCACTGTTGGGATTCCTGATGTTTTTGTTCGGCGGTGTGCTTTCTCCGCTGACGGGAATGGGCAATATGCTTTGTACCACAGGGATGATATTTATCGTTTGTTGTGCCGGGGCGTGGATATGTACTAAGAAGGCGATATGATGATTAAAAGAGGGTGTCCGAAAAGGTCGATAATTCTATCATTTTGTCATTCTGAACATCGTGAAGAATCTGAATACACTACTTTGTGTTAACAGATTCTTCGTTACACTCAGAACGTACCTTAATGAAAAAATCTTTCAAGGGGTCAGCGAAGCTAATGACAGAGCAAAAGGATAGCACAATATACCTTTTTAGACAGTTTCTTTCTTATCTTTGCCATGATAACCGGAAAATATCAATAAGACAGAGAATAAAGTGCTAAACAAAATGAATATCAATTCTACATTTATGATAAGAAAATTAGCAAAAACAGAGTATCCCCAAGCTATCGAATTATCTCTTGCTGTATTTACTGAATGTGGCAAAGCAGATTATGACGAGGAAGGGCTTGAAACGTTTAAAAGTTTCATCGGAAATGAACAATTAATGGATGAACTTACCATTTATGGCGCGTTCTGTAATAATGAACTCATTGGCATTATGGGTAGCAAAAATGAAGGAAAACACATTTCGCTTTTCTTTATCAAACCGATATACCACCGCAGGGGTATCGGGCGAAAACTTTTTGATTATGCTTATACTCTGAACGGACTCAGCACTACAGAAATTACAGTCAACGCTTCCACTTATGCCGTTCCTTTTTATGAAAGTCTGGGATTTCAACCAATCGGTGATGCTCAATGTTATCACGGTTTGACTAGCATCCCAATGAAGAAACGGAAACAACCCTAACAGCCATGAATATAGAAGATTACAGAGCATATTGCCTCTCCATAAAAGGTGCGACCGAGTGTATGCCTTTTGATGAATTCACCTTAGTATATAAGGTGATGAACAAGATGATATCCTACGCTCCTCTCAACCCGAAAGAAGGCCGTTTTTGGGCAAACGTGAAATGCGATCCGGATAAATCGGCCAAACTGATGGAGCGCTATGAGGGTATCTGTTTCGGCCCTCATTCTGATAAAAAATATTGGATTACTATTCTGCTGGAAAGTGATGTTCCGGATGAACTAATCAAGGAATTAATCAATCATTCGGTAGATGAAGTCATCAAGAAATTGCCCAAAAAGAAACAGGAAGAATATCGGAATATGCATTAATTATTTCATTCTAAAAGATTATAGCTTAAAATTAGGAGAAGAGCTGATTATCTTGTATTTTCGCGCCACCAAAAACGAAAAAATAAAAAGAGAATGGATGTAATCAAGACATGGTTCGAAGGATTTGAGAAAGGTGTGACCCGACTTTCTCCGGCAGAAAGAGAAAACTTCTTTTGCGAATGTGGAAAAAATTGTGTGCAGAATGGAGTTTTGCCCATTTACGAGCAACTGTATGAGGATGTCAAAGGTGACTTGGATGCTTTTTTCACTAAAGCCAACGAGTTTGACCAAGTACGAGGTGAAATTGTGGAACATGGAAAAAGTTACAACTTGTGTTTTACCGCCTGCGTCTGCCCGTTGCACCAATCGGGTTATGTCAATACTCCGTTGCTATGTGAATGTTCTCGCCAAAGTGTGCTTTACACCATGCATAAGTTGTGGAAAGATAAGAAATTTGAGGTGACGCTTTGCGGAACGGTATTGGGGGGAGATAATGAATGCAAACTCAATATCAAGGTGCTCGATACACCTGCCGCAACTTAATTATCAACCTATTCTGTCATTTACGATAATTGAAAAATGAAAATAATTCATATTCTTTACCTCGCTGTCTTCGGTCTGTTCATAGGCGGATGTTCTTTACAAAAATCCCGGAAGGAATCCTTTTCTGTGTCAACCAATCAGGAAACCCCGGTTAATCTGAATGTTTTAAAGAACCATATAGAAACCATCATTAAGGATAAAAAAGCGACTGTAGGTGTGGCTGTCATACTGAATGGAAAAGACACGCTGACCATTAACAATACCGAAAAATATCCGATGATGAGTGTCTATAAATTTCATCAGGCGTTGGCTGTCTGCGATTATTTGGAGAAGAAAAATATTCCACTCACTACCCTGCTCCATTTGGACAAGAAGTTTTTTAAGCCCGATACTTACAGCCCTTTGCGCGATAAATATCCGCAGGGGGACTTGGACCTCTCGCTTGGTGAGCTGCTGACTTACACCCTGCTCGCCAGCCGCCGCATGTTCAACATGACCGGCGTCAAATACCGCGCGTAT
>OLPQ01000822.1_pt1 | contig 24614 bp, 35 predicted proteins | sample 1672451 | NCBI WGS metagenome assembly OLPQ01 (sample SAMEA3136687, study PRJEB25190) | human gut metagenome | biome: human gut; feature: human-associated habitat; material: faeces | place: Austria | collected 2013
GACGTGGAAACACCTTTACGGATGCACCCCGTTTTGTTATGGAGGTTTTGTCACCATCAACAGAAAATTATGACCGAACAGAGAAAATGCAGTTGTATTGTGAGCAGGAGATTGAAGAATATTGGATTGTTGACTGGCGTAAAAGAACAGTTGAAATTTATGAGCTGGACTATGAGGGAGAGACTCCAAAATACTACCTTTTAAAAACGATTACGGAAGAAAACAAAGACGAGTTACAATTATTACATTTTCCCAAGATAAAGATTACTTTTGACGAATTATTTGATGAAATTGATTAGTGACTTGTAACAAAGGCAGCTGCAAATATGGTAGGCGGAATTGCCACAGCCATTTAAGCTGCCAATAGCAGTTTATTGACATGGCAGAATGATGGAGGTGATTGGAAAGGGATTGACGGAAAAGAATTTCAGGAATTAAGAAACAGATATATGGAGCGAAAAAATGCGGCTTTTGACTGAATAAAATTGTAGTTTTATTGATTTTGAAATTCTCCTTGATAATTGAATTGATGCATGGTTGGAGGATGGGCGTTTTGCCCCTTTTGAGAATGTGGCGGTTTGTCCCATGACATCAACTATAAAACGTGAAGTTCCAGGAATGGGCTTCACGTTTTATGTAAAAATATTTAATGTTTTGAAAAAAATAGTTGCAATCTTATTTGGAATTTGATATACTATTAATCGTTTCGGGGTATGGCGTAGCTTGGTAGCGCGCACGGCTGGGGGCCGTGAGGTCGCAGGTTCAAATCCTGTTGCCCCGATTTATACAGTAAAATTAAGGATTTGTGAACTTTCTATTTTGATGAAAAATAGAAAGGTAATCAAAAGGGTAATCAAAAGTAAAAAAGGTAATCATTTCTTATAAGTGACAAAATATATTTATAGGAGGATGAGCCTGCAAATGTGGTAAATTTAATAAGATTTCACAGAAAATTCACAAAATCACAGAGATTTTATCTGTGGTTATTTTTTGTTTAAAATTAAATATGAATACCTGAATAAGTCCATGAGTTTTTGATGTGTTACTCGTGGGCTTATTTTTGTGTTCATTTTTGAATGCATATATGTGTTATCCTCTTTTGTTAGCCTATGCACAGTAAATAACGCTGTGTATGGGCTAAATTTCGATTGTTTTACTTTGGACAACAATTTCCCCACTGATAGAATTAAAATTGAAATTTGAGCCGTATAATGCGTCTCAGGCATTACTATAGAGCGAAATATAAAACCGTGATTTTATGGGACAATTTCAGAAAGGAATCAGACCAGATATGGATAAAAATTTAATACGCCGGGGCGAAATCGTATCAGGCTCCGGTAAGCTGTATTCTGTGATTGGTGTACTGGGAACAGTGCTGTATATCCAAGAGGCAGATAAAGAAAATAAAAAGGTGGACTATCAGCTGAAAGAGATAGAGCCACTGTTTAGAAAAATTGAATATGTGAAAAAGGCTTGAAAGGGTGTCGATTGTTTCTACTCCCTTGCAATGCAAGAAATCACAAGTCCCTAATTGGGGTATATGTTTTTATATATGTATTAGTGCCATCTGGCAGCACTCATAAATAAAGTCAGGGCAGAAGGGCAGTCAAGATATGGCTGTCTTTTTGTTTAGAATGAAAGGAGATTTATGTTAGATGATAAGAAAATTACAGAACAAACTATTGAGGACAAAAGCGTCCAGGAGGTTATGGCAGAAACTACTAAAGTCTGCTGCCGATGTGGGGAAGAATTACCTCTGAGCAGATTTCGTATGGATATTATGCCAAGTGGACATAAGAGTTACAGAGCAAAGTGTAAGCATTGTACCTGGTTGGATAGTAGAGACAAGAAATTACAGAAGAAAACAGTGACCGATACCTTTGATCCTGATATGGTCATATTGCAGAAGCGGCAGTATAAGCAGATTAAGCCTGAGAGGATCCTTGATCTGGCACAGACAGGGCTTGATATTGAATTACTGGGCGAAGATGAAATATTTGTGAAGCTGCTGAATTGTAAGGACACATGGTTTTCCTGTTATGGAAGAATGATAAGAAGAAGTTACGGTAAGTATAATCTGCTTAATGGCATCACAGATAAAAGAGGACAAGATTGCGGATTGATATATTCCTTCAGCAAGAATGTATTTAAAGATGGTAAATGGCAATTCCAGAGAACATATATAAGTGCAGAGCGTCTGGTTGTTGAGACATTCATAGAAAATCCTGATTGTGAGAACAATACTTATATCTGGCACAGGGACAATGATAAATCCAACTATTATTATAAAGACCTATATCCACTTACCAGAGAACAGAATGCACAGGTCAGAGATCACTATAAAAGAACTGGTGACGATTCAGAAGAGTATATTGTACAGGTAATGAACGATATTCGGTACAAGAACAAGGAATGGTCTGCTAAAAGGTATGAGCCGACTGTATGTGGCGTTGGCTACTGGGGCTGCGAGAATGTGGATACAGACTCCACAGCATATAATAAGTGGAGTGGTATGCTACATCGGTGCTATGACACAAAAATACATGAGAAATATCCTGAATATATAGGATGCACGGTTTCTGAAGAATGGAAAAATTTCAGTAATTTTAGATATTGGTATGAGAAGAATAATTATGGAGGTAGCGTTCTGAATTTGGATAAAGATATTCTTTACAAAGGTAATAAGATGTACAGTCCTGATACCTGTTGCTTGGTTCCGGGATTTATAAATACACTGTTTACGAATGGCAAAGCAAATAGAGGTGAACTTCCTTTGGGTGTGTATAAAGAAGAAAAGGATGGAAAGATTTATTATCGGGCATGTATGGCTGTAAATGGTAAGAGTATTAAACTTGGCACATTTAAAACACCGGAAGAAGCTTTCCAGAAGTATAAAGAATATAAGGAACAGTACATCAAAGACATTGCAAAGAGATACAAGGACAAAATTCCATACAGTGTGTATGAAGCTATGATGAACTGGAAAATTGAGATAACAGATTGATTGAGGGGTAAATATTATGGAACAGAACGAAGAATTACAGGGCTGTTTATTTGCAATGCCATCAAAAACACCGTGGATCACAAGTAAGCCACTTGTGCATAAGAAAAAGCAACATTCTGAAGAGTATTTGCGGATGAAACGATTTTTTAGAGAAAATGACTTCTCTGTGTATACTGATTCGGAAACAGGGGAGATTGTTTGCAAGGTGATTCCTAAAGATATGGATGCAGAGCAAAAGAAAGCTGAACGTGCAGCGCAGCTTACAGCCCTTGCTGATCTCATGGATTCTAATGGTTATACCATAGAAGATATTGAAAAGCTTATGTCCATGCCGAAGCCTGTAGAGCAGGAATCAATTCCGGAAGCAACAGAAGAAGAGTGATATGATATAGAAAGCCCAGTTGTCCGTGTGGATCGCTGGGCTATTAACTAATTTAATTTGTTTAATTCAGACAGGCTTATTCCCATAATATCAAGAATATCATTAAAACTAACTGTATTAAATTCATTCTGATATCGGCTAAATATTTTATTCAATTCAGAGTGAAATTTTTTATTATATTCTTTATTGAGTAACGCTTTAAAATATATAATTGCAACGATAATACGTCGATTATCATAATTACTTATCCTAAAATAATTTGCAATATTTGTTACACGTACATTTCTATAATCTGAATTATATAAACGCTCATCATGTGCGCATTGATTTCGTATCAAGTTAAATATTTTTAACGCAGACTCCATATCCTCGCTATTAATTCTTAATACACTGTTTGGTTTATATTCTTTGGTAAATTTATCGGAATAATATTTAGCAATAGTATTTTTCTCAGAATCTTTTAATGCAGAATATAAATATGAAAGATTCCCTATTGTAAGATAATTGACCAAAACCCATAAAGGAACAGAACTATGTCTTTCAATATAATGTTTTATTGCACCTTTTGAACCAACATTGTCTCGTATAGTAGTTGTCAAGATTGCAATTTGTTTTAGCACTTCTTTTGGATTGTCATCTCTGTAATTTGAAATATCTAAATATGAATTTGACTTTTGATATTTTTTTGAAAATTCATATGAAATAATCGTTTTGAAAGAATTTTCAAAAATAAGTAAATATTTTAAAAATAAAAACCTTAATTCGCGATCAAACAAAAATAATGCTTTTAGTTCGTTAAAATGTGTATTTGGCAAGTATCTTTCTGGAACAATAATATTCCCCTGAGTATCCTTACATAAAAATAGGTCTTTGTATCCATTTATAACATTGTAATAATTTTCCTGCTCCAAAAAACGCTTTGGTCGTCCGTCAGTTGGGACAATCATTCCTTTGCTGCGTAAAATGGATAATTGTTGATTAAAAGTTTTATATTCTTTCATCTTTGGTAACTCCTAAAAAAATTGGCCAGGGCGTCGTACGCTTCCTGACCTAATCTTACATTATTATTATATTCATAAGTACGTAAATTGTCAAGATAGGAAAACTTGTAATATTTATTTTGTTATTATTACATAAAAAAGATTGCCTGTTTTTGTACAATATGGTATTCTATATATAGAAGAGAAGATATCCCAACTGCATATATGTTTACATATCACTGCAAATCGTTTAGCTTCTCGTAATATAGTAAGAAGCCGCTCTTAAGAGCACTGAGCAATGGTGGCATTGTTCTCGATAAGGGTCCAGCACATTTTGTGTTGGATCTTTTTGGTTGAATAAATACAATTCCCACCAAATCTGTGTTATAATATCCCTAGAGAGATTAACACCCACATACAACAGATAACCTGAGTATCTGTTTCCAGTATATTACTTGGTCAGAAAAGCGATATACATTATAAATGGGGTTCTGCATTCGTCCACAATCTGACTAGGAGATGATCCGAAAGAAAATGCCGTAACAAAGGCTCTGTGTCAATCCACAGGGCTTTTTATTATAGTCCAAAACTTATAGTAGCGGATCTGGTGGAAGTAGAGTATAATATAAGTGATGAAAGGCGTGAAAAGCCTTGATTTTATTGAGTTTATATAGTTTTTATTGAAATGATGGATTGACTGTCCTGTAGGAATATGATATGCTTGCATTAAGAAAACAGAAATGTTTTCTATTTAATTCTCGGTTTCTGACACCGTAAGTCAGGTTTTAATTCTCGGTGTTCTTCTACCGCAAAGGAAGGTTTTAATTCTCGGTGTTTCACGACCGTAACGGTGAGACTTTAATTCTAAGAGCGGAGATTATTTCTTCGCTCTATTTTAGTATATAGGAGATACTTATGATTGCTTTTTATGATGTTGATTCTGAATATGTTGATTTTTTGAAAACAATTGATTCAAAAGTTCCCAATATTAAATATGATGGAAATAATAAATTTGTATGCGGCATTGTATTCAAAATCAATAATGTAGAATATTATGCACCAGTGTCACATATGAAAATTCAGCAAAGAACAAATATGCTTATATATAAAGATAAGGAACCTATTTCTTCTATCAGATTTTCTTTTATGTTTCCTGCGTTTTCGGATGTCCTTAAAATGAAAGATTTTTCAGAAATTGCTAAAGAAAATTCCCAGTATGCAAATCTGCTTTATACAGAATATAAATATTGTATAACACATGAACATGAAATAATAAAAAATGCGCAAAAAGTATATAAAATTGGATGTAATAAAAACCATGTGCTTAATTATACTTGTTGTGATTTTAAAAAATTAGAAAACGAGTATGTAAATTATAAAAAAGAAGAAAAGCAACTAGAATCTAAAATAGAGTCCAATGTAAAACCAACAACACCTGAATCTACAGAACAGACAACAAAAGAACCAACACGTACAGTAGAAGAGATTGCAGAGATAGCAGCCGTTGAGGAAGAAATGGTAGAACCAGCCACATCTCCACACCAAGAGGTGGCCGCAACCACAACTATATAGTATTGATTCGTTGACTGATTAGTTGATTGAGACTGAGATTGGTTGAGATTTGGGTATGAGAAGTATTGGATGATACATAAACGGGATGGGGAATGTATGTACCGCTTTTTAAGTGGGAGAGAAGAGTTCGATAATAACAGGGTAGTTATACAGGAAACTGTGTAATTGCCCTATTTTTTCGCCCTGCTGCCAGATGGGAAATAATTTCTGGTTTATATACAGCCATGTATCTGACTGGGGCATGTAAAAATTCCAGAGTTTATAAGTACCCCTCCCTGGGGCAGTAGTAGTGTTTTATGGCTAGTAAAAAGTACCCCCCTCCCCTTTAAATATATATCGTTAAAAAAATAACAATACAATCACATTTTGAAGCGTTGAGATACCAGTATTTATAAGGGATGTCATGTACTTGCAAGTGTTTTCATGTTATCGACCATCGTATCGTAAAAATCCTTATTTTTAAAGGGTTCGTGCAGAACCACCCTGTTAAAAACTTAACAAAAAGTGCGCAAAATTCAACCATTAACAGTCCACAAACCCTTAGAAATATTGGCTTTGTTCGATACCATTCGACTATGTTTGGGGCTTTCTGAAAAGCCAGTAAAATAAAGGGTTTGTGAGGGGTGATTTTTAGCACCATATCGCCTTTGATTTTCTGTGGCTGTGTGTAGCTGATATATAATATTCTGTGGGAAGATTGATCCAGGCAGAGTGTCAAGTCCCGATTACAATAGAATATCCACAATATCTGTAAACATTGTTTTGAATACATGCAGTAATACTGGTATAATATTGTTTATAAATACAATGAATCGGATTGGAGAACGTATGAGTACAATAGAAAAAATCAAAATATATGGATTGTTCTACAAGTATAATGTATCATTGGATTTCAGCCGAAAGTGCAATATTCTTGTAGGTGCTAATGGCGTTGGAAAAACTACCATTTTGAAGATGGTAGAATGTTTATCTAACGATAATTATATTGCATTATCAAAGTACACATTTTCAAGTATGGATGTTACTTTCGTAACTAAAAAGAATGGGACAAAAGAGATTACGTTTAGTCGAGAGGATTTATTCCCGAGTAAAGATGTTGTTATAAAAGAATATAAAAAAAAGAGTATTTTTAGAGACTCTACTGGTTGGATAGAATCCTTTTTAAGTGGTTTGGAACAAGAAAAGTTATATTATGATTTTGTATATCATCTGTATATGGACGGTGTGGACTCAGAGTTTATTAAAAGAATAGTATTTGAGAATGGAACAGGTAAATTTGGTGTATATTATGTGGATGTAGATTTTTTACGAGAGATAAAAGGATTAATAGACGATTTAGGAAATGACAAATGTGTATTTAGATATAGTAAAATATTTGATTTGTTGTTAGACGAAAATTTGTCTGTTTCTAGATGGTATTCACAAGAGAGTAGAAATATGTTCTTTTTAAATTTAGTTCCCGGAATATTATTTGATGAAACCTTTGTACCATTATTCAGATCAAAAACATTACATTGGCTTAATGAAGTGTCAAATTTGGGAAATAACAAGATAGAGCATAATGAAGATAAACGTTTGGGTGAAGCGTATAAGAAAAATAATATGCCAGCAGAATTTATATATAATTTGGCACTTATGCGTTCATGCGGAGGGAGATTAAATATTCCTAATTATTTCTTTAGAGTTGACGGTAAAATTATTCTTGATTTCTGGAAATATATGTACACAAGTTTGAATGATTTTACAACTTATATTTTACCAGAAAATGATGAAGAAACTGGTGTTATATTGAGCAAACAACAACATTGTCTTGAAACATTTGTAGATGGACAACTATTCAATTTGAATGAACTTATTGCATATAAATTTTATGATTTGGACTTTGCAAAAAAGATTAATGAAGAAATGGCATATTTTTGTAGTGATATTGCTGAGGGACTCGAAGGGTACGGTAGTGATTATTCAAAAATATTAGAAAATTTGAAAGAATATTTCCATGTGATAGATATTAATGAAATGGTAAATACATCTGATTTTTTCTGCTCTGAGGAAGAAGACAAGGAAATGTTTGACATGGATTGTGCTCGAAAATTATTAGAAAAATTTTATGACGAAGAAGAAGTGAGATTTAACCTATTAAACTATTTTAAGCCAATTATTGCCGAAGATTTTCCGTTTGATTTTTCCAGAAGGTACGGTGTCGAAAAAGAAGATCTGGGAGAAAGTGATGATGATTTAGATTATTACAGTATGTGCTTTGATTTTTACATGGAAGAGGTGGAGAAGCTTACCAATCCAAAGAATAAGAGTAAGCGTATTGTTAAATTTGAGAAACGCTTGAAAGAGTATTTCCCAGATAAGGATATTGTGGTAACTCCGGCTGGAATCCGTTTCTATACTAAAGAGAAGAAATCAAAGAAGGTTGTTGCAATTCAGAAAATGGCTTCAAATGAAATTAACCTGAATGAAATATCTTCCGGTGAAAAGAAAATCATATTCTTGCTTGCAGTGGCATATTTGATGGATGATATTACAGTATTGATTGACGAACCAGAACTATCATTATCTATTGTCTGGCAGAAGATGATAATGGAAGACTTTATGAAGGGCAATCTGAAGAATATTACAATAGCAACACATTCTCCATATTTGGTTTCTTCAGAAGAACTACAGGAAAATATTGTTTACTTACCAGAGGAAAACGTATGATTACATTAGGTGATTCATTAAAAAATATCTTTCAAGATGCAATCAGTTGTCAGGAGCCGAGCGGATTAGTTATGGAATTTAATGTATATAGAACTGATCCAAGATTTCGTTATTTTGCTTTTGTAGAAGCGGCAGATGATGCAAAATTCTATAGCAATAGTAACGTGGATCGTTTGAAAAACTCTTATTGTAAATTTATATCTGCCGGGCAGAATGTATCTGATTTATATAAAGGAAAAAAGGCAGTGCTTGATGCGTTAAAGCGGATATCTGAAGATAAGGTTCTATCTCCTGAAGTAAAGAAGTGTATGTTCATTGTTGATCGGGATTATGATGATAGTTTGAAGCACACAGGAGTCAAATTGTCAGCAGAGCAGCGGCATAATATAAAGATTACTCAGGGATATTCTTTTGAAAATTATTATTTCCAGAAACAGAATATTGACACCATTTTTTCTTACTTAAAATATTCAGAAGATAAGCAACAGAAGATTCTAGGAGAAATGCAGTCATTTTTTCTTCAGTACATAGATTATTTTGCTGCAAAAGGAATTGTGTCTATGAACTATGAATTTACCCGAAATTCTCTTCCTGTGATTCCAGAGCATGAGCAGATATTTAAATATGATTTCAAAAATGGTGTTCTGGTAGACGAGAAAAAATATAAGAAAGCAAAAAATATACTGTTGTCATATTTACAGAAGAATACCTTGTTATGGAAAGAATATAGTAAACTACGTGCAAGATTGGCAGCTGATCCATTATGTTATTTGAGAGGGCATGATGTATATAATTATTTCTATAATTACTTACAGTATAAAGGAGAAGATGTAGTGAAATCTGATTTGCTGAAGCTTTGTAAAAGGATGGACATACAGCTTGTGAATGTTGTCTAAATAAAGCCAAAATAGAGTATGCGTTTATTGCATAAAGGGACGTAACCTCACACCGGGGTTGCATCCCTTTTGTTTCGCTTCCAAGAGTGCCATAAAAATCAAATTTTATCTGCCCCGGATTCTGCTACCAAATTTGAGCATAAAGAGATCCCCAGACTGCCTATATCGTATCGGGCTGTTTTTCCAGTCAGTGTGCAATCGAACCACATTCACCCTTTTCGACAAAACCGAACCCCAAAAAAGTTGAAAAGTACCCCCCTTCTCTTGTGATCTATAATGACAGCCAAGCCAGATACAGCACCAGTTACCAGCAGATCAGCGCACTGGACACCGCCAGATCATCACCGATACAACATATATCAGAAAAAAGCATCTGCATAGCTTACCCAGATAAATACAGAAAAAAGGCATTCCTACAGCCTACCCAGATACAGCGGACTATACTGTATATCAGATTAAAGTATATGACCTCATTTGAAATGATATTAGCATCTCACAGCAGACAAGAACAATACAGCTGTATCACCTTATATCATCACAGCACAAGTCCTGGATTCCCATAAAGACAATCAGTTCCACAATAAAACTACATCAGACAGCCATACCAGGTACAAGACCACATTCTCATTTTAGGCATCTGCTTGACCTGATCTGAAAGCTCACGCCCCAGCTATACAAGCCATACAATCAAATAAGATTCTATACACGGCAGAATACCACATATCTAATCATCATATCGCACCACAGCCCCTTTTTTATTCACTAGGATTTTCCCAGTGAGTACCTGACAACCTGACATAACAATTCGTTCTGTCAGACCACATTACCAGACACAGCCCACACCAGGTACACGGAACACCACACATCAGATCACAGCCCGACACAATAAAAAAGCCATAGGACAATATAAGCCTATGGACTGTATAACTCATGGATCATCACAGATAACATCATATCATTGTACTGTATATTTCTTGTTACGGTCTGTACCATATCAAACCACATTCACGGCAGATAACACAATCATTTTCTTCTGATCCGACACAGCGCAAGCATAACAGACCAGAGCCGAACTACAGCCAATAGAAGCGGAAGCCATAGCAAAAGCGCACATCATAACAGAACTGGAAGCAACACCGGAAACCATAACGCAAAAAGAAGCGGTATATTGCAACCGCCTCTTTATCATTCTATACCCAATATGTAATTGACTGCTTTTTCTGCTTTGCTACTTGCAGATACAATAAACTTGTTATCGTTCCTGAGAACCTGAAGCCAACTTTCAATATATGAAGCACTATTCTGAAAGGTTCCCGTTGTTTCAAGTCCCAGATGATTTATAAGGAATGCACTTCCGATTTCTGCAACCAATTCTTCTTTACTATAGATTTCAGAACCAAATGGAGCAAGTTCTTTTATATCTCTATCAAGCCTATTTTGTGCACCTGTTGAATGGGTGATTTCGTGGAATGCAACCTGATAAAACGAATTAATGTTCTTGTACTGTTCTTTAAGTGGTATAACTACTGTATCAGTTATAGGCATATAAAAGGCTTTATCACTTACGCACTCTTTAAATGTGATATGTTCCCGGTCTACATAATCTTTTATAACCTTGTCAGCTTCTTCTATAGGCTCTAAGTCTTTGAGAGGACTTTCTAGCGGTTCAACGCCTTCAACCTGTGAAATATGGAATACATTGTAATATCTGAGAAGTGGAAGCTTCTTCTTTTCAATCTCGCCTTTATCGTTTTTCTCTTCTACATCAATGATCTTCCAGAAAACTACAAATTCTGCTTTAGCACCTTTCTTTACATGTCCACCAAGGCTTTTCCATTGATTCCAGGTGCAATATTCGCCGGGATGTTCTAATAATAACTGATTTTTTAGGCTATACGGTCTTTTACTTATTCTATTAAATGCTCCGCTACGAACACCAGTCCAAGGCTTCTGCCATGGGATCGTACCCTGTTCTAACTGTTTAATGATTCTTTCTGTTACCATCTCGTATACGTTTACGCTTGCCATATGCTTGACCTCCTATTGTGTGGTGCTGTAATTCCTTTGTTGAGGTCAATTATATACCCTAAAGATAGTGATAGTCAATATACAAAGTCACTAGATATAGGGTATGTTTTCTGTAAAAATGTAACAATATTTAGGGTATATAAAAAAGAATCACGATTAAACATGATTCTTTTTATTTTTTAGATCCTCTTTCTGATGTATCTGTATAACCTTCTATATCTTCAATACATTCTAATATATCACCTGGTTGACAGTGTAAAAGCTTACACATTTTATCAACTACTTTCATATCTATTGACTCACCATTTATGCCGTCATTTTTAAATATTTTTGTTATAGTAGCTGATCCAAGAATTTTATCTTGTTTTAACTTATATTGAGTAATTCCATTTTCTTTTAATTTATTTACCAGTTTTTCATAACTAATCATATATACACCACCTTTTTTGAAATTATAGCACAATATACCCTAAAAAGCAATACTACCCTAGAAATTGTGCAGACTACCCAAAAAGTAGTGCATAACATACCCTAAACATTGTGATAAAAGTCAATAGACATCACTAGTTCTAGGGTATACACTAGAGCCATAAACAAAACAGCAACACACAAACGAAGAACACAGCGAAAGGTGAAAACGAAGTAGCACAAGCACACCGGAGACACCAACATAATACCGGAGAGAGATAAGCAAAGATGCTTAGCAGTCGAGATTGGTTTAAAGCTTACCGGAGCTGAGTTCTTCCAATAAGAAGAAAAGGATATGGAGGATAAGAAGATATGTGTAGAACAATGGATGAATTAGAAAAGGTTGTAGCAGATTACAGAAGCTTAAAAGCAATGAAAGAAGAGCTTGACGCACAGTTAAAAGATGCAGAGCGTGAGATGATTTCCTATCTGGATGATAACAACAAGCTTTCAGAATCCGGTAAAGACTTCACTATAAAGGTTTCAACTTGTGAGCGCCGTACACTGGACAGCAAACAGCTTGAAGCTGATTTAGGATCACTTGCAGATTACCAGAGAGTAAGCCAGTATAGAAGATTATATGTGAGATAAGTGGTCACAGCCACTATAAACAGGACTTCAAGCTGTGAGCGTTGACCGTCAGATAGGCGGTCAGGTAGTCAAATATAAGGAGGAACAGCAACATGAAAATCAATGCATTTACATTGGTGTCGGATTTACCAGAGAACATTAGACAGAAGATCTTACGGGAAGCACGGCAGACCTTTGAGTCCTTGTCTTACCCTGTCAATATCCAGGAAGAGCTTGAGAACGTGAACAACTCAAAGATGTGTGATATTGAATGTACCGTTGATGTACAGAAGTATTACACAGAACATATTAGATGAAAGGGGCGAGAATATGGAAAGACCTGAGCTGTTAAATGTTGGATTACCTACAGACCTTAGAAAAAGATACAGAAGCACCCAGAAACAACTTGAAAGAGTGATGCTTTCTGTAAGAACTGGGGCTTTATTAGAAGCACATGAAGCAATATCAGAAAGTTTTTTCAATCAGATGCTCACAGAATGGGTTACCGAGCAGGAATACATCCGGGAGTGTGAAAAGAATAATTTCAGCTGGGAAAAAGAGTGGCATGACTTCAGCAAAGATGCAGATTGCATTTTATAAATATTACATAATCAGGAGGATTAACAACATGATGTACAGCGAGTTTATCAACATTTCAGAGTATGGAGAAAACTATATCACCTTTACCGAGTATCACGACTACATAGAGCCTATCTATGTTGATGCTGACATGTCCAAGCAGGATTTTGTGGCGTTACTGAAAGAGATCATGCACCAAATGGTTGAGCCAATAGTTGAGAGAGTAATCAAAAGCTTACCCTTACCGGACAAGTTAGCACTTGCATTCAGTGACGAAGAGCCTGTTGAGTTTCTGGATCATATTGCCAAGGTTGACTTCGAAGCCCGGAAACTGGTTTATCAGTACTTGAAACTGATGTTGGCAATTTAGTATGAAATCAGCTGACCTATCGGCATGACGGGGAGAAGGGCGAGGACAGATGAGAGATGCCATAAAAACCTTGTACGATCATTGGTCTAACATGCATCCAACATCCCCGGAAGAACATGCAGCTTTTGAGCAGATGCATAAGCTTTTGGGAGAGCAGATAGTTAGAGATCCACTGTACGGAGCAATCATTGATTATTCGGCAATGATTCAGTATGAAGCATTCAGAGAAGGTGTACTTACAGCTTTGAGCTTATTACATCCATTGTCGGAACAGGAGGATATTGATATATGAAGGATTACGGTTTGTCAGAAGAGCAATTAGCTGCTTTAGGTGAAGAGCCAGAAAAACAGGAAGAACCACAAGAAATATGGGATGGAGATTATGACTTCCTGATGGACTTTTGGCTGTGAGAAAGAGGACATGACAATGGCAGTAGCAACAGGAAAAATATTTTAATGGAGAGGTAATAGGAGCATGACACAGATTGTAAATATTGCAGTAAAAACAGAATCGGGACAGGTGAAGAAAATTAGCCAGGGTGCAATCTTTCAGCCTGAGACACAGTTTAAAGGTGGTACTGTTAAATGGTTTGATGATTCAAAGCTCATTAAACCAGAATACAGAAAATGAACCAGTCGTTTGAGCGACTATAAAAAGGACTTTAAGCTCAAAGCGTTCCCATCTGTAAAAGGTGGGAGGTAGTCGGCTAATATTGGGCAGGAGGATAAGACAAATGAGAACATCAATGTATGACGAAAAAATCTTTGAATGGGTAAAGGTGTACTTTAGGGTACATGGTTATGCTCCGTCATTCCGGGAGATCAGCCTGTAATTAGGCATAAGCGTTAATACAGTCCACTTGGGAGTTCAGAGATTGTTGGATAAAGGTTTGCTGGAAACTGATATCAAGATAAATGATAAATTAGCTCCCAGGGCGTTTCGCGTAGCTGGGGCAGAGGTAAAGATTGATGAACCTGCATTAAGAGTGTTTGGAGGACGTTAAGATGGAAGCAGTAAGGGAACCAGAAGTAATCAGATTATACCGAGAAGATGAGGTAGTTGAGCTTGTGGCTAAATATCTTCTGGCAAATAAGAAGCAGGAGCAAGAGAGACAGCGCAAGCAAAAAGTAAGGCAGATCGTAACCAGACAGCGGAAAAAACAGCTGATAAGGGAACTGCTGATCTCACTTCTGAAGCAGATTGTAGCTATTCTGTTTTGTGCTTTGTTTCCCTGGTTGATCTGTAAGGTGACGGGAGACGCCGAGTACTACACCATGTATCTAATGGCTGGACCGTTGGCGGCTGGATTAATCTGGAAACTGATATCTGGGAAGTGGAGGTAAATACTATGCAGAAAATCATATTTGAGACCCAGCCTAAAAAGGTAATTAAAACTAAGAGACATTCAGTTATTGTGAATGATGAAAATTATCTCAAAATCAGAGAAATTAATTATACAACAGGTATTCCTGTTGAAAGGATTGTGAATCGGCTATTGGAAGAAGCTCTGAAAAATGTTGAGGTTCAGGAAAACGAAGAGTAAGTAAGAAAGGGAGAACAGACAAATGATAGTTATTACAAACGGCACAGAGTACATTTATATAGATGAGCAGCACCAGATCCAGAGGACAACAGATCTTACCAAAGCAAAGGCATTTACATTCGCTGGCTGTAGTATCTTCCTGAAGGAGAATGTCAGAGCAACCAAGGGGTTTTATGCCTATGATACAGAGACACAGCGTATCTGTTACAGACGCAGAAAGAAAAAAGCTTTCCAAAGACTACCAGAATGATGATCTACAACCAGGCAGACGGACGTTGTGTGCTGTGTGGCAGAAAGATCAAATACGAGGACATGACCATAGATCACATACGTCCTGCATCATTAGGTGGATCAGATGCACTGGAAAACCTTCAGTGTACTTGCCGAAATTGCAACACATTCAAAGACAAGATGCTCCCGGACACGTTTTTTGATCGAATCAATGAAATTTATCTGTACCAGATGCAGAAGAAGTACGGTAAGAAGCTGAAATGGAAACTGGCAAACAGATTAATTAAGAGTATAGCACAGTAAGGGAGGACGAAAGATAATATGTGGACAAGAGAAATTTTAGCTTATACAGAGCACAATAAATGGAAAGACGAGCTTGTCCCGGAGCAGCTGAAGTGTTTCTTCACAACCTGGATGTTTGAGTACATGATTGGAAAAGAAGATAAATCATGTAAGAATCTGTTGGAGCGAATTTATGAGAATGCAGAGGTAGCAGGATTTATGGACTATGAAGAGTTCAAGACATACATGCTTCAATTTGTGAAGTAGGAATAATAAGGGAGACGGGAAATATGACTCCCCTATTGTGAATCTGGGATAGGTAGCAGCTGCTGCCGGGATGAAATTTCATTGATTCTACAATGGAAAGCGGCTATAATGGGAGTTGAATAAAATAAATGTTGGAGGACATATAGATGGTATTCCAAGATAAATATAAATTGACAGCGCAACAGAATCTTTTTTTAGCTAAGAAAAAGTGGGACGAAAATGTATACTGTGGTATGAAGATGGAGAATAGAGCAGTAACTTTTCCTCAGACGCAGACTATATTAAACGGTGTTAATGTACCAAATGTACAATTGGATGATATACAAGCAATTCTGAACATGCGTGACGCATGGAAGTTTTTACTCAGTACAGTAAGCGAACCTGTCACATTTGAATATTGGTGCAAGCTCAATGAATATATAGCTAGGAATGAAGCCTTGGAATGGGGCAAACTGCGCACTGGATCAGTAGGTATATCCGGTACGGACTACGAGCCACCAGTTCCAGATAAAAATAAAACAGTAGCAGAGCTGAAAGCAATTCTGACAGATGCAGACGCTTCTACAACAGATAAGGCATTAGCTGCTTTTACCTGGGGAGCAAGAGGTCAGTTCTTCTGGGACGGTAACAAGCGTACAAGTTTAATGCTTGCCAATAAGATTCTGATACTTGGTGGTGCTGGAATAATGACAATCACGGATAAATATATGGAACAGTTCAACGGTCTGTTGCTTGATTTTTATAACACAGGGGAAAGCGAAGCACTGAAAAAGTTCTTGTATGACAATGCGATTCAGGGGATAACTGTATAGAGAAAGCAGAGCAAAAAGGAGCATTACCAGATGAAGAACTACTATAGCACAGTAAACAATATAATATACTCCTTTTCAGACGTTGAAGAGAATAATGGATTTGAGGTTATAAAAAGAGGGCTGCCGCGGTGATCGGTAGCCCTTGTGCGTAAATGCAAATATTAAACAGGATCGTTTATTTTGGAGACATTTTCTAAGACTTCTTTAGCAGAATTGTATAAATCTTTAGGAATATATTTCTCAACATTAGGGAGTGCTAATTCCTCTTGTCTGTCGGATAGCCAATAATAGCATATAGTAACAAGGTGGCTAAAAGCCTTTCCAGTGTCAATCTGGGGAAGATATGGTATACCGTCGCCAACTGTATTTGGTTGGATTTCATTAATTAGAAAGACAACGGAAGAATAAAATAGATTACGAAGACTTTCTAAGTCTGGATCTGGCATACCTTTTAAATTTGCAACAACTCCTAAAATTGACTTAAAATTATCCAAAGCAATTTTTCCTGTTTTTTTATTTCTTTCTATTTGTTTTTTCTCTTCGTCCAAATAAACAGCAACAGTTTCGAGACTGTTATTTTTTACTACTAAATCGTTGAATTTTGCAGCAAGTTGAAGTAAATCACTAAGAACAGAATTAAATTCTTCTGGGTGCATAATACTGGTACAATATGTTGGCAAATATAAGGTAGAAAAAGCAAGTTCAGGATTGACAACGATAGAGCGTTGAAAGTGCAAAAGAGAAGTTAGTATTGCCTGTTGATGATGTGTGTTTGCCCAATTAAATTGTTTGGTGATTCGATTTTGTATATCCTTCAGCAAGTCATCTAATTCTGATTCCAGATATAAAAAGTCCATCATATCTTCATATTGATCTTCAATATCAATTAACTCATACCAGTTTTTTATTTTGCCAGCAATGGGTTGATTAATAATTCTTTCTATATAGTCAAGTATATTTTCTTCGTCATCGTCATCTAACAGAATTTTGTAGATAGAAATTAAATCCTCTTTGCTGATTTTTTTAGTCTTACCACTTTCAATATTGGCAAGCCAATACTTAGAATGTCCACTTTCTTCAGAGAGATCAGAAGCTGTGTATTCAAGCTCTTTTCGTTCTTCTATAATATTATTGCGTAACTGGTCAGTAATTGTAATTTTTTCTGTAGCCATGTTATCCCTCCATTCAATATACTAATATTACAATAGAAGTACAGGAAAGTCAATTAAATATAATTTAGTATAAAAATTACTAAAAGTACAAAATACTATTGACATATGGATTTGTACGTGATATGATGCTAACCATAGAAACAAAAAAAGAGATCAAAGCTTCTTGCAGGAAGCAATGATCTCTCAATATGTACAGATCATCACGAATGATAAATACCATACATAACCTTCGACAAGTTAAGTATAGTCTATTTTTCATTTCGTGACAAGTCCGAAACATTTGTTCGGATATTCTGTCATATTACCCAATACATCAAATCCCTATATAAATAGGAAGAAACACAAACGAAATACGTACCATGACAACATCATACCTGCATCATCACCACAGCCCACAGGACTATTTTTATATCTTTCAGTGAGACTGCTTTATTTTTTGCACCCTTTTTTAGGAAAAACAGCAATGTGCATTTTGCAGAATGAGATTCCTGAGAAATCGGAAGTAAGGAATAAAGCAGATCACCATATTTTTTTATACAGTGGGTTACAGCTGAGATATGTAACGAACAAAACTGAATAAGGAGGAACTTTATGGAACTATCGAGATCAGATTTTCAGATCTTGAATGTGCTGAAAGAACATCAGTGCATGAACTATCAAAAGAGCATGACATTACAGGAGATTCTAACTGAGCTTCCGTTTTCCAGGGTGACTGCTTACAAGCGCCTGAAGAAACTTTGTGATATGGGATATACAGCAAAGGGCTGTCTGGCGGAGCAAGCCGATACATATTACATTCTGGAAAAGGGCATTCGTGCCGCAGATATAAAAGACATGACAGAGTTAGAGTCGTGATATGTTGGCGTAAAGTCAAGATACATCAAAGTCAATATGAAGATACAGGAAGGATAGATTGCGTATATGTCAAACAAATTAAACAGGTCAGATTACCTCATTCTGGACACTCTGCATGATTCCCAAATGACAGACCAATTTCACAGTATGACCATTGAAGAGATTATGGAAGAAAATGATAATTCTTTGGGAACTAGAATGACGGTGTACCGAAAGGTTACGAAGCTGGTGAAACTTGGTTACCTCGAAAAAGGAGTGTTGGATAATCACGCAAACACTTATTACTTATCAGATGAAGGATGTAAATTATTTAAGGAGGACAAAGCAATATGAAGATCAGAGAGAATTGTTACATGTTAGGGCTGGGAAGCACCGGAGGAAAGATCTACAAAGAGTTCGTGCAGCGTCATTATAAAGGGGCCGCGGCGAATGGCAGCGAGCAGGATCATAAGGCTCTTGGAGATGTGCCTAATAAATATACCTTACAGGGATTTGACGGATTTGGCGGACACCGGGAGAGAGCAATGGACTGCCTGGCAGGAAATGAGGACTTCATCAAATTCATTGAAGGAATCCAGGAAGATATTGTATTTATCCTCTTTGCAGGAGGCGGTTCTACCGGATCAGGATGTGCGCCTATTGTTGCAGAAATGCTCCTGGAAGAAAAAGACGAAGAGGGTAATCCGGTGAAGACGGTGTGTCCGGTGATTGCGTTACCTGCGTCTGGTGAATCTCTGGCAAAACATAAGAACGCATACGAGACTGTGCAGGAGCTTCAAGAGATTGACGGACTGGGAGCAACTTTCTTTCTGAATAATGACAGCAGTGAGAACTACGATTATATCAACAAGAATTTTGTGAATATGCTGGATGAATTTCTTTCAAATGAGAATTATGGCAGACAGAATAACTTTGACGAGTCAGAGCGTTTGGAAATGCTCAAGGACAGTGGAGCAATGGTCCTGAGTGTAACCGGAGATGGAACAGACAGCAAGATAAAACTGGAAAAGCTGACTAAAAACGGAATCTTTGCCCCAATTGAGGACAACTACATCTGCGAAAATATCGGCATCATCCATTCCAAAAATGATAAGTCAGATATTGATTCTGAAGATGTGATTGCGGAAGTTGGAAAGCCAGATAATGTATTTGAAGGTTTCAACGGCAGGAAGACAATCATTGCCGTAAGTGGTCTGGATTATCCAGTTTCTCATGTACAGAAGCTTGGTGAACTGGCTGTGAAGGCTAATGAAGAAAGAATAAGAAATAAGAAAAGCACCAGAGCAAAGCTTGGCGTATTGGAATTACCGGAAGCAGAGGTACCAGAAGCGAAAAAGGAACCAGTAAAGAAGAGTATGACAAGGCTGGAGCTTCTGAAAAAAAGAAGAGGAAAGTAAAGGTTAAGTGCATCTTATGTTACATCAGATAAACGTCATGTATCAATGGTGAGGATAAAACGTATATGGAGAAGCAACATAATGACTTGGCCGTGTTACAGAATAACGGTCTAATCCGTCTGATTGGCAAATCCGAAAACAGAATACCAGAGTCAAAATTTGCAGGCGGTACAATCCCGTGGTTTGACGATAACAAACTGTTGAAGAGCAACCGGACTGGAAAGTCAGCCAGAGGGTATGAAGTAAGCAGTAAATAACCAGATTCAGGCAGTGGCGGTAAAACCTGCTGCCTGATCTACCTAAGAAGATAAGGAGAATACAACCATGAGTAATAAGTTGGTTAAGAAAAACAGATTTGAGAACATCACATTTGCAGAATTAGGACTTGATGAAGAGTTTAATTTCTTAGAAGCACCATGCTGTGAATGCGGCTGTGGAAGTAAAGTGCTACTGGTGATAGATGATATCCAGCAGTTTTGCGGAGATATGTTGTTTGAGGATGAATGCGACTGGTGTGGTCTTTTTGTAATCAGATTAAATGGTACAGTTTTTGTGGCATTGAAAACAGGCTGTACTGAAGAAGATATTAACTTTATGGAAATGAAAGTACCACATGGAAACTATAAAAACATTGGGGATATATTTGAAGAGATGGAATTAGATGAATACGGTCTTCTGGTTGAGGTGAGAAAAGGCGAATACAAGATAATTGAAGAATGAAACAAATGCAAAAATAGAAGTAACAGGTGAACAGAAAAAGGCGGTGGAAAATCTGCCGCCGATAATGATAAGGAGAATACGGATATGAGTAAGAAGAAAATTGATTTGGAGTATTGGTTTTGTGTTAAAGATGGCTGTGTAACATATGGGCTGTATAGAAAGGTTCTTAGGAAAATTAATGGAAAAACTGTAACCATGTTAAGAGATAATATGGGACATGAAATGCCTATAAAGTATTTCAAAAAAAGTTTGACAGATCGTGAAAAGAAGATAATGGCTAAGCTGTACAAAGAGCTTTACATTGAAGATGCCAAGTTTAGAGCTTTTAAGGATGGGGATATTAAAGAAGCTGATCCTGAAGTCAATAGATTAAAAACTATAAGTGTGGAAGAATACTACAAGGAAATCCTGGAAGATACACATAATACATATAGCTATTTGTTTGAATATCCACAGACTATTGAAGATACAGAGTTTTTACTTAAATCCGAGCAGAAACAATTTCCCCTATAAATAAGAAGTATTACACGGCGGTAGACCTACCACAATCTACCGCCAGGAAGGAGAGAGCATGAAACCACCAAAAGAATACCTAAAGAACTTGAAGCAACACATAATCACAGAACAGATGTTATCTGACTGTCTGTTTTGCGTGAATAACAGAGCACTCAACAGTCGTGATAATGAGCGCAAATACATCAACTATGTTCCAGATCTGTACGGAAATGCTAACAAATATCATAAAAAGATGCTGGGATATTACAGAATGAAAAGGACACTGCTGTCGGTCCTGAAGCCGTCTCACATCCAGAAAGGAGAGGTCCTGCAGCGCCGCCGCATATACGACTATGAGGACAACTACGAAGAAATCCTCAAATCAGGCAATTACGTGAACAACAGTGGATTCTACGATACAGACAGAAAGGAACACGTTGAGTTCGTAGTGCAGATGGTTCCACAGACAGTCTACTATCTGACCTATACCGTAGGAAACCGGACATTTCGTGTACCGTTGCAGGAATCTGAGATAATCAGATATCCAGATTTAGAAGTGATAGATGCAGGGCGAATAACACCTGTTTACGGTGACATTACCGCTGATATGCTTTCTGTACAGTTTGTAGAGAAAGTTGTGCAGCTGATAAAGAGCGGTACGTACACGCTGGATTTTTCAGAATAAAACAGATCAGGAAACAGAAGAAAAAGATGGAAACGGTAGCAGAACTGGACGGTGCTGAGTAGATGAACCGCCGGCTCTGCTGGAAGAAATTTTAAGAATAAAACCACAACCAAATAAGAAGTAACAAATGGAGGAAGAGAAGAATATGAACCAAAAATATTTTAATTCATTGGAGGAAACAATTTATGAACACAGAAGAAAGAACAATCACAATCGTAGATGATATCATGGGATCTGGAAAGAGCACCTGGGCGATTAATTACATCAACAACAATCCGGACAAGAAGTTCCTTTGTATCGTGCCACTCCTGTCAGAGTGTGAAAGATTCAAAGATGGCACAGACATTGATATCGTAGATCCTGAAAAATGGGGTTCCAAGTGGAAGCATTTCAGATGGTTGGTCGAGAATGAGAAGAACATTGTAACCACTCATGCTTTGATTCAGAAGATGGACCTGGACATGTTGGAACTGTTAAAGAGCAAAGATTATGTACTGATGATTGATGAATGCTTGGATGTTTTGGACACTTATAAGATAACCAAGGATGACATGAAAATCATCTTTGAACAGAAGTTGGTCTCTCTGGATGATAAGGGGTTCCTAATCTGGAATGATGATAAGAAGTACAAAGGTGTATTCGGAGATATTAAACGCTTATGCAGCTTCAAGTCACTTATGGGTTATAAGAAAGAGGACAGCGAAGAACTTGCAAGAATTATCATGTGGAATTTTCCGGTGGACTTTTTCAAGTGCTTCGAGGAGAGTTACATCTTTACATATCTGTGGGAGGGCAGTATTCAGAAATCATACTTTGATATTCATGGCATCCATTACGAGAAGTATATGCTGGATTATGACAGGAAATTGGTTAAACATAACAAAGAACTGGAATATGAGAAGCGAAGAAAAGTCGTTGATCTGATAAGGATTTATGAAGGTAAATTCAACAAGATTGGCACTAAGATTGGAAAGTCAAATCCATTATCAAAATCTTGGTACGAGAATAAGAAAAATAAGGATCGGATTATCTTTGAACAGTTGAAAACAAATACAGAGAATTTCTTCAGAACAGTTTCAAAAACTAATTCAGAAGACAATATGTACACTGTATTTAAACCGTATATTAAATATATCAAAGGTAAGGGGTATACAAAGGGCTTTGTACCATGTAACGCCAGAGGAACAAACGAGTTTAAGGACAAGAAAGCTTTAGCATATTTGATTAATTTCTTTATGACACCAGATATTAAACAGTTTGTTAATCATTATTCACTGGAATTTGATGAAGATATGTGTGCTTTAGGTGCTTTGTTACAATGGATGTGGAGAAGTCAGATTCGTAATGGTAAACCGATTGATCTTTATGTTCCAAGTGAACGTATGAGAGAACTATTAAATAATTGGATTCAAGATTGTTATGTCATTGAAAAAGCAGCATGAAATAAAAATGTGCAAAATAGGGTTCAAAAAATGCACATTTTGATTTTTAAACCCTTTATTTTATTGGGATTGTAGGGGTGTTCCCTAAAGAAGAGAGATATGTAATTAATAGATGAAGATAAAACTTAAAAACATCAAAAATGGTAATATTGTTATAATTTATATAAAATACGATTTTTAAAAGTGTGTCTGATTGACAGAATAAATATGCGAGCGGTAGCGAAGCAGATTTGTTCTGTGAGTTCAGACGCTATGCGTCTGCCTCTGTCTGAAAGACACATACATAAGGAAGGACAATTTATAAGATGAAAAGAGAATACATGCAGAAGATAAAAGATGGAGTCCTGACAAATGATATTCTGTTAGAGTGCTGGATCGGTGCAGATACGTATATAAGTAAATATGCTTATCTGGCTAAGAAGTGGCAGCATAGCTATTATCCTGAACATCAGGTTTATCCTGAGAAGAGGAATCAGTATATAAAAATCCGTGGAATGATCCAACAGGTACTCTATCAGGATTATTCAGAGGAAGAATTAAAAGCTAAGATTGCTGAGACGAAGGAGAAGAAGGTGTCTGTATCTGAGAAGACATTAAATACAATGTATGACATGTTGCATGAAAAGAATTATGTGCTGGAATGATAAAGGAGTGTGTCTTTCAGACAGGAGACAGCAGATAAATCTGCTGAACTCACAGAAAGAATCTGTATCGCTGACGCTCACAGCTTCATTCTGTCTATCGAATAATTACTTTTAAATCCTAATAATAAGAAAAAAATAAGCTGATTATAAAAATGTGCAAAATGATGAATAAAAAATGCACATTTGAGTCTGGAAAGCCGCATAAACACTGGGTTTCTGAGTGCTTTTCGTAAAGAAGAGAATAGGGGAATATAAGCTGTTATTCTGTGTGCCGGGAAGTAAATTTGTGTGTTTGCATTGAATAATTTATCTAATCTGCAAGGAGCCTCTAAAACGGAGATACCTGCAACTGGTATGCAAGATTAACTGTTGCTAAGGGAGTCGTGAAATACGACACCCCTACACGTTGGTTGCTTAGATGGGGAGTCAAAATGGACACCCATATATTGATCTTCCAGGACGAATCAGGCGGTAGCACCTATTCATATATGGCTGGTTATTTCGCAGAAA
>OLPQ01000824.1_pt1 | contig 24574 bp, 19 predicted proteins | sample 1672451 | NCBI WGS metagenome assembly OLPQ01 (sample SAMEA3136687, study PRJEB25190) | human gut metagenome | biome: human gut; feature: human-associated habitat; material: faeces | place: Austria | collected 2013
AACAACAGTACCAAATTTTGCCGAAATTTGATATACTGTAGGGTGAAATGAAAAATTTGGAGTAAAAACAAAAGAGTGAAACGATCATGAAATTTTATCATACGTCAGATATCCATCTGGGGGCAGTGCCAGACGGCTGCTTTCCCTGGAGTAAGGCCAGAGGAGAGGAGATTTACGACAGCTTTGTGCGGCTGGTGGATCAGGCCAACCTGGAAAAAATCGATCTTCTACTGATCTCCGGGGATCTTTTTCACCGGCAGCCCCTCACAAGGGAGCTTCAGGTAGTGGGAGAGCTTCTGGGTTCCCTGAGAAAAACTCAGGTGGTCTTCATCGCCGGAAACCGCGATTATCTCCGGGAGGACAGCAGCTACCGGACCTTCCGTTTTCCGGAAAATGTGCATTTCCTCGATGGGATTCAGAATAAGAAGATTGTTTTTCCAGAGCTTCAGACCGTGGTTTACGGCCTGAGCTATACCAGAAAACAGCAGCAGGAGCCGCTCTATGAGAGCTTCCGCCCCGAGGAAGAGGGGATTTTTTCGATTTTTCTGGTCCATGCCGGGGAGGAGGGGCATATGAAGCTTCACCCGGAAAAGTTGGCAGCTTCCGGTTTTTCCTATATCGCCCTGGGCGGCAGCCACGAGTATCATTCCTGGCTGGAGAACCGGCTGGTCTGCGCCGGAGCCCTGGAGCCGATCAGAAAAAAAGATCTGGGCGAGCACGGCTTTGTGGAAGGGGAGTGGAAGGAAGGCTTCCTCACCACCCGCTTTATGCCCTTCGCCCTCCGCAGTTACCGGAAAGTCGTCCTTCAGTCAAAGAATGATACCACGGAGGAGAACCTTTGGGAGGAACTGAAGGCGGCTATCCAGAGACAGGGAAGCCGGGACATCTACCGCCTGGAGATTCAGGGCGTGCGGAAGCCGGGCCGGGACTTCGATCCGGAGCATTTTCTGAATCTGGGAAATGTGGTGGAGGTTCGGGATCTTTCCGAGCCGGAATTTAACCTCAAGGAGCTGAAAAAACAGCACGGAAAAGATATGATCGGCCGCTACATCGACTACTTTGAACGGCAGGATACAAAAGATGAGATCTCCAGAAAAGCGTTGTACTGCGGGCTTCTGGCCCTTCTGGAGGCGGAGAGTTAAGGATGAAAATCTTAGAAGCGGAATTAAAAAATTTCGGAAATTTTGTGGATGAAAAGCTGAGCTTTCATGACGGCATCAATGTGGTCTGGGCGAAGAACGGCGCCGGAAAATCCACGATACATGAATTTATCCTGGCCATGTTCTATGGCCTGAAGGGCGAGGAGTGCATCCGCTGGCAGTCCTGGAACGGAAATGGCTGTCTCAGCGGAAAGCTGCGCTTTGAGAGCGGCGGAAAAACTTATCTTCTGGAGAGGGATTTCTTGGACGGCAAGAATAAAGGCCATCTTCATTGCGAGACGGATGATCAGGAGCTTTCCGTGGAGGAGGATCTTCCGGAGCTTCTTGGAAACATGAGCGAAAATGCCTGGAAAAATACGCTCTATGTGACGCAGCGCGGGCCTAACATCGGCAAGGAACTGGCTTCGGAGCTCAAAAACTATCTCGGAAATCTTTCCGGAAAAGGCCATATTGACGTGAGCCATGCCCAGGAAAAGCTGGAAAAGCAGCAGGACGAGCTTGAGTGGGAGAAAAAACAGGCCCAGGCCGATCTCATCAGCCGGCAGCAGGAGATCCGTATGAAGATGGACTACATTGAGCAGGATATCGAGCGGCTGAAAAAAGAGCAGGAGGACTCCCTCGAAAGTCTTCGTCTTTTAAAGGAGGCGAAGGCCAGGGAAGATCAGGAATTTGCCAGAAAGCAGGAAAAAGAGCGGGAGGACCGCAAACAGGTCCGGAACGTGGTCGGCCTTTTCATCATGCTGGGAGCCGTCCTTTTCGCCGTGGCCGGGATCTATGTGCCTCCGATCTGGGCGAAAGTCCTTCTCTTTGTGGGGGCCGTCCTTCTTGGCGTAACCGACTATTTTTACCAGCGGAGCAGAAGCCGGATGCTGGAAGCGGAGGCCGAGCTTTTCAAAGCCCGGGAATCCTTAAAAAAAGCAGCCTGGAAAAAGAAGGTGGACGAGCAGGAACGCCTGCGCTGGCAGCTTGAAAAGGTGAAAGACTCTCTGAGAGAAAAACAGCTGGATTACGAGAATTTAAGGGAATCCGTGGCGGAGCTTCGGAGTACGGACAGCCGCCTGGATTCGATTGACGAGGAGCTCAAGGCCGTGAGCCAGGCCCTTCTGGCCATTGGGGAGATCACCCGGGAGATCTACGATGAGTCGGCCTTAAAGCTCAATGCTTTTGCCTCCGGCATCATGGATGAGATTGTGGGAAAAGATTTCGGCGAGCTCTATCTCGATCAGGATATGGAGATCTGTGTCCGCACCGGCGAGCAGACGCTCCGGCTTTCCGACGAGAGCTACGGGACTCTCTCTCAGGTCTATTTCGCGGCCCGGATGGCCATCGGAAAGACGCTAAGCGACCGGGAATCTATGCCAATTGTTCTGGACGATACCTTTTCCATGTACGATCCGGAACGGCTTCTGGCGGTCTTCCGGTGGCTTAAGAAGAGCGGCAGCCAGGTGATTCTTTTCACCAGCCGCCTTTTGGAAGCGGAAACCGCTGAAAAGGTGGAAAAAGAATAAAAAAGCGGGAAGAAATCTCAAAGCAGAAGATTTCTTCCCGTTTTTCATTACTGATTGTTGTGCTCTTTTAAGAACTTGTTGATCCGGTTCAGTGGGCTTAAGAGGCTGCTGATGGAGGTATCATGGTTCAGAGTATCGATGATGTAAGCGATGTATTTGCTCATATCACAGTTTACATAATACGGTTTCTGAAGAAGCTCCGGTGTCTGGTATACAAGGTTGGTGGTCAGGAGGTAGTCGAAGAGACCTTCCTCATAAGCCTTGTCGAACTTGTCCATACCGTCGGTGAAAAGACCAAAAGTAGCACAGATGAAGATGCGGCCGGCTTTTCTCTTTTTCAGCTCGGTGGCAACCTCGATCATGCTGTCTCCAGAGGAGATCATATCGTCGATGATGACCATATCCTTGCCCTCTACGTCAGCACCCAGGAACTCATGAGCAACGATGGGGTTCTTGCCGTTTACGATGCGGGCGTAATCGCGGCGTTTGTAGAACATACCCATATCCACGCTGAGTACGTTGGACATGTAGATGGCACGGCCCATGCCGCCCTCATCCGGGCTGATGATCATCATGGTGTCTTTATCAATGTGAAGATCCGGAACAGCCTTGAAAAGACCCTTGATGAACTGGTAAACAGGCTGTACGGTCTCAAAGCCTTTTAAAGGAATCGCATTCTGGACACGGGGATCGTGAGCGTCGAAAGTGATGATGTTGTCAACACCCATATCCACAAGCTCCTGCAGGGCCAGGGCACAGTCGAGAGATTCACGGCCGGTACGCTTGTGCTGGCGGCTCTCATACAGGAAAGGCATAATAACAGTGATTCTCTTTGCTTTTCCACCTACGGCAGCAATAATACGTTTCAGGTCCTGGAAATGGTCATCCGGGGACATGTGGTTGGTATAACCGTACAGGGAATAGGTCATGTTGTAGTTGCACACGTCAACCATAATGTAGAGATCGTCTCCGCGGACCGATTCCTTGATGACACCTTTGGCTTCACCGGAACCGAAACGGGGGGTTGCTGTGCCGATGATATAGCTGTCTCTCTGATAGCCCTTGAAAGCAATGTTGCTCTTGTGCTCATGCTCCCGCTCATTGCGCCAGGCAACCAGATAGCTGTTGACCTTATCACCCAGCTCTTTGCAGCTTTCCAGGGGAATGATCCCTAAGGGGCCTACAGGAATGGTTTCCAGGTTACGTTCATCTGTTACTTGCATGTTTTTTTATCCTCCATCTAAAAAAGATATGACGTATATTCATACTTATCATATAGGAAGTTTTCGGGAAGGTCAAGGGCAATACCGGTGTTTTCAGCTTAAACTTCCGGGATTTTTCAGCTTTTTCAGGATCCGGATGTCGTCTCCGAAAAACTTTCTCATTTTGTAGCTGCTGGTGATCCGGGAAAAGACTCGCTCGGAGTAGGTGTCACGGAAAACGTTGAGCCCGAGGTTCGTGGAAATGATCGTGGATTTCCGTCTCGCCAGCCGCTCATTGATGCAGAGGAAAAGCTGGGTTGAGATAAAGGAGTTGGTAAGCTCCGTGCCGAGATCGTCGATGATGAGAAGGTCACAGTCGAAAATGTAGGCGTGCATGTTCTTCATCTCCTCCTCGGTTTCTCCGCGCTGGAAGGTGGTCCGGCCCAGAAGGTCGAAGAGCTCAAAGGCAGAAAAATAGATCACCGAATGGGCCGTTTTCAGAAGCTCCCGGGCAATGCAGTGGGAGAGAAAGGTCTTGCCCACGCCCGTATCACCGTAGAAAAAGAAATTCTGGAAATCCGTGTCGAAATTCCGGATGAAATCCATGGATTCCGCCACAAGTTTTTTCATTGTGACAAGGGAAGAAAGGCCGGTGGTGGGGCTCACCGACGTATCGGAATAGTAACGGAAGGAAAAATGATCGAAATTTTCCTCTTCCAGAATGTCCCGGATGTTGGACTGGGTGTAGAGAAGATCGATGACGGCCTGGCGGAAACAGTGGCATTTCTCCTGACCGATATAGCCAGTGTCCTGGCAGTCCGGGCAGTGGTAATGCATTTCAAGATAATCCGCCGGATAACCGTGGGAGGTAAGAAGCTCTGTTTTTTTCTCACTGAGAGCCTTGATATCCTCCCGGAGGTGGGAGAGGGCTGTCTCATCGCCTTCGAGGGCTTTTCTCGCGGAAGAGACGCTAAGAGAAGCGATCTCATGATCGATGGCGGCAAGCTCCGGGAGAGCCTCTGTGGCTCGGCGGATGCGTTCCTCCTGCTCATGGCGGTCTTCTGTCTGTTTGCGGTAATATTCCCGCATAATCTCATCGTACTGGGTATTTTTCAGCGCCATGGCTGCCTCCTTTTTCTATCAGTGGTTTAAAAGTTCTTTTTCGAGGCGGTCAAAATCGTAATCCCGCTGGTCGAAATTGTTGAAACGGTTGGAAGCGATCGTCTTGGGCTGTTTTTTCACCTTGGTCTTCGCGTGCTCCGTATCGAGGGGCTTGATGTCGTTTAAGTGGCGGACCTTCTTTTTCGACCAGTCTTCGAGGATCTTGTCCGCGTAGGCGAAGCTCGGGGAATGGGTCTTGGCGATGGTCCGGTTGCAGGCCTCCTCAATGATATCCAGCGTAAAATGGAAGGTGTCCGTCCAGCGGTCGATGTATTCCTTCTCCGTACGCGCCGGTCCGCGGCCCTTGATGCCGAAGGCGTTCAGTACGGAATAATATTTTTTATGGTAGAGATTGGTGCTGTTTTTCGCTTCCTGTACGGAGGTGATGCCTTCCTCGGCCCAGCCTAAAGCCACCTTTTCCATGTAGTGGCAACTTTTGTTTCCCTTGGAGACACAGTATTCCACGAGATATTCGATGAGATCCGTGGAAAAATGAAGGGAATCATAGTAGTACAGGATGTTTCCAATCTCCGTGGAAGTCAGGGGCCGGCCGATGTAGCGGGCGGCGATGAAGAGAAGCTGCTCCATATCGTCGTGGGATTTGAGTTCCGCGATCCGATCCGGACTTAAGGGAACCTTGGGCGGGGCCACGAAAGCGGGCTTCTCCGGCAGAACGGCGGCCTTCGGGGAGGGTTCCAGGAAATCGATGCCCGTCAGATTTCCTTCATTATCATAGGAGAGGGAGAGAAGCTGCATTTTCTCCCAGTATTTCAGGGCCCGGGTCACGTCCTTCTCCGTGTGTTCAAAAATATCTGCAATGCGGCCCATGGAGATCTCTTTTTCACCGGAAGCGCAGCGGAGAAGATAGAGGTAAATCTTTACAAATTCTCCGCTGGCTTCCGGCATATACTCATCCAGAAAGACGTTCCGTACCAGCGTCACATCCATATCGGGCTTTTTCTGTAGCTGAATGTTGTTCATAGCCTCACCTTTTAAAAAACTGTTTCCTTTCCGTTGATATCCATGAGTCATTTAAAGCCGCAGGGCTCGTACGCGCTGCGGCTGAATACTTTTGCTCAGTCTGACATACAGTATAACATAGAAAGAGGTCCGGAAGCAAGTACCGGAGAGGGTTTCTCCATGGAAAATTTCTCCGTTTCCGTCGTGATCCGGCGGTGTGTATAACCCTGCTTTTTTGTACGCCGTACGGAGAAATATGCGGGGATTTTTCTCAGTGACAGGCCTGTGGAAAATGTGGAAAATGTGGATAAATCGGTGGATAAAAAAGAAGCGCAACCGGAGAAAATGAGATAGAATCAACGATTCTACAGAATTCGACATATTACGGGAAAATAGTTATGTAAATCACTTTTTCCACAGCGCCATCCACAGAATCTGAAAAATGGAATGTGAATAAAACTGTGGATAAGGTGGATAACTTTTTCACACAGAGCGAGATAAATTTCGTTCTGATTAGCGGTCGTCAAATGCACTTGCACAAGTGCGTGCATTTTCCTTGTCGCCATAACAAAAAAGAGACGTAAGCCTGAGCCGTACGTCTCTTTTTATCGTGAAATTTATTTTCCTAAGATATGTTCCCCAATCTGGTAAACATCTCCTGCACCCATGGTCAGAAGCAAGTCTCCGCTCTCTGCATTTTCGAGAAGGTAATTCTCGATCGCATCGAAGGAACGGAAGTAGTGGGCGGGGGTTCCGAGGGCCTCAATCTTTTCCCGAAGGGTATCGGAAGTGATGCCCAAATTGTCGGTCTCGCGGGCAGCATAGATATCAGCCAGCACGACCTCGTCAGCCATGGAGAGAGCTTTGGCGAAATCATCCATTAGGGCCTTGGTACGGGTGTATGTATGGGGCTGGAAGACACACCAGAGCTTTTTGTGCGGACAGTTTTTGGCGGCCTTCAGCGTAGCCATGATCTCTGTGGGATGATGCGCGTAATCGTCGATGATGGTCACGCCGCCAATCTCGCCTTTTTTCTCAAAACGGCGGTCAGCGCCGGAGAACTCGGAGAGACCCTTTTTCATGGTTTCGATGTCAATGCCCAGAAGGTCGCCGAGGGCCAGGGCAGCGGTGGCGTTCCATACGTTGTGGATGCCCGGAACCTTGAGGGAAACCTGAGCCACAGGCTGGACTTTTTTCACAAAGGTGAAGGTGGGGTGCGCGTGGTCGTCGAAGGTGATATCGGAAGCACTGTATTCGCTGTCGGCGCTGCTTCCGTAGGTGACGATCCGGCAGGGCAGGCCCTTGGTGATTTCCTCGTAGTTCGGAATATCGCTGTTGATGATGAGGATGCCGTTCTCGGGAAGCTTCTCGGCGAAGAGACGGAAGGAGTGACGGATGTCATCGATATCCTTGAAGAAGTCCAGATGATCCGCGTCGATGTTCAGGATGATGCTGATTGTCGGGAAAAAGCTTAAGAAGCTGTTCGTGTACTCGCAGGCTTCGGTGATGAAGGTATCGTGGCCGCCCACACGGATGTTTCCGTGGATGGCTTTCAAGATACCGCCGACGGAGATCGTGGGATCTTTCTCAGCCGCCAGCAGGATATGGGAAGCCATGGAGGTTGTGGAAGTCTTTCCGTGGGTTCCGGATACGGCGATGGAGGTCTTGTAGTTGGTCATGAGCTGGCCCAGGAGATCGGCTCTGGTCATCATGGGGATGCCCTTTTCCACAGCGGCTTTATATTCGGGATTGTCCGGATGGATGGCTGCGGTGTAGACCACGAGGTCCGTACCGTCCTTAATGTTGTCTGCGCGCTGACCGTAATAAATCGTGGCGCCGCGGCTGGTCAGAAGGTCGGTCAGGGGGGACTCTTTGGAATCAGAACCGGATACGGTGAAATGGGCTGCCAGCAGGATCTCTGCCAGGCCGCTCATGCTGATTCCGCCGATGCCGATGAAATGGACATGAATGGGCTTCTTGAAATCTATCTGATACATAGTGAAAATCTCCTTTTATACTTTGTGGCGGAGAAAAATCCGCATACTCTTTCTTATTATATCCTCTTTTACGGAAAATGGGAAGTATTTCTTCGGCGCCTGCTGTAAGGTCTGCGGAAAAAAGCCCTGTCGTTTTTATGCAGATTGCCGTGAAAAATGGAAAAAGTTGTGAGTAATAGTGCAAAACAGACAAAAACAAATCGCAAAATCCTTGTAAAAAGGTGGGATTTAGACAAATTCTATGAATAAATTGTAAAAATGAGGGTTTTTATGATTGTAAAAAGCGATAATTTTGGAAAAAAATACATCAAATTTTTGTAAAAAGTGTTCACATATGAGCGGAAGTGTGCTATAATCGTTAATACAATAAATTTACAACAAGAGGTGATAGCGTGATTAAGAAAGAAATGATTGCAATGCTGCTTGCAGGAGGCCAGGGAAGCCGTCTGGGTGTACTGACAGCGAAGGTGGCGAAACCGGCGGTTGCTTTTGGCGGAAAATATCGCATCATCGATTTTCCTCTCAGCAACTGTATTAATTCTGGTGTAGATACAGTAGGCGTTCTGACACAATATCAGCCCTTACGGCTGAATACACATATCGGGATTGGTATCCCGTGGGATCTTGACCGCAATATCGGTGGTGTGACTGTCCTTCCTCCCTATGAGAAGAGCGAGAACAGCGAGTGGTATACAGGTACCGCCAATGCGATCTATCAGAACCTGAATTACATGGAAAGCTTCAATCCGGAATACGTTTTAATCCTTTCCGGAGACCATATCTATAAAATGGATTACGAAGTGATGCTCGACTTCCACAAGGCAAACAATGCCGATGTGACCATCGCCGTTATGCCGGTTCCGATGGAGGAGGCCAGCCGCTTCGGTATCGTTGTGACTGACGATAATGCACAGATCACGGAGTTCCAGGAGAAACCGGAGCATCCGAGCAGTAATCTGGCATCAATGGGTATCTACATATTCTCATGGAAGGTTCTGAAAGAAGCCCTGGTGACTCTGAAGGATCAGAGCAACTGCGACTTTGGTAAACATGTCATTCCCTACTGCTTCGAGCAGGGCAAGAAGCTGGTAGCCTACGAGTACAACGGTTACTGGAAGGATGTAGGAACCCTCGGTTCTTACTGGGAAGCAAATATGGAGCTCATCGATATCATTCCTGAGTTCAATCTTTACGAGGAGTTCTGGAAAATTTATACCAGCAGCGAGATCATCCCGCCGCAGTATATTTCTTCTGAGGCAAAGATCGGAAAGAGCATCATCGGAGACGGCGCGGAGATCTACGGTGAAGTGGAAAATTCCGTTATCGGGCCCGGTGTTTTCATCGGCAAGGGAGCTGTGGTGCGTGATTCCATCATCATGAAGGAAGCAAGCATCGGAGCAGGCTGCGTCATCGACCGCAGCATCATTGCAGAGAATGTAAAGGTCGGCGAAAATGTTGTGACCAACGTGGGCGAAGATGTACCGAATAAATTAAAGCCAAAGGTATACTCCTTCGGTCTTACCACCATCGGCGAGGACAGTGTGATTCCCGCCAACGTGAAGATCGGCAAGAATACCGCCATTTCCGGCGAGACCACACCGGAGGATTATCCGGACGGAGTACTGGAAAGCGGTGAGACTTTGATTAAGGAAGGTGATTTAGCATGAGAGCAGTAGGAATTATTTTGGCAGGTGGCAATAATCACCGGATGAAAGAACTTTCAAATAAACGTGCGATTGCAGCTATGCCCATCGCAGGCAGCTACCGCAGCATCGACTTCGCACTCAGCAATATGACGAACAGCGGCGTTCAGAAGGTTGCTGTTCTGACCCAGTACAATGCCCGTTCCTTAAACGAGCACTTGAGCTCCTCCAAATGGTGGAACTTTGGCCGTAAACAGGGTGGTATGTTCGTATTCACACCGACCATCACCAAGGAGAACAGCTTCTGGTATCAGGGTACCGCAGATGCCATCTATCAGAACCTGGATTTCCTGAAAAGATGCCATGAGCCCTATGTGATCATCGCTTCCGGTGACGGTGTGTACAAGCTGGATTACAACAAAGTCTTGGAATACCATATCCAGAAAAAAGCCGATATCACCGTTGTGTGCAAAGAGCTTCCGTCCACCGAGGATGTGACCCGCTTCGGTGTGCTGAAGATGAACGAGGACTGCCGGATTGAGGAGTTCGAGGAGAAACCCATGGTGAGCAACTCCAACATCGTCTCCACCGGTATCTATGTGATCCGCCGCCGTCAGCTCATTGAGCTCGTAGAGCGCTGCGCCCAGGAAGACCGTTACGATTTCGTAAAGGATATCCTGATCCGTTATAAGAACCTCAAGAGAATCTATGGCTACAAGATGCAGGATTACTGGAGCAATATCGCAGCAGTGGATTCCTACTACAGAACTAATATGGATTTCCTGAAACCGGAAGTGAGAAACTACTTCTTCCATCAGTATCCGGACATCTATTCCAAAGTGGACGATCTGCCCCCCGCAAAATACAATCCGGGCAGCGAGGTCCGCAACAGTCTGGTATCCGCGGGCTGTATCATCAACGGAACCGTGGAAAATTCCATCCTGTTTAAAAAGGTATTTGTCGGCGAGAATTGTGTGATCAAAAATTCCATCATTCTGAATGACGTATATTTAGGGGACAACACACATATCGAGAATTGTATCGTGGAGAGCCGCGATACGATCCGGGCGAACTCCTACCATGTGGGTGAGGATGACATCAAGATCGTGATCGAGAAGAACGAGAGATACGTTCTCTGATCAGGCACGGCAGTTGAGAAGGTCTGCCGTAAGGGCACACAGAAACTGTCTGCCCTGTGGAAAAAGGAGAAAGAGCGAAAGGGGCTAACGAGGAATGAGGATTACAGATGTGAGAGTTAGAAAGGTAGCAAAAGATGGAAAAATGAAGGCAGTCGTCTCCATTACACTGGATGACGAGTTTGTTGTTCATGATATCAAGGTAATTGAAGGGGAAAAGGGTTTATTTATCGCCATGCCGAGCCGGAAAGCATCGGATGGAGAATACCGTGATATCGCTCACCCGATTAACTCTGAGACCAGAGAGCGCATTCAGACTATCATTCTGGAGCAGTATGAAAAAGCGGCTGCAGAGTCTGCCGAGGCGGAGGAAGCAGCAGAGTAGTTTTAAAAGGGAACAGATCCCGGAAACAGAGAAAAGAACAGGAGATACCGCAGAAAATTGCAGTTATGCATATCTGCGGTATCTTTTTGCGCGTTTATACTTGACAACACTTGGAAATTATGCTATGGTGATATTGTTGGAACAGTTCTATTCATTCAGAGATTACGGCAGTCTGCCGGGTGATGGTTTCATTCTGGGACCTCACATTATTCCAATGAGAACTAAAAGTAAAGAGGCAAGGGGAGGATGTGTATGGAATCCGTGCGTCTGCCGGCGGGGAAACTTGTGAATTTTCTTTTCCTGCAGACAAAAACCATCAGAGAGGCTTTGGGAAGAAAGGAGCAGCTCATGGGGAAAATTTCCTGTTTTTCTGCCGACAGGAGCGCACTGGACATTTTGCAAAGAATCCTGTACAATCGTGAGATGAAAGATTCGATTTATAAGAACAGGAGATAATTATATATGTATATCATAGCAGGACTTGGAAATCCGGGAAAGCAGTACGAGCATACCCGTCATAATGTGGGTTTTGATACCCTGGATAAGCTGGCAGAGAAGTATCACATCCCGATCGACACACAGAAACATAAGGCCGTCTGCGGCAGCGGCTATATCGAAGGGCAGAAGGTGATTCTGGTGAAACCCCAGACTTATATGAATCTCAGTGGTGAAAGTCTGCGGGAAATCATAGACTTTTACAAACTGAACCCGGCGGAGGAGCTCATCGTGATCTATGATGATATCAGTCTGGATCCGGGCCAGCTTCGGATCCGTGCAAAGGGAAGCGCCGGCGGCCACAACGGGATCAAGAGTATCATTGCCCATCTGGGAAGCGAGTTTATGCGGGTGAAGATGGGGGTCGGCGAGAAGCCGGCTCACTATGATCTGGCGGACTATGTGTTGGGCCATTTTCAGAAGGCAGACCGGGAGCTTGTGGAGGAAGCCATGGACCGGGCGGTGGAGGCCATTGCCATGATGGTTCAGGGGGACTGTGCCGGCGCCATGAACCATTATAATAAGAAGGTAGAGAGATGAAAGCTTTTACAGAACCCCTGAAAGCGCTGGGGGAATTTGAGTCCATACGGGATAGCCTGAAAAAACAGAAGGGCATGACAGAGGTGCAGGGCTGCATCGATGCCCAGAAGGCTCATTTTATCTATGGACTCAGCGAGGATTTTCTGTTCCGGGTCATTGTGACCTACAGTGAGCTGCGGGCCAGGGAGATCTACGACAATTACCGCTGTTTTGATAAGGACGTGCTGCTCTTTCCGGCCCGGGACCTGATCTTTTACAGCGCGGATATCCACAGCAGTCTCATCGTGCAGCAGCGAATCCGGGTGCTGGAGAAGATTCTCTCGGGAAAAGGAGGAACCATCATCACGACGATGGGAAGCTGTATGGATCACCTGCTTCCGCTGGGCGAGTTTCAGAAAAATATCCTGAAAATCGAGATCGAAAGCACGCTTGATCTCGAGGAGCTGAAAAAGACGCTGGTATCTCTGGGCTATGAGCGCATGGGCCAGGTGGAGGGAGAAGGCCAGTTTGCGATCCGAGGCGGGATTCTGGATATCTTTCCGCTGACTGAGGAGACGCCGGTTCGGGTGGAGCTCTGGGGCGATGAGGTGGATTCAATCCGAAGCTTTGATGTGGAGAGCCAGCGGTCCATTGAAAATCTGGAAGAACTGGTGATCTATCCGGCCACGGAGGTTCCTGCGGACTCGAAGCGTATCGAGGAAGGCCTAAAGCGTATGGAAGCCGATGTGAAGGCGGCGAAAAAAGTCATGGAAAAGCAGGGGAATACCGAAGGTGCTCACCGGCTAGGAACGCTTTTTTCCGAGACGAAGGAGAAGCTTACGGAGTTTCAGGGACAGGGAAGCCTGGGGCTTGACGGTATCGTGGACTATTTCTATAAGGAAACGGTCTCTTTTCCGCAGTATCTGGACCCGGAGCGGACGCTCTTTGTCCTGGATGAACCCAACCGGGTGCAGCAGGAGGGAGAGGCCATCGAGACGGAGTTTCAGGAGAGTATGACGCAGCGACTGGAGAAGGGCTATCTTCTGCCGGGGCAGATGAAGATTCTCTTCGGTACGGCCACAGCTCTTTCAAGGCTTACCGAACATCATACGCTGGGGCTCTCCACGCTGGAGGCGGCGAGAGGGCATTTTCAGATCGTGAACCAGTTCAGCATGTCCGTACGAAGCGTCAATCCCTACAACAACAGCTTCGAGCTTCTGGTGAAAGATCTGGCCCGCTGGAAAAAAGAGGGCTACCGGGTGATTCTTCTGTCGGGTTCCAGGACAAGAGCCGAGCGGCTGGCGGCAGATCTCACGGAAAACGGTGTCACAGCCTTTTATTCTGAGGATATGGACCGGGTGCCGAAGCCGGGGGAGATCATGACAGCCTGCGGAAATATTCACCGGGGCTTTGAATATCCGCTGATCAAATTTGTGGTGATCTCCGAGAGCGATGTTTTCGGCAAGGACCATAAGAAAAAGAAACGCCAGAAGACCTACGAGGGCCAGAAGATCCAGAGCTTTACCGAGCTTTCTGTGGGAGATTATGTGGTTCACGAAAATCACGGTCTCGGTGTTTACCGGGGTATCGAGAAAATCGTGGTGGATAAGGTCGCCAAGGATTACATGAAGATCGAGTACGCGGGAAAAAGCTTTCTCTATGTGCTGGCAACTCAGCTCGACGCGATCCAGAAGTACGCCGGGGCCGACGCGAAGCAGCCGAAGCTCAACAAATTGGGAACCCAGGACTGGAACAAAACCAAGACCCGGGTTCGTACGGCGGTAAAAGCCATCGCCCAGGATCTGGTGAAGCTCTATGCGGTGCGCCAGGCAAAGAATGGTTTTGTCTACAGCGAGGATTCGATCTGGCAGCGGGAATTCGAGGAAGCCTTTCCCTATGAAGAGACGGATGACCAGCTGGCAGCCATCGAGGCTACGAAGAAGGATATGGAGAGTACGAAGATCATGGACCGGCTGATCTGTGGGGATGTGGGCTACGGAAAGACGGAGATTGCGATCCGGGCAGCCTTCAAGGCCGTACAGGATGGAAAACAGGTGGTTTTTCTGGTGCCGACCACGATTCTGGCCCAGCAGCACTACAACAATTTCGTCCAGCGGATGAAGGATTTTCCTGTGCGGGTGGACCTTCTATGCCGTTTCCGTACGCCAAAGGAACAGACCAAAACCCTCACGGATGTGAAAAAAGGCCTTGTGGATATCCTCATCGGAACTCACAGAGTCCTGTCAAAGGATGTACAGTTTAAGGATCTTGGGCTTCTCATCATCGATGAGGAGCAGCGTTTCGGCGTGACCCACAAGGAGAAGATCAAGCAGCTCCGGGAAAATGTGGATGTTCTGACGCTGACGGCGACGCCGATCCCCAGAACCCTTCATATGAGCCTTATCGGCATCCGTGATATGAGTGTCCTAGAGGAGGCACCCAGGGAGCGGGTACCGATTCAGACCTATGTGATGGAATACAATGAGGAGATGGTCCGGGAGGCCATCAGCCGGGAGCTGGCCAGAGGCGGTCAGGTCTACTATGTCTATAACCGGGTCAACACGATCGTGGAGATGACAAACACGATCGCTAAACTGGTGCCGGAGGCCAACGTGGCCTTTGCCCACGGACAGATGAAAGAGCACGAACTGGAACGGATCATGTACGATTTCATCAACGGGGAGATCGATGTACTGGTGTCCACGACGATCATCGAGACGGGCCTGGATATCTCGAATGTCAACACGATGATCATTCACGATGCCGACAACATGGGGCTATCCCAGCTCTATCAGCTCCGGGGCCGGGTGGGCCGTTCCAACCGTACCGCCTACGCCTTCCTTATGTATAAGAGAAACAAAATGCTGAAAGAAGTGGCGGAGAAGCGTCTTCATGCGATCCGGGAATTTACGGATCTTGGCAGCGGCTTCAAGATCGCGATGAGGGATCTGGAGATCCGGGGAGCTGGAAACCTGTTGGGAGCGGAGCAGCACGGCCACATGGAGGCGGTCGGCTATGATCTCTACTGTAAGATGCTCAATGAGGCGGTAAAAGAACAGAAGGGCGAGTGGCAGGAGAAGGAAGAATTTGAAACGACCATTGACCTGGATGTGAACGCTTTTATCCCCGAGCGCTATATCAAAAACGAGATGCAGAAGCTGGATATTTACAAGAGGATCGCCGGTATCGAGTCCGAGGAGGAGCGGGACGATATGCTGGAGGAGCTGATGGACCGCTTCGGGGAACCACCGAGATCCGTACAGAACCTTCTCTCCATCGCAAACCTCAAGGCCATTGCTCACCGCTGTTATTTTACCGAGGTGGCCCAGAAGGGCGATTTTATCCGGTTTACGATGTTTGAACATGCGATCGCTGACCCGGTGAAAATCGAAGAGCTGGTGAAACGGGGCAAGGGAAGGCTCAAATTCATCATCGACACGAATCCCTATTTCCTTTACAGCAAGCCCAGAAAGAACGGAAACGATAATCAGGACGTGCTCTATGTGGTGGGAGAACTTCTGAAGGAATTTCAGGCCCTCGTGCCGAAGGAAGCTTGTGAAAAAAGTGTGTAAATTCCACAAAATCGTTGCGGGAACGGGAAAAAAGGGCTATAATAGCAAAAGGTAATGAGACAGGAGGATCGTTTTTATGAACAAGTTAGGGAGAAAATTACTGGTAGCGAGTCTGTGTGCCTGCATGGCGGCGGCTTCACTTACGGGCTGTGGTTCCAAGGCAGGAAAGGCAGCGGTTACTGTGGGAGATGATACGGCGAGCCTCGGACTGGTAAATCTGATGCTGCGTTATAATCAGGCGCAGATGCAGAGCCTTTATGCTTCCTTCATGGGTGACAATATGTGGGAGACCTATGGAGAGACCACAAAGAGCAATATCGTAGAGAGCCTTGAAAATATGTTCCTGATGGAGCAGCATATGAGCGACTACGGCGTTTCCATCACGGATGAGGACAAGACAAAGATTTCTGAGGCGGCAACCCGCTTCATCGAGGAGAATGACGAGAAGACCGTAAAGGCCATGAATGCCACTCAGGAGAATGTGGAGCGTCTTCTGACTCTCTATACGGTTCAGTCCAGAATGTATAATGCTATCATCGCTGGTGTGGATACCAATGTGACCGACGAGGAAGCAGCCCAGAAGACCGTAAAATACGTTCTTTTCAGCACTGCAGGCAGCACCGATGAGGATGGCAACAGCGTGGAAATGAGCGATGAAGAGAAAGCAGCCAAGAAAGAACAGGCTCAGAAACTTCTGGATGCAGTCAAAGGCGGCGAGGATATGGCGGATGCCCTTACCGAGCTGGGCGAGGACCGTTCTCCGGTGACGAGCTCCTATGGTGCAGATAACGGAACTCTGAACGATACGCTGAAGGAAGCCGCTGACAAGCTTTCTGACGGCGAGGTGGCAGATGAGCTGATCGAGACCGACGGCGGTTACTATGTTCTTCAGATGGTGACGACCTTTGATGAGGAGAAGACCAACGAGCAGAAAGAGACGATTCTTTCCCAGAGAAAGAGCGATCTCTATACAGAGACCCTGGACGGCTGGAAAGAGGACGCGAAGATCTCTACAGATTCCGATTTGTTGACAGAGCTCGACTTTACTGATACCTATCAGATGAAGGAGACCGAGACGGAGACTTCCACCGATACCACTGAGACCGAGACTGGCAGCGAGGCAGGTTCCGAGGCAGAAACCACGGAAGCAGCAACCGAGGCGGCATCTGAGGCAGGGACCACAGAGGCAGCAACCGAGGCAGCATCTGAGACCGAGACCACAGAGGCGGCTACGGAAGCAGCATCTGAAACAGAAACTGAGACTGCTGCGGAGAAATAATCTTATGATACCAGTGTCAAAAGGTCAAAAAGCTGTTCGTGCTTGCACGATAAGGCTTTTGAACTTGGGACACGCCAAATATGAGAAAGTAGCGATTTACGCAGTAAATCAGCGGATTTCGAATATTTGGAGGATTGCGGGAGCAGCGTAGCTGCGTAGCAATCCGGGTATCAAATGAGTGTCAAAAGACCTTTTGACACTCATATCATCTTATTCTATAATAAGAAGACAGGCGTCCTGCCGCGAGAGCGGCGGGGCGCTTTTTTATGTTGACATTTCGATATAGAATGGTAGAATAGGATCGGACATTTAATTTCATATCTTTGGCTAGGGGAGCTGATGCATGATTCATGCGATGGCTGAGACGCGCGGGGAATTTCCGCCGGACCCTCATGACTTGAACCGGGTAATACCGGCGTAAGGAAGCATAAAATGAGGCCCCTCCTGGATAAATCTAAGGAGGTATTTTTATGTCATTTTTCGTAACAATGGTGGATGATTCCTACCAGTTCACTACAGCAGGCTATGTAGCCATGTTTCTGATTCTGATCGCTGTTTTCGTGGGAGCCGCAGCTCTCGCCCAGAAGGGAAAACAGAAAAAGAGTATGAGTGCCAGGCATCTGGCCTTCTGTGCCGTATCGGTGGCACTGGCCATGGTGACTTCCATGATCAAGCTCTATTCTTTCCCGTTTGGCGGTTCTATAACCCTGTTCAGTATGCTGTTTATCTGCCTGCCGGGCTATTTTTTCGGCGTGGGCACCGGTGTTCTGACGGCGGCAGCTTACGGTATTCTTCAGCTCATCATTGAGCCTTATATTTACTTCCCGATCCAGGTGATCGTGGACTATGTGCTGGCTTTCGGAGCCCTGGGACTTTCCGGTCTCTTCTGCAATGCCAAACACGGCCTCATCAAAGGCTACATCACAGGCATCATCGGCCGTTATGTGTTTGCAGTACTTTCCGGCTGGCTGTTCTTTGGTGAGTATGCCTGGGAGGGCTGGAATCCGCTGGCTTATTCCCTGGCCTATAACGGAGCCTACATCTTTGCAGAAGGTGTGATCACCGTCATCGTCCTGATAATCCCGGCTGTGTCCAAAGCCCTGACTCAGGTAAAAATGCAGGCAAACGAATAAGTGAAAAATCTATGTAAAGAGAGTTTCGGAAAATTCTTCCGAAGCTCTTTTTCTTTTTACATTTCTAAAATATCTTAACGCGGGCTTAACAGACGCGGCGCTTCTCTTTTTACAAAGGAGCGGTATCCTTTGTAACGTTCAAGAATAACTGGAAAAGAAATGCAGGAGGAAGTAATGTCAAGTCTGGCTTTGCGTAACATATCGAAAATTTATCCTAACAACAACTGTGTCGTGAAAAATTTTAATCTGGAAATCCAGGATCAGGAATTTATTATTTTTGTAGGTCCATCAGGCTGCGGTAAGTCCACAACGCTCCGGATGATCGCCGGGCTGGAGGAGATCTCCGGCGGCGAGCTCTGGATGGACGGAAAGCTGATGAACTATGTGGAACCTCAGAAGCGGGAGATGGCTATGGTTTTTCAGAACTATGCCCTCTATCCCCATATGACTGTGTACGGAAATATGGCCTACGCGCTGAAAATCCGGAAGGTTCCGAAAAAAGAGATCGATAAAAGAGTCCACGAGGTGGCAAGAATCCTGGAGATCGAGCATCTTCTGGACCGACGGCCCGGAGAACTTTCCGGAGGACAGCGCCAGAGAGTGGCGATTGGAAGCGCCATGATCCGTGAGCCGAGAGTTTTTCTCATGGACGAGCCTCTTTCCAACCTGGATGCCAAACTCCGGGTGCAGATGCGGGTGGAGATCGCGAAACTCCATGAGCGACTGGGAACCACGATCATCTATGTGACCCATGACCAGACCGAGGCCATGACGCTGGGAACGAGAATCGTCGTCATGAAAGAGGGCGTCATTCAGCAGGCAGCGGCTCCGGCAGTACTTTACAATAATCCGATCAACCAGTTTGTGGCCGGTTTTATCGGCTCTCCTGCGATGAATTTTTTCAAGACCCATCTCTTTGAGCGGGAAGGAAAAAAATACATAACGGTCCGGGACTGGGAGCTGCCCCTCTCTGATAGTCAGAGCTTTCTTCTGAAAAAAAGAGGCTTTGAAGAGGGAGAGATAAACTTAGGGATCCGGCCGGAGGATGTGCTCAGCACGTTGGAGGCCAAAGAGGCCTCCGGTGTCCGGATCAGCCCGCCGGTGCAGGTGCAGGTGACGGCCAGAGAACTTCTGGGCTCTGAGGTGACGCTCTATTTCGAGCTGGGCGGCGAGGAGTGCTGCGCCAGAGTGGAGCCGGAGAATCAGGCGAAGCCCGGGGATATCGTTTCCGTGTATCTGAATCTCGACAAAATTTATCTGTTTGACCGGGAGAACAAGGAGAACCTGTTCTACCTTTCCTAGGAGGAAAAGAAAATGAAGCAAAAATACAAACTGACGGCCCGTTTCGGCCCCTATGGCTATCTCATTCCCAGCATTCTGGTGTTTGCAGTATTCCTGTTTTATCCATTTTTCAAAACCATCTATCTCAGTCTCTTCAAGACGAACAAGCTGGGCCAAGCAAAGCTCTTTGTGGGCCTGCAGAATTATAAAGACTTGCTGACCTCGGCTTCCTTCCGGAACAGCCTCATGGTGACGCTGATCTTCGTCGTCATTGTGGTGGTGGGAAGCATGCTTCTCGGCCTCATCGCGGCAGTGCTCTGCAACAAAGCGATCCCGGGAATCCGTTTTTTCAGCACTTCCTATGCCCTTCCTATGGCCATCGCCTCAAGCTCTGCAGCCATGATTTTCAAGATTATCCTGAATCCGACCATTGGTATCTTAAATAAGTTTCTTCAGCTTGACATCAACTGGATTGCAGATCCGAAATACGCCCTTCTTTGTGTGGCAGTGCTGACGGCCTGGCTGAACAGCGGCATCAACTTCCTGTATTTTTCCGCAGGCCTTGCAAACATCGACGAGAGCATTTACGAGCGGGCCTCCGTGGACGGAGCCAGCGGCGTTCAGCAGTTTTTCAGCCTGACCCTTCCGGGCTTAAGCCCGATTATGTTCTATACGCTGGTGGTAAATATCATTGGAGCCTTCCAGTCCTTCGGCCAGGTCAAGCTTCTGACCCAGGGCGGCCCTGGAGAATCCACCAACCTCATCGTGTATTCCATTTACCGGGATGCGTTCTTTAACTACCGGTTCGGAAGCGCGGCGGCCCAGTCCGTCATTTTATTCCTGATCATCATGGCACTGACGCTTGTGATGTTCAAGGTTGAGAAAAAAGGAGTGAAATACTGATGTCAGCAATGGAAAATACCCTGGCGGCAGCACCGGGAAACGAAGAACAGCTTCAGGAGCTGCACCGGACCATGAAGGCCCGGGCCCGGAGAAAAAACAGGACGCAAAAAGGAGTTCTGGTTACGTTAAATACTTTTATGGCCATTTTTATGATGCTGCCCCTTCTCTACGCCATCAGCGTGGCTCTGATGCCGGCAAATGAGCTCAACAGCATGGCCATGAACCTGGTTCCCTCCCATCCGACCCTGGAAAATGTGAAAAATGCCCTTTCTCAGGTCTCTCTGGGAAAATTCATCCTCAATTCCTTTATCGTGGCGGGCTGTATCACCATCGGACAGATCATCACCTGTTCTCTGGCAGCTTTTTCCTTCTCCTTTCTGGAGTTTAAGGGTAAAAATCTCCTGTTTATGTTGGTGATGGCCACGATGATGGTGCCCGGCGAGGCGACGATCATCTCCAACTATCTGACCGTGAGCCGTTTAGGGCTTCTGAATACATATACGGTGCTGATTGTGCCCTCACTGACCAGCGCCATGGGAATCTTCCTTTTCCGTCAGTTCTATCTCTCCTTCCCGATCTCCCTTTATGAGTCGGCGAAGCTGGACGGCTGTTCAAACCTTTACTTTATCGTGAAGATTCTGATGCCTCTTACGAAGTCAGCTATCGGAGCCATGGCAGTTTACACCTTTATCAATGCCTGGAACATGTATCTCTGGCCTCTGCTGGTAACAGGTTCCGACAGTATGCGGACCGTTCAGATCGGTATCTCCATGCTGAACGCCGTGGATGCCCAGTCGATTTCACTGACGATGGCCGGAATCGTGATCTGCATGCTCCCGTCCCTGATCATTTTCGTCGTCGGACAGAAACAGATGATTCGGGGCATGTTCTCCGGAGCCGTCAAAGGCTGATCCTCCGGAAAATTTCCGGAGTTTACATAAAAACTAAAAATCAAACACTTTATGGAGGAAACTCAAAATGAGAAGAAAAATTTTTACCGTACTGACAGGAACCCTGACCGCAGCCATGATCCTTGGCATGACCAGCTTCGCAGCTGTGGATGACTCCCAGCTTTCCGGAACCACGATTGAGTTCTGGCATTCCATGGGCGGTGTCAACGGAGAGGCACTGACTTACCTCATTGATAAATTTAACAACGAGAACGAGTACGGAATTACCGTAAATGCCGAGTATCAGGGCGAATATGACGACGCCATCAACAAGCTGAAAAGCGCTCAGATCGGAAACATGGGCGCAGACCTGGTGCAGATCTACGATCTGGGAACCCGTTTCATGATCGATTCCGGCTGGGTTGTTCCGATGCAGGACCTCATCGACGCAGCAGGCTTTGACACCAGCGATCTGGAGCCGAACGTGCTCGCTTACTACACCGTGGACAACAAGCTTTACTCCATGCCCTTCAACTCATCTACACCGATCCTTTACTACAACAAGGATATGTTTGAGAAGGCCGGCATCGAGGAGGTTCCGACCAGCCTGGAAGGAATTTTAAATATCAGCGACCAGCTGATGAGCCAGGGAGGAGCAGGCGAGGCGATTTCCATCGGTATCTATGGCTGGTTTGTGGAGCAGTGGCTGTGCAAACAGGGGCTGAATTTTGCAGATAAGGGAAACGGCCGCGAGGCAGCGGCTACTGCAGTAGAGTTTGACAGCAATGGCGGTATGCTCAATATCCTGAACGAATGGAACAAACTTTACGAGGCAGGTGCAGCTCCGAATGTGGGAAGTGACGGAGGTGTGGATTTTACCGCAGGAAAAGCAGCTATGACTCTGGGGTCTACCGCTTCCTTAAAGCAGTATCTTGAGGATGTCAATGGAAGCTTTGAGATCGGAACCGCTTACTATCCCTCGGTCACCGATGGCGATGAGGGCGGCGTGTCTATCGGCGGCGCTTCTCTCTGGGCTTTGAATAATGAGGATGAGGTCAAAGAGGCAGCTGTATGGAAATTTGTAGAGTTCCTGGTTTCTCCGGAATCCCAGGCTTACTGGAACTCCCAGACCGGTTATTTCCCGGTAAATACCAAAGCGCAGGATGAGGACGTCTTCAAAGAGAATATCGCAAAATATCCCCAGTTCCAGACCGCTCTGGATCAGCTTCACGATAGCGCACCCCAGTACGCCGGAGCTCTCTTAAGCGTCTTCCCGGAGGCAAGACAGATCGTGCAGCAGCAGATCGAAAACATGTTGAACGGTCAGGCCACACCGGAGGAAGCAGCAGCGGAGATGGCATCTCAGATCAACAGTTCCATCGAAGAATACAACCTGGTAAACGAGTAAAAAGTGTTATAACAGAGCTGATACCGAATGCCCCGCAGGTTTTGCGGGGCATTTCAAGATTTCTGAAAAAACTCTTTCCATTTTCGGAAAAAAGAAATATAATTTATGCAAAGCATACAAAACATGGATGTTTTAACAGATAAAAATAGAATAACTAACCAAAAGAATGAGGAGGCAGAACCATGAATACAAAAGTTTGGGCACACAGAGGAGCATCTGGCTACGCACCGGAAAATACACTGGAAGCATTTGAACTGGCAGCAAAGCAGAAAGCAGATGGCGTGGAGCTGGATGTGCAGCTGAGCAAAGACGGAGAATTGGTGGTGATCCATGATGAGATCATCGACCGGGTAACGGACGGTAAGGGAAAAGTAAAAGATTATACGGTAAGAGAGCTGAAATCCTTCAAAGCCAATCAGACGCATCCGGAATATGCCAATTCCGTGATCCCTACACTGGCAGAGGTGTATGATCTTTTAAAACCGACCGGACTAGAGATCAATGTAGAGCTGAAAACAGGTATCTATTTTTATCCGGATATTGAGAAAAAACTGCTGAAACTGGCCCGTGAGAAAGGAATGGAGGAGAAACTCTGGTATTCTTCCTTTAACCATTACAGCCTGATCCGCATGAAAGAACTGGAGCCGTCTGTACGGACCGGGATCCTTTACGCAGATGGCATTGTAAATGTCTGGGATTATGCGAAAAAGACGGTAGGCGCAGATGCACTGCATCCGCTTTATTACAATATCCAGTATCCGGGATATCTGGAAAAGACCAGAGCTCTTGGGCTGAAAACACATGCCTGGACGGTCAACGAAGAGGCAGACATGAAAGCACTTGCAAAAGCCGGGATCGAGGCGATCATCACCAACTATCCGGACAAAGCAAGAAAAATCATTCAGGAAGCAGGAGGAACAGGAAATGTATGATGTACTGATCATTGGCGGGGGTGTAACAGGCTCGGCGATCGCAAGAGAGCTTTCCCGCTATGATTTGAAGACTGCCCTGTTTGAAAAGGGGGAGGACGTCTGTTCTGGCACCTCCAAGGCAAACAGCGGCATCGCCCATGCCGGTTTTGATGCAGTTCCCGGCAGCTGGAAGGCGAAAATGAACATCCGGGGAAGCCAGATGATGGAAGAGCTTTCCCGGAAGCTGGATTTTCCCTATAAGAGAAACGGTTCTCTGGTGCTCTGCTTTGACGAGAAGGACCGCCCCCGTCTGGAAAAGCTCCTGCAGCAGGGAAAAGAAAACGGCGTAGAAGGGCTGGAAATCCTGGAGAAAAAGGAACTTCTGGCGTTGGAACCCGCCCTTTCGGAAGAGGTGGTCTGCGCCCTTCATGCGCCGACCGGAGGCATCGTCTGTCCCTTTAAGCTGACGATCGCCCTGGCGGAAAATGCAGCGGTGAACGGCGTGGAGTTCCATCTGAATGAGGGCGTAAAGAGAGTTTCTAAAGGGCCAGTAGAGGGCTACTTTGTGGAGACAGAGAAGGGAACTTACGAGACCCGGATCGTGGTGAACGCCGCCGGCCTTTACAGTGACGAGATCCACAATCAGGTCAGCGGGGAGAAGCTTCATATCACCTCGAGAAAAGGCGAATACTGCCTGATGGATAAAAAAGTGGGCCAGCTGGTATCCCATACGATATTCCAGATGCCGACGGCCATGGGAAAAGGTGTGCTGGTGACGCCAACGGTCCACGGAAACCTGATGGTGGGGCCGACGGCCACAGATATTTCCGACAAAGAAGGCGTGGACACCACGGCAGAAGGCCTCGACGAAGTGCTGAAAAAGGCGGCTCTCAGCGTGAAGAGCCTGCCGCGGGGAGTGACGATCACCTCCTTTGCGGGACTTCGGGCTCATGAGGATCACGATGATTTCATCCTGGGCGAGGTAAAAGATGCCCCGGGCTTCTTTGATGCGGTGGGAATCGAGTCGCCGG